>ERZ1031176.114-NODE-114-length-15001-cov-5.755319_pt1 | contig 15001 bp, 14 predicted proteins | sample MGYA00518586_ERZ1031176 | MGnify/ENA primary metagenome ERZ1031176 (study PRJEB33718, sample SAMN03159775) | human skin metagenome | collected 2014-05-20 | study: EMG produced TPA metagenomics assembly of the PRJNA266117 data set (Human skin bacterial metagenome... | reverse complement strand
CACTAGATCGCTCGTCGGCAGCGTCAGATGTGTATAAGAGACAGGACGGGCATCTGGTGTGGTCTCGCCGCGATGATTGCTGTGCGTCTGGTGGGTGATATGTGGCGCTTCCGCTCCATGCGTTGGGCCAAGCTTGATCAGCCGGACGATTAAGGTGTGACAGCATGACGACGACTTTGTGGGCGGTATCTGACCTTCACGCGGCTGTGAAGGCGAATCGTCCGCGCGTTGATGACATCGTGCCGAAAGATCCGTCTGATTGGTTGATCGTGGCGGGCGATGTCGCAGAACGCACCGAGGTCGTCGTACAGATCATGGCCACGCTCGTGCAGCGCTTCGACACTGTGATTTGGGTGCCGGGCAACCACGAGCTTTTCGCACGTGGCACTGACCGTTATAAGGGGCGCGAGAAGTACATCGATTTGGTGAATCGGCTGCGCGGGCTCGGGGTGATCACTCCTGAAGATCCGTATCCAGTCTTTGGTGGGGTCACTATCGTGCCGCTATTCACCCTGTACGACTACTCCTTCCGCCAGCCGACGATGACGGTGGAAGAAGCGCTGGAGCGTGCCCAGGACAACCAGATCGTCTTTACCGATGAGATGGCTATTGCGCCGTTCACTGATATTCGTGCGTGGTGTTGGGACCGGTTGATGTATTCCACGCGCAGGCTTTCACGTATTGATGGCCCGACGATCCTCATCAACCACTGGCCCCTAGTTCAGGAGCCAACGGACAAGATGTGGTGGCGCGAAGCAGCGCTGTGGTGCGGGACTCGCCACACGCGTGGCTGGGCCACGCGCTATAACGCCAAGGCAGTTGTCTACGGGCACCTGCATATGCCAGGCGTGCACACGATCGATGGGGTCGACCACATCGAAGTCTCTCTTGGCTATCCCGATGAGTGGAAGCGTCGCACCAACCCGCAGGCGTGGCCGTATCCGGTGATGGAGGTGGAGCAGTGATCGTGAATAAACTGTTTCCGGCCGCCGCCCGCGTGGTGTACCTGCGCACGGATGCAAATGGGGATTTAACAAATTACAACGAGCTGCACCCGGAAGAACGGGTTGTGGTCAGCCGAGCGGTGGACAATCGCAAGGGCGAATTCGGCGATGCACGCTGGTGTGCGCACCAGGCTTTGCTGGAGCTGGGCATGGACTCTACGAGTGCAATTCTCAAAGGGGAGCAGGGCATGCCGTTGTGGCCGGAGGGCTACACGGGTTCGCTGACACACACCGATGGTCTGCGTGTCGCGGTGGCAGCCCCGACGGATGCGTTGCGCTCGGTTGGAATCGACGCGGAACCTGCGCAGCCACTCCCAGAGGGCGTGCTTGACCAGATCGCACGCTCACCGGAACGTCACTGGGTGGACGTGCAAAAAGCCGCTGGCAATGACTGGGCTGATCGGTTGTTGTTCTGTGCCAAGGAAGCCACGTACAAGGCGTGGTTCCCAATGACATTGCGGTGGCTCGGCTTCGAGGACGCGGAGATTGAAATCCGCCCTGATGGCACTTTCATCGCCTATCTTTTGGTGCGCCCGACACCTGTTCCTTTCATCGAAGGGCGCTGGCTCGTGCGCGATGACTATGTCGTCGCCGCCACATACGTTCCAGCCACGCAGCGCTAAGAAGCGCTAGAGGGTGGAGGGACGAGCGACGAAAGTCGTCGATAAGCGGGAGCCCTTTTCTTTGACCAGCGCAACTGCCTTGCCATCTGGGCCGACGGCGGCGTGGACGCCTTTCAACCCGCGGGGCTCGAGCCATTTACCCATCGCAAGCGCCGCGTATTCATCAGCCGTGACCTCGAGGACAGGCCAAGCGGTGGTTAGCGCTTCATCGATCGTGAGAGATAGTTCCGCGTTGTCCTCGAGCTCGTCCAGCGTGCGCGCATGTTCGAGCGTGAAAGGGCCGGATACCTCGCGACGCAGCGCCGTCAAGTGCCCGCCAACGCCGAGCGCCTCACCCATATCGCGCGCGAGCGATCGGATGTAGGTACCCGATGAACAGTGCACGCGCGCATCGACATCCACGAACGTGCCCTCGCGGCGGATCGCGGAAACATCAAAGCTGAAGATTGTTACTGGCCGCGCCGGGAGCTCCACCTCTTTTCCCTCGCGGACGAGCTCGTGGGCACGCTTGCCGTTGATCTTGATCGCGGAGACCTTCGACGGAACCTGCATAATCTCGCCGGTCAGCGCGGCGACCTGTTTCATGATCTGTTCGTCGGTGAGCTCGGAAGCATCCGTTTGCCTGAGCACAGCGCCTTCCGCATCATCAGTGCTCGTCGCTGCGCCAAGACGAATCGTTGTGGCATAGGTCTTCTCGTCCGCGACGAGGTGCGCGAGCAGCTTCGTACCGCGCTCAATGCCGATTACGAGCACACCCGTCGCCATCGGATCAAGCGTGCCCGCATGCCCGACTTTGCGGGTGTGGAAGAAGCGCCGCAGCTTTGCCACGACATCATGGCTGGTCACGCCAGCAGGCTTATCGACGACAACCACGCCCGAGGTGGAAAGCGGATCTGCAGTTTGGCCCAGATTCATACCAACCACCCTATGCACTACGCTTTCCCGCGTGGATATTTTGTCTGGGCTCGGCCAGGTTCCTGCCGACATGCGCGACCCCGTTGTCACCATTGGTGTCTTCGACGGGGTCCACCGCGGCCACCAGAAACTGATCCGTCGAGCAGTCAACCTTGCACGTGAGGCGGGCGTGGAGTGCGTCGTGATGACATTTGACCCGCACCCGGTGAAGATCTTCGCCCCGGAACACACCCCGGACACGTTGCTGCCACTCGAGGAGCGTGCCCGCCTGATCGCGGAGCTCGGCGTTGATCACCTGTTGGTCATCGATTTCACTAAGGAGCTCGCTGGGGAGAGCCCCGAGGATTATTTCCGTACGGTCATCGTGGAGACTCTGCGCGCTTCCCGCGTGGTGGTGGGGGAGAACTTCACCTTCGGCGCCGGCGCGTCTGGCACCCCGCAGACGATGCTCGCGCTTGGCGAGAAATACGGGGTCAACGTCGATGTCGTTTCATTGCTTTTCGATGGCACCGAGCGTATCTGCTCCACCGCCATCCGCGACGCCCTCCGCGGTGGGGATGTCGCACAAGCCTCGGAATTCTTGGGTCGTGAATTCGCCGTCACCGCTGAAGTGGAGCGAGGAGCCGGCCGTGGTGGTCGTGAGCTTGGGTATCCGACCGCGAATCAATACGCAGCTGAAACCGATGCTGTACCGGGCGATGGCGTCTACGCAGGCTGGTTCACCGTGCTGGAGGACGGCAACCCCATCGAAGGTGACATGGAACCTGGGATCCGCTACCCGGCAGCGATTTCTGTGGGCACCAACCCGACATTCGGAGATAACCGTCGCAGCATCGAATCCTTCGTACTTGACCGTGACGCAGACCTCTACGGCCGTACCGCCCGCGTGGAATTCATCGCGAAGGTGCGCGACATGGTCAAATTCGATTCTGTCGACGAACTGCTGGAGAACATGGCACGGGATGTCGCCCGTGTGCGTGAGATCCTTTCCTAACCGGGGTCCGTACCTTCTCCTCGCGCGTCGCTTATGACGGGCTAGTGTTGGGTGCCATGACTCGCAAAATGATTCTGGATCTTGACACCGGCATCGACGATGCCCTCGCACTTGCTTATGCACTTGGCTCCGAGGAAGTTGACCTGATTGGTGTCACTGGCACCTACGGCAATGTCCTTGTTGAGACCGGCGTGCGCAATACCTTGGCCATCCTGGAGCTCTTCGGCTGCACCGATATTCCGGTTTTCGCTGGCCCGGGCCACGCCAGCGCGAAGGATTCCTTCGAAGTCCTGGAGATCTCCGAGTTCATTCACGGCAAAAACGGTGTTGGTGAGGCAGAACTGCCCGAACCACAGCGCGCAGTGGAGACGAAATCCGCAGTCGACTTCCTCGTCGAATCGGTGGAGAAGTACGGCGATGAACTCGTCATCGTACCTACCGGCCCATCCACCACGATCGCTGCAGCGGCGAAGGTGAGCGAGACCTTTGCAAAGAACGCTCACATCGTCATGATGGGCGGCGCACTGACCGTCCCGGGCAATGTCTCCCCGTGGGCTGAGGCCAATGTCAACCAGGACCCAGAAGCCACCGACGCGATCTTCCGCAGCATGAATGACATCACCATGATCGGTCTTGACGTCACGCTGCAGACTCTGCTGACCGTTGAGGAGACCGCGAAGTGGGAAGCACTTGGTACCCCGGGCGGCGACTTCCTCGCAGCAGCTACGAATTACTACATCGATGCCTACAAGACCACCGCACCGCACCTCGGCGGTTGTGGCCTGCACGACCCGCTGGCCGTGGGTGTCGCTATCGACCCGACGCTGGTAAACACCATCGACATCAACCTCAAGGTCGACACCGAAGGGGAGACCCGCGGTCGCACCATTGGTGATGAGACCCGCCTCAATGATGAGAAGAAGACGGCGAAGGTTGCCGTTGGCGTCGATAAGCAACGCTTCCTTGCAGAATTCATGCGTCGCTTGACGGACCTTGCCGCTGGTTCCAACTAAGGGCGATTAACAGTCGCTGGTGCATGTGCGCTAGCATTGCTTACTCGGTAATGGCACCGCGCTGTGCTCAGTGCAGCGAGGCCCAACTGTGGTTCGCAGCAGTCGCCGTCACCGCTCCCGGTTTGCTGGGAGATCCGCAGAATGCGAACTGAAATAACCAAGGAGAAAAACAATGGCTTTGTCCACTGAGAAGAAGGCTGAAATCCTCAAGGAGTACGGCCTGCACGAGACCGACACCGGTTCCCCGGAGGCTCAGGTTGCACTGCTCACCGAGCGCATCAACAACCTGACCGAGCACCTCAAGGACCACAAGCACGATCACCACTCCCGTCGTGGTCTGCTGCTGCTCGTCGGCCGTCGCCGCGGCCTGCTGAAGTACCTGCGCGAGAACAACGTTGAGCGTTACCGTGAGCTCATCGCTCGCCTGGGTCTGCGCCGCTAGCACACGCTGCTCAAAAGCGTGGCGCTCGTAGCGCCCCCTTTGCCCAGTTCGTCCAACACGTGGATGAACTGGGCATTTTTCTATGTCTGCTGGTAGCATGCCTGGTTGTTGCAAGTAAAGAAACTGGAACACTTTTCGGCGGCACCGATGATCGCCTAAGAGACGAGAACCCATGGAAAGGGATCTGTTGAGCAAGCACCAAAAGCACACACCGGACAACTCCGTCGAATTCAATATCGATGAGGAATACGGCATCACCGACGCAGTCGCCATCCTGGACAATGGCGATTTCGGCGAGCGCACCGTCCGGTTCGAGACCGGCCAGCTCGCACGCCAGGCCGATGGCTCGGTGACTACCTATCTCGATGACGAGACGATGCTGCTGGCCACCACCACTGCATCCAACCAGCCGCGTGAAGGCTTTGATTTCTTCCCTCTCACCGTTGACGTTGAAGAACGTATGTATGCCGCGGGCAAGATCCCGGGCTCGTTCTTCCGCCGCGAAGGCCGCCCGTCCACCCAGGCGATTCTGGCTTGCCGCCTGATCGACCGTCCGCTGCGCCCGACCTTTGTCAAGGGTCTGCGCAACGAGGTCCAGGTTGTCATCACAGTGATGAGCTGGGATCCGGAAGAGTACTACGATGTCGTTGCTATCAACGGCGCATCCGCTGCGACCCAGCTGTCCGGTCTGCCGGTCTCCGGTGCCGTTGGTGGTGTGCGCATGGCACTCATCGCTGATGAGGACCACCCGGAAGGCCAGTGGGTTGCATTCCCGAACCACGAGCAGCACGAAAACGCCGTCTTTGAGATGGTCGTTGCCGGCCGCATTGTGGAAAAGAAGAAGGGCCGCAAGAAGGTCGAAGATGTCGCGATCATGATGGTCGAGGCAGGCGCCGGCGTGAATGTGGTCAAGCTTGTTGAAGACGGCGCACCGGCACCGACCGAGTCCACCGTTGCAGAGGGCCTCGAGGCAGCCAAGCCATTCATCAAGACCCTGTGCGAGGCACAGCAGGGTCTGGCTGAGCGCACCGCGAAGGAGACCCAGGAGTTCCCGCTCTTCCCGGCATACAGCGACGAGATCTTCGATGCAGTGGAGAAGAAGGCTTCCAAGAAGCTGTCCAAGCTGCTCACCATCGCAGGCAAGGCAGAGCGCGACGATGCGACGAACGAGTACATGGAGGAGATCGAAGAATCCCTTCTGTCGACCTTCTCGGGTGAGGATGCATCCAAGGAAATCCGCGCCGCATACAACGCACTGATGAAGCAGATCGTGCGTGAGAAGATCCTGGCTGAGGGCTTCCGTATCGACGGCCGTGGGGTCACCGATATCCGCGACCTCGGCGTGGAGGTCGAACTGGTTCCGCGTGCTCATGGCTCCGCCCTGTTCGAGCGTGGCGAGACCCAGATCCTCGGCGTGACCACCTTGGACATGCTGAAGATGGAGCAGCAGCTGGATTCCCTCCACCCGGAGACCTCCAAGCACTACATCCACCACTACAACTTCCCGCCGTACTCCACCGGTGAGACTGGCCGTGTTGGTTCCCCGAAGCGCCGCGAGATCGGCCACGGTGCCCTCGCCGAGCGTGCACTCGTGCCGGTGATCCCGTCCAAGGAGGACTTCCCGTACACGATCCGTCAGGTCTCTGAGGCCCTCGGATCAAACGGCTCGACCTCCATGGGCTCGGTGTGTGCATCGACCCTGTCGCTGTACAACGCTGGTGTTCCGCTGGCAGCACCGGTTGCCGGCATTGCTATGGGCCTTGTTTCCGGCGAAGTCGATGGTGAGACCAAATACGTGGCTCTGACTGACATCCTCGGCGCCGAGGATGCATTCGGCGACATGGACTTCAAGGTCGCTGGTACCTCCGAGTTCATCACCGCACTGCAGCTGGATACCAAGTTGGATGGCATCCCGTCTGACGTGCTGGCTAATGCACTCAACCAGGCCAAGGATGCACGCGAGGCAATCCTGGACACGATGGCAGAGATCATCGAAGGCCCGGATGAGATGAGCCCGCTGGCACCGAAGATCACCACTGTCCACGTCCCGGTCGCCAAGATCGGTGAGGTCATCGGTCCGAAGGGCAAGACCATCAACCAGATCACTGAGGACACTGGCGCGGACATCTCCATCGAGGATGATGGCACCATTTACGTTGCTGCCGCCACCGGTGAGGCAGCGGATGCGGCGATCGAGCAGATCAACTCCATCGCTAACCCGCAGCAGCCGAAGGTCGGAGAGCGTTACCTGGGCACCGTGGTCAAGACAGTCGCTTTCGGCGCATTCGTTTCCCTGACCCCGGGCCGTGACGGCTTGATCCACATCTCCAAGCTCGGTGGCAACAAGCGCATCGAGAATGTTGAAGACGTGATCAACGTCGGCGACAAGGTCGAGGTGGAGATCGCCGACATCGATAATCGCGGCAAGATCTCCCTGGTTCCAGTTTCGGACGAGGACGACAACTAAACCGTCGCCGTCAACAGGTAGGAAGAGAGACTGAAAATAACTCGAGCGGCAGACGCTGAAACATCCGACTGGGATCCTCGGGTGTGGCACCGAAAGGTATCGCGCCCAGTCTCAGTGTGGATGGGGATCTTCGTTGTCTTCGGGCTCGTGCATACATTTGTGCCTGAGCCACGGTGGCTGTTGATCCATATTTTCACTCTGGGAATTCTGACGAATTCCATCCTGGTGTGGTCACAGAACCTCACCGAGCGCTTCTTGCAACAGAAGTTGCCGGATTCAGCACGCCCGGCCCAACTGTTGCGCTCCCGCATTCTGAATGTCGGGGTTGTTGCTGTCCTTCTTGGGCAGCTATTTAACGAGGTCCAGCTGCACTGGGTTCTCACATGGGCAGGCTCTGCTTTGGTTGTTGGCGCATTGGGCTGGCACGGGGCAAGCCTCGCGGCGCAGATCTCTGCGGCTGATCCCGCGAAACGGTTCCGGCCGTTGACATGGGGATATGTTGCATCCGCTGTTTCTCTTGTGATCGGTGGCCTTTTCGGAGCCGCGCTCGCCTTAGAATTTGGCGGTGTCTGGGAGCAGCGCGTCATGCTCTCGCACATGCTCCTCAATATCGGCGGGTTCGTGGGATTCGCGGCGTTGACGTCCTTAGTCGTGCTCTTGCCCGCGATGTGGCGGATGAAGGCAATGGTCGCTCATCCCCGCAATGTCCTCGTCATTCTCGGTGCAGGCCTAGTGCTTGCTGTCGCTGGTGCACTGTTTGGCAGCTCCCTCGTTTTCGGGCTCGGTGTACTTGTTTATACCGCGGCATGGGCTTGGGCACTTCAAACGTGGTGCGCTGGTGTGTTTTCCACAAACCCGCGCGAGCATTTTTCTTATTCGGGCATGTCTGTGTTGCTCGCCGTCGCATGGCTCGTCGCGGCGCTCACCACATTCGGCACGTCGGCATTGCTTATCGACGGCTACTTGGATTCCCTCACCGCCCCCGTCCTTCCGCTTCTCGTCGGTTTTGCTGCACAGCTGCTCATTGGAACGATGAGCTATTTGATGCCTGTCACCATCGGGGGTGGGCCAGCAGCGACCCGGGCAGGTCTGAAAGAACTCGACCGTGCGGCAGGAGCGCGTGTACTCGTCTTCAACCTCGCATTGGTGGGTTGGCTCTTCGCGCCGTCGTCAATTGCGCGGATTGTGTGCAGCTTGCTGGCCTGCGGGTGCCTAGTCGTTTTTATTCCGCTGATGGCCCGCGCTGTCAAAGCTCAGCGAGCCGTGATCATGAGCAAAGCCGCAGCTAGCTCGAAGACCGCCTAGTTGGTAACGATCACGTCGAAGACCATGCCTCGTGCCCTGTGCGAGGCCATTGTGCACCAGCCCTGGGTATCCGATTCATAGGTGCCAAAATCGCGGACGACTGTTGTTCCCGGCGGAATGATGCCCGAGTAATGCGACCCGATCTTCAGGTCGTGGTTTCGGTCATCTTCATTCGTGATTTTCAAAACAACCGGGGTGGTCGGATCCACGTCTACCTGCGCGGGGAAGTACTTCATACCCTTGATCGAAATTTCTTGGATCACTGGGCCCGTGAGATTATTCGCACCGTTTGAACGCGCATGGGACACCAATGCGCCCGCGACTGAAGCGACGATCAGGAGAGCCACTAAAATCCACGCCGTCACGTTGCCACGGCGAGTCAGCGTGGTGCGGGGTGAAGCCGTCATTAGTTCTGGAAGTCGACGACCAGACGAGTCGGTTCGTGCAGGACCTGCACCTGGTATGGGCGCTCGTTGATGAGGCCCACGACATACTGAGAATCTGCCTCAAAGGAGCCACCGTTGATGATGTCCACGATATTTCCGGAGGCAAGACCCAGCTCCTTCTTGCCGGCGTACTTCGCATCGGCAGACATGTCACCGGATGTGCCGTGAATATTGATCTCTAGTTTCGCATTGCCCGGCACCTCAAGCGGGAAGCCGGAGGCCTGCTGGCGTGGGTCATCGTTGTAGCCAATGTGGTACTGCGGATCGCCGGTGCCCTCGAATTCAAAGACCAAACGGTCGAAACCATCGTGGGAGCCGACACGAATATCAGTGGTGCGCAGCTCGCCGTACGCCTCCCCGAATTTTTCGGTGGGCTCAGTGCTGTACTCACCCTTTGGCTTCTCTTCTATGGATGCAGCCTTGGTGGTGGCTTCGTCCTGCACTGGAGTTGTTTCAGTAGAGGAGTCGGAAGCTTCAGAGGCGGATGGTTGCGTGGTCATCGATGGTTCAGAGATGGAAGCGCCGCATGCGGTCAGGGCAAGTCCCGCTGCGGCGGCGACCAATACGGTTGTCAACTTGTGTGGCTGGAGTTTCATAAGTCTTAGTTTAGCTGGACTGAATCGCATTGGTGCCCGTCGACAAGCCAGCATGGTCGCATGCGGGGCTATGGTGGATACCCGAATAGAACGACGATTAGTAATGCTGGCGCAAGGTGCCAGTAGGAAGGCGGATCATGGCTATCAAAGTTGGAGTTCTCGGTGCGAAGGGCCGTGTCGGCTCGGCAGTCGTAGCGGGTGTGAACGCCGCCGATGACCTTGAACTTGTGGCAGAAGTGGATGCAGGTGACTCGCTGGACAAGCTCGTGGACAGCGGGGCAGAGGTCGTCGTCGACTTCACCACCCCGGGTGCTGTGATGGGCAACTTGGAATTCTGCATCAACAACGGCATTCACGCAGTTGTTGGCACGACTGGCTTTGATGATGAGCGCTACCAGCAGGTCCGCGATTGGTGCGCAGCCAACGAAGGCGTCGGTGTGCTGATCGCGCCGAACTTCGCCATTTCCGCTGTGCTGGCAATGGCTTTCGCACGCCAGGCTGCACCGTTCTTCGAGTCGGCGGAGGTCGTGGAATACCACCACCCGAATAAGTTGGATGCACCTTCCGGCACTGCGGTGAAGACGGCGCAGGGGATTGCGGAGGCTCGTCGAGAAGCGAAAATGTCTGCGATGCCTGACGCGACTGAGCAGGCCCTCGATGGTTCTCGCGGCGCTGATGTTGATGGTGTGAAGGTGCATGCTGTGCGCATGCAGGGCATGGTCGCGCACGAAGAAATCATCTTCGGTACCACCGACCAGTCGCTGACCATCCGCCAGGATTCTTATGGCCGCGATTCCTTCGTGCCCGGCGTGCTCACTGGTGTCCGCCAGGTCGCAGACCACGCAGGTCTCACTGTCGGGCTGGACAACTACCTGGGACTGTAAATGTCGCAGAACAAACAGCTAGACGTTCAACTCATCGCGGCGACGTCGTTCGCGGCGCCCGCGGACGTGGAGTGGGAGCAGGATCCAGTAGCCACCGACGCGGAGGCACTCGTCGAATTCGCCGGGCGCGCATGTTACGAGACTTTTGACAAGCCCAACCCGCACACCGCGAGCAACGAGGCGTACCTGCGTCACATCCTCGAAGTCGGCCACGACGCGCTGCTCGAACACGCGACGGCGACGTTGTACGTGCGTGGTCTTTCGCGCGCAGCTGGCAATGAGCTGCTTCGCCACCGCCACCTGTCGTTCTCACAGCTTTCGCAGCGCTTCGTACCGGCTGGGGAGTCCGCCGTGGTCGTGCCTGACGCGATCGCGGAAGACGAAGATCTAAAGCGCATGTTCCTTTCCGCCGTTGACGAGCAGCGGTTTGTCTACGAAGAGCTCCTCCAGGCTCTAGAGAGCAACCTCGAAGCCGAACCGAACGCCCTGCTGCGCAAGAAAAAAGCACGGCAAGCAGCACGCGCGATCCTGCCGAATGCGACAGAAACGCGCTTCGTGGTCACCGGCAACTACCGGGCGTGGCGAGAATTCATCGCGGCGCGCGCCAGCGAACACGCCGACACCGAAATCCGTGAACTCGCCGTCGCATGCTTGGAAATCCTCAAGAAACAAGCGCCAGCGCTTTTCGACGACTTCCTTATCAGCACGCTTGCCGACGGCTCCGTGATGGCCACCAGCCCCTACGCCGGATAGGGCTACACGGATTCACAGACAAGAGAATGTACCCTAGATAACCATGGGCATTTCAACGAAAGCACAAACCGGTGCAGAAGAATTCGGCACTGTCGGTATTGCAATGGTCACCCCGTTTGACCGCAATGGTGAACTCGACCTGGAAACCGGGCGAAAGTTGGCTGCCCACCTAGTCGACAATGGAGTCGACTCTCTCATCCTCGGTGGCACGACCGGTGAGTCGCCGACTACCTCGTCCGAAGAGAAGATCGCACTGATCAGGGCAGTGCGTGAAGAATTGGGCGACCGCGTCAAGATCATGGCGGGTGCGGGCACGAATGACACACGTTCCACGATTGAGCTGGCCAAGGCATCACGTGATGCTGGCGCAGATTCGTTGCTCGTGGTCACGCCGTACTACTCCAAGCCATCCCAGGCTGGATTGCTCAAGCACTTCACCGCTGTCGCGGAGGCTACAGACTTGCCGATCTGCCTCTACGACATTCCGGGTCGCTCCGGCATCCCGATTGCTGGTGAGACGATCCGTGAACTGGCCAAGCTGCCCACAGTGAAGGCCGTTAAGGACGCTAAGGGCGATGTGCTCGAGGCGACCTCGATTATCAATGACACTGACCTAGCCTGGTACTCTGGCGACGACGTTCTCAACCTACCGTGGTTCTCTGTCGGCGCTACCGGAGTTATTTCCGTCATTGCGCATGCAGCCCCAGGTTTGATGAGAGAAATGGTGACAAGCTTCGAGGAAGGCGACCTCGCCCGTGCGCGGGAAATCAACGCCACCACCATGGCCGTGCTTGCTGGACAGCAGGCAGTGCTTGGTGGAGTGACATTTGCAAAAGCAGCCCTGCGCCTGCAGGGCATCGAGGTCGGAGACCCCCGCCTGCCTGTCGTCCCTGCGGACGAACAGCAGCTGGAGGCTCTGCGCCAAGATATGGAAAAGGCTGGAGTCCTATAAGTATGAACGAACCCCGCAATCGCTCCCGTAAAGTGACCCGCAAGGCGGGCCCGCCAGAGGCCGGAGATCAGCAGCCGGTCTTTCAGGCCGCGGATACTCAACCTGGCGACAACGGGGGCAACGGTTCCAACAAGTCCGGCGGTAGCAACCGCGACAATAAGTCGAATAACGGTGGCAACAACGGCGGAAACGGTAATAACCGTGGCAATGGTGGCAACGGCAACAACCGTGGCGGCCGTGGCAATAACGGTGGCGGCAATAATGGCGGCGGCAACAACAACCGCGGTCGTGGCCGCGGACGTGGTCGCGGTCGTGGTGGTCGCGGTGGCGATAATCGCCGCAACCCCGTCAAGGGCATGCAGGGCGCAGACCTGACGAAGCGTCTGCCTGCACCGCAGAAGCCGCCGCAGAATGGTCTACGCATCTACGCACTGGGTGGCATTTCTGAGATCGGCCGTAACATGACGGTCTTCGAGTACAACGGTCGTCTGCTGATCGTCGACTGTGGTGTGCTCTTCCCGTCTTCCGACGAGCCGGGCGTGGACCTGATCCTCCCGGACTTCGGCCCGATCGAGAACAAGCTGGACAAGGTCGAAGCACTCGTGGTCACCCACGGCCACGAGGATCACATCGGTGCTATCCCATGGCTGCTCAAGCTGCGCCCGGATATTCCGATCTACTCGGCGAAGTTCACTAATGCCCTCATCGCTGCGAAGACGAAGGAGCACCGTCAGCGTCCGAAGCTGAACGAGGTTAACCCGAAGTCCGAGGTGACCGTTGGTCCGTTCAACCTGCGCTTCTTCCACGTCGGTCACTCGATTCCGGACTGCCTCGGTGTCGTGATCAAGACCGGTGCGGGCACCGTCTGCATGACTGGTGACGTCAAGGTCGACATGACCCCGTATGACAACAAGCCGACGGACCTGCCGGCGCTGGCTCGTTACGGCGATGAAGGCATCGACCTCTTCCTGTGCGATTCCACCAACGCCACCATTCCGGGTATCTCTGCTTCGGAGGCGGGCATTGAGGAAAATCTCATCCGCATCGTGCAAAACGCTAAGCAGCGTGTTGTTCTCGCGTCCTTCGCATCGAATGTCTCGCGTGTGCAGATGGCGGTCAATGCCGCTGTCGCATCGGGTCGCAAGGTCGCTTTCAACGGTCGCTCCATGATCCGCAATATGGAGATCGCCGAGAAGATGAACCTTCTCAAGGCACCGAAGGGAACCATTGTTCCGATCGATGAGGCTGCGAAGATGGCTCCACACCGCGTCATGCTGATCACCACTGGTACACAGGGTGAGCCGATGGCTGCGCTGTCGCGCATGTCGCGCCGTGAGCACCGTCAGATCACCGTCCGCGATGGCGACACGATCATCCTGTCCTCCTCGCTCATTCCGGGCAATGAGGAAGCAGTCTTCGCCGTGATCAATAACCTCGCCCAGATCGGTGCGAATGTGATCACCAGCGATGATGCACACGTTCACGCATCCGGTCACGGTTATGCCGGCGAGCTTCTGTTCCTGTACAACATGGCACGTCCGCGCAATGCAATGCCGGTGCACGGCGAGTGGCGTCACCTCCGCGCCAACAAGGAGCTGGCTATTGCTACCGGTGTGAAGCCGGAGAACACTGTGCTGGCACAGAACGGTGTTGTCGTGGACATGGTCGACGGCAAGCTCAAGGTCGCTGGCCAGTACCAGGTGGGCAACCTGTACGTCGATGGCACGACCATGGGCGACGTGGACCCGGATGTCCTGACAGACCGCACGAACCTGGCTGCCGGTGGTGTCATCTCTATCACCTGTGTGATTGATGACCGCACGAGCCGACTCATCGAGCGTCCGGTTGTGTCCACCACAGGTCTCGTCGACGATGACCGTGGAGTCCTGCCGGACATCATCGAACTGGTTGAGAACACCATGATGGATCTCGCCGCCGAAGGCGAGAATGATCCATACCGCATGGTGCAGCAATTGCGTCGTCGCATCTCCCGCACGATCGAGCAGAAGTACAAGCGCGAGCCTGTGATTCTGCCGACCGTCGTTCCGATGAACGCCGATGACACCACTCCGTTGAGCAACGAGGACATCGAAGCATCTCGCGAGTCGCTGTAAAAGGGGAATCAGCTTCCCCTTGAACCGATGGGCCCCAGCCAAGCTAGGCTGGGGCCCATGTCGTTTCAGCAAAAAGAGCGTGAAAAACTAGCTGACCTCCTGCTCGAACTCGGGCCAGATGCACCGACCTTGTGTGCGGGGTGGACCACTGCCGATCTGGCAGCGCACTTGTATCTGCGCGAGCGTCAGCCGTACATGGCGGGCGGGTATTTCCTGCCCCAGCTGAAGAAGATGACGAAGGATGCTGAGGCCAAGATTCGCCAGCGTCCTTTTGAAAACGTGGTCAAGGAGTGGGCAGCGGGCCCGCCGGTGTTTTTGAAGCCGCTCGATAAGGTTTTAAATACTTCAGAGCACTTCATCCACCACGAAGATGTTCGCCGGGGGAGGGGAGAGGTCGTCCCGCGTGAATTCTCCCGTGCTGTCGAAGATCAATTGATGAAGGCTGCGAAGCTGATGGGGAAGATGGCGCTCTCTTCGTCGGTTGTCCCGGTGG
>ERZ1031176.113-NODE-113-length-15020-cov-56.332108_pt1 | contig 15020 bp, 13 predicted proteins | sample MGYA00518586_ERZ1031176 | MGnify/ENA primary metagenome ERZ1031176 (study PRJEB33718, sample SAMN03159775) | human skin metagenome | collected 2014-05-20 | study: EMG produced TPA metagenomics assembly of the PRJNA266117 data set (Human skin bacterial metagenome... | reverse complement strand
ACCTCGTGCTCTACGTCTGGTACGACAACGAGTACGGCTACTCCCACCAGGTGGTTCGCGTCGTCGAGGACATCGCGGGCGTGCGCCCGAAGGTGTACCCGGAGCGCAAGGATCCGGCTGAGATCCAGTAGCGCGCCAGCTACAGGGAAAGAGCGGGTGCAGGCGGCAGGCCTGGTATCAGGCCTGAGAACCACGCCGCGCCCGCGCCCAACAAAGCAAGCACAGCGAGCAGGGCACCAGCGATGCCGATCGTTTTCGCGTCGGCAGCCGCGCTGCCCTGCGCTTTGAACTGCTGCTCCTCAGACAGTGTCGGGGTGGGGGCCGATCCCTTGGAGTGAAACGCCAGGGTGAGGTTCAAACGACCGTCGTTAAGCGTAGTGCCCTCGTCATAGTTGAGCAGCGACGCCGCGCCACCAGCGGCGAGCGTAGGAGTCACTTCTGCTGTGTAGCCACCGCCGACGGTGGCAGTGATGGGGCGGGGGAGTGTGAACGTGGCCAAAGTGGCATCATCCGCGACCTTTCGCTCGGCTCGGGCGCCGGGAAGTCCTCCCTCGACGATGTAGTCGGCGGTGATGGCGGCGGTGGTCGACTCGGTCACGAGGATCTTGAGATCGTCGTAACGCAGATTCAGGCCCCACGTCCCGCCCTTGCCGAGACCGGCGTGGCCGTAGAAGTGCAGCGAGCCCTCCAAGTCAACGACCGTGCGATCCTGCTCAACGACGGTGCTGCGCGGGTTGACTGGGAATTCGAAGCCAGTCACCTTGCCTTTTGTGTCAGTGATTGCCTTGGTTCCTCCGGCGGTATGGATCTCGCCGCCGGCAATGCCTTGGACATAGCGTAGGAACGAGGCCTTGATGGGCCACGTGACGGTGCCGGAGGCTTCTACACCTGATCCGACGGGGGTTTCCGCGTTTGCAACGGGGGTAATCAGTGCGCTCAAAACGACTGTTGTGGCAGTGCACAGGGCGGCAGTTTTCCTCATGCTCAATAGGTTAGCCTGCATTTACTTACCATGCCCTTAATTCTGGAAAGTTTCTGGACAATACCCCCTATGGTAAGGCTTACCTCATTATGGTTAGCTTAGGCTTACCTATAGTCTATTTGGAGGGAGCTTCAATGAGGAAGAAGTTGTTTGTGAGCGCCGCTACCTTTGCGCTCGTTGCTGGGGCGGTGCCGGTGCCATCCGCGATCGCGGCTGAGGCGCTGCCAAATCTGCAAGATGCGCGCCTTGATTGGAACCTCAAGCGCAGCTTTTCCAACTACCTCACCGGCCCAATTGCACAGGGCAAGGTTGAGGTTACCGAACCAGGCGATCTGAATAACTTCGGCGGCTTCTTGGAGTACAACCCTCCGACGCAGCGTTTCCAGTCAAGCGAAGTTCCCCTGAAGTATGGCTTCAAATTCAACCCGGCCAACTCGAAGTTGGACGCCAATGGCAAGGGTGTCTTAGCTTTCGACGGTGCTGTCCGGTGGACCGGCCACAAGGCCCACGCCCCGGAAGGGCAGGACTACGGTCTGGATATCCAGTTTTCCGATGTGAAGGTGCACGTCGATGGCACCGCCGGCGAGATCTCCGTTGATTACTGGTTGCGCGGCACCAACATCACTGGTGACGGAAGCGCGCTCAACGAACGCGGCGATGACGCTGTCTTTGCTACCTTCACCCTCCCGGAGGCGATCACCCCGGCCGCCGGCAAGACGTTCAACACTTCCCCGGACGGTGTCACGAAGGATAGCGGCGTGAAAACAACGCTCACCGAGGAGGGCGCCAAGAAGGTCTTGATCGGCTTCTACGAGCCGATCGAGTACGAGGACGCACTCCTTGACCTCAAGGTTGATTTCGAATCCCAGGAATCCATTACTGAGCGTGAGAACGCTGTCGGGAAGTCTGAGGCCGACGTAGCTCGGGCGGAGGCGGCGCTGGAGGCCGCCAAGGAGGAAATTGCCAAGGTCAAGGACTCTGAGAAGAAGGCCGAGCTGCAGGCAAAGGCAGATGCTCTTGCAAAGAAGGTTGAAGCTGCACGAGATGCTGCGAAGGCCGCAAAGGAAGCTCGAACTGGTGAGCAGGCGAAAACTGAAGCGGCAGCGGCCAAGTCCGCGGCAGATTCGGTGGTCGAAGGCGCCGAAGAGCTCAAGGCCGCTGCATCTGCGGTAGTTAAGGAAGAGCGTGATTCCGCGGCAGCCGAGGCTGCTGCGTTGGCGGCAGCGCAGGAGTCAGCGAAGGGCCATGCGGAGCGCGCGGCGGCTGCGGTGACCAAGGCTGAGGAGGAGATCAACAAGGTTAAGGATAAGGCGAAGAAGGCTGAGCTGAAGAAGAACCTCGAAGCGGCAGAGCAGGAAGCAGCCAACGCGAGTGCCGAGGCTGGCAAGGCTCAGGCAGCAACGACATCTGATGCGGCTGTGGCGGCGGCCGAGGCCGCTAAGACTGCGGCAGACAAGGCTATCGCCAAGGCGGAGGAAACCGAGCAGGCTGCGAAAGACGCTGTGAAGGCGGAGCAGGCAGCTGAAACCAAGCCCGAGACCGAGCCGGAAACCAAGCCGGAAACCAAGCCGGAAACCAAGCCGGAAACCAAGCCGGAAACCAAGCCGGAGGGGCCGGTCGAGGGCCAGGATGACTCCAAGGGCTCGAGCAACGCGCCGATTAGCGTCATCATCGCGGGCGTAGTCGCAGTGCTCAGTGTTCTGTCGCTGCTGCTGGCATTCCCGATCGACCGAGTCCTCGGCCCGATCGCAAGCTTCGGCAAGAAGTAGCGCGCGAAAAGATCGCATGTAGCGCCGCCTGGCTCCGGAAGGGGTGGGGCGGCGCTTCGTCGTTAAGCAAAGACGCAAATCGCGGGTTAAGTAGCAAAAAGTGTGTCCGCTCGGCGTGTCGCGGGGCGGACACACTGTTTGTTACTTCATGAGGCCTTTTCTGATTCCTATCGAGTGTTCGTACTCGGTTGGGATAGCGTTGTCGTAGAAGGCTGGTCGGCCTGTTTCCTGGTCGGCTTTGTTGTGGTCTTCTTCGGCAAGATCGTTGACTTTGGCGAGTTGATCTTGACCAAAATTGCACTGCCTGGCGATGTCTAACGGATCGTCAGGCAGTTGCTTTTTTGGTGTGGAGGTGCCACTCGAGCATTTTCCGTTGGCGTTCCCCGGACCTGCCGCGATGCCCGTCGGCGATGCGTTTGAGTCCGGCGTTGATGCCGCCTTCCAGACTGTTTGTCGTTGACGCCCAGCGTTTTGGCTCAAGCGCATTCGGTGGTGGCTGCAGGTAGGTAAACAGCCAGTTGTTGCGCGATAGATACAGCAGTGAGTTGTAGGCTTTGCGCACTCGTAGATGGGTCCATTCCCACTGGTTATTGAGTGTGCGGCGTTCTTTTGGCACGGGCGTTTTTTCGTTGAGGAATGTTTTGAATACCTGCCCGAAGTCGTGCAGACGCAGCGTCCACTCCCGTGCTTGGTCGAGTGTGGTGATACGGGTCAGCTTCAACGCGAGTGCGTAGATGGCTTTGCCGGCGTCGGTTCGTGGCCGTGAGGTGGTGTAGCGGCGGATGACGCGCTGCGCATGGACGGTTACGTCCCTTAGTGTGGTGTAGCGCTTGCTGATGGTGGGCCCTGGGAAATACAGGGGCGGCCACCGCCAGTGAGGGTGTCAGGAAGTTTGTGTGTGAGGCTCTGATCTAGGAGGAGTTTCACCGATAATGACTACGGTGTCACCGAAGAAAAGCCACGACCCGGCGAGGGTCAACGAGATCAGCGAGAAGCTGATGGAAAATCCTGAGCTGGCCAGCTTGATCAGCGAGCTGTCGACGTCCGCTGATGATGCCAGCGAGCTGGTCAAAGGCCTGCTGCAGGCATCGATCAACGCCGGTCTTAAGGCAGAGATGGATGCGCATTTGGGCTACGGCCATGCCGATCGTAAGGCGAAGGCCCGGGTGGAAACCGCACAGGCGAACAATCACCGCAACGGGTCGTACACCACAACCGTTGATTCTGGCTACGGCGCGTTGGAAGTGACCATGCCGAGGGATCGTGCCGGCACGTTTGCTCCAACAATGGTGCCCAAAGGCTCCCGTCGGCTCACAGAGCTCGACGACATGATTATCTCGCTGTACGCCGGCGGGATGAACGTGCGTGATATCCAGCACCATCTCGCCACCGCCCTGGGGGTGGATATGAGCCCGGATACGATCAGCACGATCACCGACGCGGTGTTAGATGAGGTCATGACCTGGCAAAACCGCCAGCTCGACGAGTTCTACCCAGTGATCTTCCTCGACGCGCTACGAGTAAAAATCCGCAGGTGCCCACCGGGTGGTGAATAAGGCCTGCTACATGGCCGTCGGTGTGGATATGGACGGCATCAAACACATCCTGGGATTGTGGATCGCTGACAATGAAGGCGCCGCATTCTGGGCATCAGTCTGCGCTGACCTTGCCAACCGTGGCGTCCAAGACGTGTTCATCGTCTGCTGCGACGGGCTCAAAGGCCTGCCGGAAGCAGTAGAAGCAACCTGGCCGAATTCCATGGTGCAGACCTGCATCGTGCACCTGATCCGGGCGGCCAACAGGTGGGTGTCGTATCAGGACCGCAAAGGTGTCTCCCGTGCGCTACGTGAGGTCTATACAGCCGCCAACGAAGACACCGCCCGCGCCAGCCTTGATGCCTTCGAGGCCAGTGAACTGGGCCGTAAATACCCGCAATCGGTCAAAGTCTGGCGCGATGCCTGGGACAGGTTCGTGCCGTTTCTGCAGTTCCCGCCAGCAGCGAGGCGGGTGCTCTACACCACGAATTCGATCGAATCGCTCAATGCTGAACTGCGTAAAGCTACCCGTAACCGCGGGCAATTCCCGAACGATACTGCGGCGTTGAAAACACTGTGGTTGATGATCTGCAACATCGAAGACAAGCGCGCTGCCCAGCGAGCGAAGAAAGCAAAGCACGACATCGAATGCAACGGCTATATTGAAGGAGCGAAAGCCACCGGGTGGAAACAAGCCATTAACCAACTAGCCGTGGCGTACCCTGACCGGTTCGCGGACTACTTGTAAACCAAGTCCCCGCACACAAAGAATCGGACACTCTCCCGCCAGTAACCTTTCGACTCAACTACCACATCTCACCGAAAGGCACATGACGATGACCGCTGCACCGCATTCTATCGACCCGACAACCTATCTGGATGATCTGCTCGCCCAAGCCTCCCCTGATCTGATGCGCCAGATGCTGCAAGGGTTTATCAACCAGATCCTCTCCGCCCAGGCCGACACCGTCTGCGGCGCCGAATACGGCGTCGCCTCCACCGAGCGGGTCAACCACCGCAACGGGTATCGCCACCGCGACCTCGACACCCGTGTCGGCACCATCGATGTCGCAGTGCCGAAGCTGCGCCACGGTGCATTCTTCCCAGAATGGCTGTTAGAGCGACGCTCACGAGCAGAACGAGCCTTATCGACTGTGATCGCCACCTGCTATCTCAAAGGGGTTTCCACCCGCAGGATGAACGATCTGGTGGCCACCCTTGGCATTTCCAACCTGTCAAAATCGCAAGTCTCGCGGATGTCGGAAGAACTCGACGAGATGGTCGCAGACTTCAGAAATCGCCCCCTGGACCCCGGCGGGTACGCCTACCTGTCCTGCGACGCACTGACGATCAAAGTGCGCGAAGGCGGCCGGGTGGTCAAATGCTCAGTGCTGCTTGCCACCGGTGTCAACGCCGATGGCTACCGGGAAATGCTCGGCATGCACGTCGCCACTGCGGAATCCAACGCATCGTGGAAAGGCTTCTTCCAAGACCTCAAAGCCCGCGGACTTCGTGGTGTCTTCCTTGTCACCAGTGATGCCCACGAAGGCATCCAGCATGCCATTTCCGAAGTGCTGCCCGATGCCTCCTGGCAGCGGTGCCGCACCCACTTTGCCAAAAACCTCTACGAGAAAGTCCCCAAAATGCAGTGGCCGATGGTCTCTGCGATGTTCCAGACGATCTTCCAACAACCGGATGAGGAATCAACCTGGGCGCAAGCCCGTGAAGTTGTTGACTTGTTGGAGCCGAAGTTCCCCCAGGTTGCGGCGTATCTGGAGGAATCACTCGATGAGGTGCTGGCGTTTACCGCAGCGCCGAAACCGGTCTGGACGAAGGTGTGGTCAAACAACCCCACCGAGCGGTTAAACCGGGAGATCCGCCGGCTTGTTGGCGCCGTCCTTGCCGAGCAACACGACGATTGGATCCAACAAAAACGCTACATGTCACTATCCGCACTCGAGCACAGCAAACACCTCATGCACCAACCCAACCCCCACACAGGAGATGATCATGGCGACCACCACCAGCTAACCGCCTAACACAACCCCCCAACTTCATACCGAGCCGAACGGACAAACGGCTACACCACTACACGGGACTTGACCGCATGGACGAGGCAGCGTTGGATCATCGCGTTGGGCCAGCAGGCTTTAATCGCAGTCAAGGCGCCTTGTCCACCGTCGAGGACGACACAGAGCGGTTCAGCGATTTTGCGAAGTAGCTGCGTATACGCATGGGCGGTTTCGTGTTTGGCCCAGTGCCAGGCGATGACGTGGTCGTGGCTGGCTGCCACGAGCAAGCATCCGGCGGCGGTGTAGGTGCCGTCGATGAAGATCTGATCGTAAACGCGCTGCGGGTCACCGTTGTTGGGGATGTCGATAAGCCAAAACGGTTTGAATCGGCGGTCAAGTGTCCAACGGCTCACCTTGTGTTGCTCGGCGAGTTCAGACAACGTCGCTGTGGAGGTGGCATAAGCAACGAAGGCTTTAAAGTCGCGGGTCAGCGTGCGGTCGCTGCGGGTTCGTGTCGTGGAGCTGCCGCAGTTCGGGTCCTTGCATCGCCACCTGGTTGTGCCTTTGGATGTGGTTCCGTTTTTCTTCATTTGCCCAGCACATACCGGGCACCGTGGTCTGTTTTTACTCACCCGGAAAGCACACCAACCCCCGACTAGCACATGCGGGTGCCATTCCGGAGGATTGAACGCAATTCGGGCGGATATAAGGTCTTGATGCCTATATCCGCCCGATTTACCCAGCCTGATCAGCAATAACGCCGAAATTCAGACACACTTTTTGCTACTTACCCCGGGATGGTCTCCTTTTTTCGGCTTTGGTAAACAGCAAAGAACCGGTCCCAGCACAGTACCGGGACCGGTTCATGATGCGAAGGTTATCGCTGCATACCCTGCAAGAGTTGCGGCAGCCACTGCTGGCCGACAAAAGCTAGCGCACCACCAATCGCCACGAGGCTGATGAGAGTAGCGATGATCGGCACGACGATTTTGGTGTTGTCGGTCTTGGAATCGACAGAGGATCCCTCAGGCTTCTTCGAGCCTTGCTCAGCCGGGGGGACGCTCGGGGACGACGGAACGCTCTTCTCCGGGGACGGTTTCGCGGACGACGAGGAAGGAGCCGGCTTCTCCGGAGACGGTTTCGCCTTAGGTGCTTCCTTGAACTTCAGGTCTAGATCGAGTAGCGCGTCCTCGTACTGCTCCGCCTTGTAGAAGCCGATCATGACGTTTTCGGCTCCCTCCTTGGTGAGCGTTGTCTTAATGCCACTGTCCTTACTAACGTCACCTGCTGAGGTGGAGAAACTGCCCCCTGCGGTAGCCTTGATCGGCTCTGGAAGTGTGAATGTGGCAAAAATCGCGTCGTCTCCCTTGCGATCAAGTGCGCTCTGATCGCCCGTGATGTTAGTGCCACGCACGACGTAGTCGAGGGAAATCTTTCCTGACGTACCGTCCAGAATGAGCTTCACATCGGAGAACTTGACATCGAGTCCATACTGCTGGCCCTCGGGAGCGAACTTCTCATGCCCTGTCCAGCGGACCCCACCATCAAAGGCCAGCACACCCTTGCCTTTTGCATCCAGCTGCGACTTGGCAGCATTCAACTGGAACCCATACTTAAGTGGCGAGGTGTTGTCCTGGAACGTTTGGGCTGGCGGGTTGTACGCGGTGTGGCCGCCGAAGTTCTTGAGATCGGTTGGATTGACTGTAGTGACCTTGCCCTGTGCGACGGGGCCGGTCACGTAGTTGGTAAAGCTGCGCTTCACATTCCAATCCAAGCGACCATTCTCAAGCACAGGCGCCTCCGGTGCAGCCGAAGCCTGAGGCGCAACAACTGCGCTACCCAGCAGGGCAAGAGCGGTGAGTGGTACGAGCAACGGGCGTGTTCTCATGAATCCTCCTTAGAGAACAAGGTAAACCTCACCTAAGTATGGTATTGCTAACCAACTTCAAGGGCAAGGAGGTTCCCGTTGAGGCGATGACCACTATTTGGCCAGCATGGGCCTCAGAAAACGGTCGAAGGCGAACTTGCCGAAGCCAGAAAGCACGCCGAGCAATCCAAGTCCAGCGATGACGAGGGTGACACTGGTGGTGATCCGCTCGGCTGGTGATCCTTTGTCCGTTGAGCTGAGTTCCTGCGACGAGCTCGCCATTGACTCGGACGGCGCAGGGGACGGCGTTGACGTCGGTGTCGGCTGTGGTGCAGGCAGCGTCGGAACACCAGCGGCGGCGCCAGCGAAGGTGACGCTGAGATCAAACAAGGCGTCGTCGTATTGAATCGGCTCGTAGAAGCCGATCATGATCTTTTTGGCGCCCTCCTCGGTGAGCGTTGTTTTCACGCCGCTATCCTTCGTGACACCGTCCGGGGAAGTGTTGAACGTCTTGCCGGCGGCCGGGGTGATCGCCTCCGGGAGGGTGAAGGTAGCAAAGACAGCGTCATCGCCGCGTTCGTTGAGCGCGCTTCCGTCACCAGTGATGTTGGTGCCGCGCAACCAGTAATCAACGGAGATCTCGCCGGCGGTGCCATCGACGTGCACCTTCACATCGGAAAACTGGATATCCAGACCGTAGTCCTGCCCTTCCGGGGCGTAGGCCTTGTGGCCGGTCCACCGGACGGCACCGTCGAAAGCCAAGACACCCTTGCCATTGGCGTCCAACTTCGAGTTGGCCGGGTTGAAGGCGAAGTCGTACTTCAATGAGGCGTCGTCAGGCTGAAAGCGTTGGGACGGCGGATTGTGCTCCACAAAGCCGCCGAAGTGCTTGATAGTCGCGGGGGAAGCAACCTCGATTTTGCCCTTTGCAATTGGGCCGGTGATGTAGTTGGAGAACGTTCGTTTCAGATTCCAGCTCAGGCTCGCGGTCTCAATAGCGGGAACGCTCGCCGCGTGTGCAGACGGGGCGACGACGACACCCGCTGCAAGCAGAAACGTCGCCGCAGCGGCAGATTTACGGGTCGGGAACATGTGGATCTCCTTAGGTGCGGTCGGGGAAGAGGAGGTTGCGCGTGTGCGAGCCGAGGGCGTTGGTGTCAGTGCGCGTGGGGGATACGTGGATCGATTCCCCATGCCGGCGGACCTCGAGGGGATACTCGTATACTGCAGACAGGGTCTCGCTGGTAAACACCTGGTCAATAGGGCCGCTGGCGGCCACGCGACCTCGGTTGAGACAGGTCACTTGGTCGCAATAATTGGCCGCTGCGTTGAGATCGTGCAGCACCACCACGACGGTGCTCCCGCTACGCGCCGCCTGCCGGATGAGTCCAAGGGCACGCTCTTGGTGCTTAACATCCATGGCCGCTGTTGGCTCATCGAAGAACACCACCGGGGTGGTCTGCGCGAGGACACGCGACATGGCCACGCGGGCGCGCTCGCCGCCGGAGAGTGTCACGACTTCACGGCCGGCAAGGTGGGAAACCCCGGTGGCCTCGAGGGCGGCATCGATAATCGCGTTGTCCTCCTCCGGGCTGCTCGTGCCTTCCCACGGCGAACGTCCCATCGCCACGACATCGCGGACGAGGAATGAGAAGGTGACGGACACGTCCTGCAACATGACAGCGCGCTTCCTGGCCATCGCTTTTGGCTTGGCATGCCGCGGCTCAACACCGTCGATCTGCAGCACGCCCGAGGCAACGGGGATGTCTCCAGAGAGTGAGGCGAGCAGCGTCGACTTACCTGCGCCGTTCGGGCCGATGAGGCCGGTGACGGTGCCAGGTGCGGCGTGAAAAGAAACGTCGGAAAGCAACTCGGCGTCGCCGATGCGGACGGTCATGTTGTGCGCCTCAACGCTCATGTCAGTGCACCCCCTTGCGCATCATTTGACGAAGTAGAATGAAGAACGTCGGCCCGCCGACGAGCGCGGTGAAGATGCCGATGGGCATATCCGCGTACGCGATGAGGTTGCGCGCCACCACGTCTGCAACCGCGATCAGCGCCGCGCCGCCGAGTGCTGATGCCGGGATGAGCACGCTATTCGACGGTCCAACAGCAGTGCGGATGATGTGGGGAATCACCAAACCGACGAAGCCGATGAGTCCTGCGTAGGACACTGCGCCTGCGCTCAGTAGCGTCGCCAGGAGCACGCTGATTGTTCGCAACCGCTGTACGTTGACACCAACGTGCGATGCGGCGCCTTCTCCGAGCGCCAGCAGATCGAGCTTCCGGCCGAGGAACAGCGCGCACACAATTCCGAATGCCGCAATGCAGGCGACGGGGGTGACGTGCTTCCACTGTGCACCGGCGAGGGTGCCCATCTGCCAGAAAATGATCTGCTCACGCGCAGTCGAGGGTGCGAGGAACAGCAGGAATGAAATGGTTGCGCCAGCGACGGCGTTTACCGCGATGCCCACCAAGATCAAGTTGACAACCGCGGTCTTACCGCGGTGCCTCGCCAACGCCCACACCAATAGCGTCGTGGCTAAGCCGGCGACAAATGCGCCGATTGGGATGGTCATGGTGCCTGCGAAGCTCGCCCCGCTGACGATGAAAATCGCTGCACCGACGCCGGCACCCGAGGTCACACCCATCACTGAGGGCTCAGCCAGCGGGTTGGCGAAGACAGCTTGCATGAGCGCGCCCCCCACGCCGAGCGCAGCGCCGACAAGAATGCCCAAGATCAGCCGGGGGATACGCACCTGCCAAATGACAGAGGCATCCATGCCGTCAACGCCGAAGGGGCCGCGAGCGAGAATCCGCGGCAGGTCCCCGAGGTGGACGGTGTATTGGCCGACGCTTAGCGACACGACGAACGTCACCGCAAGCAGCACGACGAGTCCGATGAACAGCGCGATGCGGCGCCGGTGTCGCTGCGCGAACACCTGGTCTACGTAGTTAGCCATTCGTGCGCTGCCCGCTCTTTGTGTCCACCGAGCCGGTGTTGGCACCTTCGCCGTACAGCAGTTTCGCGGCGCGCAAGAGGAGCTCTCCAGTTTGGGGGCCGAAGGCGAGGGAGTCGCCGTCATTCATCGTGATCGCGCGTTGATTCTGCCCGGCGATTGTCTGCACGACACCCGGTCGCTGGAGTAGCCCTTCCATGCCGCCGGTGGACTCGAGGCCCTTCGTCATCAGTACAAACATCTCGGGGTTGAGCTCAGCGAGCGCTTCGGGGCTGGCCGGCTTCAGATCGGTGATGCCGGCCTCGGCCGCCATGTCGCGACCGCCTAGGGCATTGATCAGGCTGGTAGATCCGTAGTCCTCGCCAATGATGTAGAAGATGCCACCGGTGCCACGAAGGTACAGAAACGCCATGCGCAGCGGCTCAGCAGGCTTGATCTCATCGATCACGGCAAGCGCCTCTTCAACCTCGCGCATGCTGCGTTCGGCGAGCTTCTCGCCCTCCTCGGGCAAACCAACCACCGAAGCCACCAGGCGGATATCGTCGCCGATGGTCTCCAGCGAACGCTTGGGGTTCATCATCACCGTGGTGATACCTGCGTTGCGGATTTGCTCAATCACCTCTGGCGGGCCGACGGACTCATCCACAATCACCAGTGTTGGGTTCAGCTCCAAGATGGCCTCGGCGTTGAGGTTGTGGCCACCCACGGTGACCACTGGGCGGTCAGCCAAGGAGGGTTCCGTGCTCGACACCGTTCTGCCTACGATGTTCTCGTTGAGCCCCAGACCAGTCAGGGTCTTGGTGTAGGTGCCGTACAGGTCGAGCGCCAGGATGCGGGAGACATCGGTTACCTCAACGTCGAAGCCTTTCGCGTCTACCAGCGAAACAGGGAGGGCTGGTGTTGGGTTGGTAGCCACAGGGGCAACGTCGTCAAGCGAAGGCACGGTCTTCACACCCTGCGCCGCGCGCGGATCGACTTGGCCCGCTTCCGTGCGTAACTCGCTCGCGAGCTCAGCGTTCACACTCGATGTGCCGTCCCAGCTTGCACAACCGGTTAAGGCGAGCATGCAGACGAGGACGGTGGCTACTAGTCTCCTCATTAGGGTGGGATCTCCTTAGACGCTCGGGGCCTTGCGGCCGAAGTTGATAATGCTGCCGCCGCCGATAACCAGTGACGCGAGCAAGGCAAGTACCGACGGCACGCTGTTGCCGTCGAGGTTGAGACCGGACGGCGAGGCCCCGGAAGACTTGATCCGGAACTGGTCTTCGCCATCCCCGGTCTGCTCCTTGAATCCACCGAGCGAAGCGTTGTCGCCCATGCTTTGTGCTGCGGCGGTGGAGGACGCTGCGCCCGGGCCTGTCCCGTCCACACCGACACCGTCAGCACGCAGTGCCGCAGCGGCATCGGTGGAGCTGGACTTGCCCTGCGCGTCGCCTTTTGTTGCTCCTCCCTGCCCTTGGGCACAGTTCGGGGCGCCGCTGAGACTCGCGGTGAAATTGATCGGGTCCAGCGGGTCGCCTGCGGGGTAGAAGTTGGCGAACGCCTCGGCTCCAACTGGTGTCAGCGTGGTGGTTGCTGAACCGGAAACTGCGGAATCGGAGACGTCCAGCGACGTGAACGTGAGATTGGCCATGGCGACGCGGCCGTAGTCGCCGGGGTTGCCTTCGACATCGTTCGACGTGACATCCATGACAAGCAATCCCGCGTTGCCCTTGAATTGCACCTCGATGTTGGAGAAGCGGGTTTCAAGAATGCCCTTGTGGCCGTAGAACTCAATGGTTCCAGGGAAGAGGATCGTGCCTTCCTTGGTCTGCGGATTCACGGCTCCGCCTTGCGCCTTGAAGCGGTATTGGCCGTCGGAATACGCGACGTTGTTGGAAAGGTTCCAGCCACCCTTGGCAATCTGGCCCTGGATGTACGCGCGGAACGTGGAACGTACACCCCACGCGAAGTCGCCGCTGGTCACGCCCTTCGAGGCGGGGGCAGTGCAGATGTCGTTGGATACGGCCTGGGCTGCGGGTGCAGCTCCAGCTCCAGCTCCAGACTGCCCAGAGCTGGCTGCTCGGCTCGGGGCGGCACCACCCGATGGGCCTGCGATGCCACCTCCGCCGCCGCTACCGCCATCGGCCGCGTCAGCGGTGGAGAATCCTCCGCTGTTGGGCGCTGCAGCAACGCCGCCGGTACCAGTGCCAGCCGCACCAGCACCTGTCGGAGGAGCTTCAGCAGACGTGGCAGCGCTGGTACCCCACACCCGGTCGTGGAACTGGCCGGAGTTGTCCATGAGATTTTCAGTGTTGGTGATCAGCCCGTTGACTTCAATGAGAGTGTCGTTGACTTGGCCGAGCAGTTTGGCTGCGCCCTCGGTGGCGTTGGAGCGTGTGGCGGCACCACCACTACCTGAGTTTCCACTGGTCCCCGAGGGTGCGCCGGAGCCCGCCCCCATCTTAAGGCTGAGGTTGAGCGGGGAAAGGGGCTCACCAGCAGGGTAGAAATCCGCGAATACCTTGCTTGCACCTTCGGTAGACACCTTGGTGTCACCGGTGAGGGTGACGGTGTCTTGCGAGAAATCGGGAGCGGCTGAGAAAGCGACGGTGGCTAAGACCGCCTCCTTGCCTGTGAACAATGGGCCGATGTTGCCTGGCACGCCGGTGTTCTCGCGGCTCTCATAATCCACTCGAATCTCACCGCTGGTGCCGTTGATCACCAGTTTCATGTTGGTGAGCTTGATGTCAAGCGTCCCTTTGTGGCCATAGAACCGGATCCCGCCGTCAAATGCAATGGTGCCCGCATTCGCCCCCGTAATGTTCGAGTTGGCAACTGGGATGGTGAATACGCCGTTAGCGAGCGTGATCCCGCCGGAGGTCTGCACCTCACCCTTGGCAACGGGGCCCATGATGTACTTCATGAAGGAGTCGCGGATTGACCACTGCATTTGCCCGGATTGCACGGTCCGGTTGCTGGCGGCCTGCGCCGTGGCTTCGGGGGCCGCAATGAGTGGAAAGCCGATGGCCCCACCGGCAGTAAGCAGCGCCCCAGAGATGGTGAGGGCCGCAATTCTGTTAGCCCGTTGTTTGCTAGCTTTCCGCATCCTGTCGACTCCCTCTAGAATTCTACCAAGCTTAGGCTACACTAATTTAGCCATGGCTTAGTTTAAAACGCAAGTAGGAAGGGAAAACCCATGCGGGACAAGATCGATGCATCGTTTGCCATGCTCTACCCCGACGTTGATCCGGGAACGCCATTGCCGCCGTCAACCTGGGAGCGAGTGGCGGTGTCCTTGAGCTCCGGCGTGTTGTTCTTCGGCGTCGCGGCAGGCGACCTCATCATCGCCGGTGTGGGCCTGTTTTTGGTGCTGGTGGCGACGGTGATGCCAACGCAGCGCGCCGACCGGCGCACCCGAAACGAAGCTCGCGCGCGGTTCCCGCAGGTGCCTTGGGCTGAAAAGGACGTGTCACACCAATACGAGCCTGCGACGGTGATCGGTGTGACCTGGGCGGCTATCGCGATCGTCGCCGTTCTCGCGCTGCTACTCGTGCCAGCGAAGTTCAGCCTTCTTGCCGCGGGGGTGTGCGGCGTAGCCGCAGCAGTGATCATGTGGTTCGTCCCCGGGATCCACCCGTCCCGGCAGCCGGAGATTCTTGGCTACGAGTACGAAGACGACTCTTTAGATGCCCCCCGCGATGTGGAGGAGACTGCAACGTTCAGCCGCGTCGAGCAATAGCCTGCTCGTACACCTCGACCACTGCTTCGGTCGAGGTGCGCCAGTTCCAGCGCAACGCTTCCTCGCGCGCGGCGTCGTCGTCAAGTGGCGTTGTGGAGATCACCTCGCCGTTATGGAAGACCACCGCGCCGTTTTCGGCGATGAACGTCTCGCATGCGGGGAACATGCGTTGCA
>ERZ1031176.110-NODE-110-length-15069-cov-57.109698_pt1 | contig 15069 bp, 11 predicted proteins | sample MGYA00518586_ERZ1031176 | MGnify/ENA primary metagenome ERZ1031176 (study PRJEB33718, sample SAMN03159775) | human skin metagenome | collected 2014-05-20 | study: EMG produced TPA metagenomics assembly of the PRJNA266117 data set (Human skin bacterial metagenome... | reverse complement strand
CTTCATTCCTACCCCCGAACCGGCCCCCGCTACCTTAAGGGCACCTGATATTTTCCGCTCAATTTCGAAATTTTTTTGAATGTGGGTTATCGCACCCTCCAGTGTCACTTCACCCCCTACTGGACGGCTGTCCGGAGGCTTCCTTTGAAAATAGGTTTTCCCTTAGTTTTCAAGTGTCAAAGAATGTGACTGGAGTATTCACCGTGGTGCTGTTGTGGCAGACAAACCGGAGCCGGCCTACGCGATCCTGGGTATGACCCCGGAGGCCATGGGCGGCATGATGTGAAGATCGGCCCCGGCATAACGACCTCCAAGACCACCGCAGAGACGCTGGGCGAGATCCAGGCGGACCAGATCAGCCGTTACAACGCCGCGTGGAAGGGGCAGGCCACGATTGGATGCCGCGGGTGTCGGTGTCGCGCTCCGTATTCCCATCTTTGACGGTGTCGGCCTGGGCGGAGAGGATCTGGTTGATAAACCCTTGCAGCATCTGGCGCATCAGATCAGGGGAGGCTTGGGCGAGCAGATCATCCAGATAGGTTGTCGGGTCGATAGAATGCGGTGCAGCGGTCATCGTCATGTGCCTTTCGGTGAGATGTGGTAGTTGAGTCGAAAGGTTACTGACGATGGCCGCCCCTGTATTTCCCAGGGCCCACCATCAGCAAGCGTTACACCACACTAAGGGACGCAACCCAGACCCGAGACAGCGTGGCCTGTTTGGATGGCCCAGATCCCACTCCGACGTTCAAGATTGGCGTTGAAAAGTGGGGCAACGATGACTCAGGTCTTGCGAACCTGGGCGACCCTGCAAACGGAAATCGCTATGACTTCGCAATCCGAAGCGGGGAAGCAGTGACGCAGCTGACGACGTTTACGGACTCCGAAGACGGCGGATACCTCACAGCTGATCTTGAGCCGGGCACTCCGTACCAGCTGGTCGAGACTGAAGCTCCGGAGGGATACGAGCTCCTACCCGCCCCGGTGACGTTTACCATCGCTCGACAGACTGACGGTTCGTACAAGTTACAGATCCAGGATTCCGGAGTAGTATCAAACGTCGTCGCCGTAGATGCTGACGGAGATTCGAGTCTGCGTTTGTTAAAGGTCACCGACGTCCGACGCGGCGAGTTGCCCCACACCGGTGGCGTAGGCGTCCAGCTGCCGATTCTGCTCGGCGGTGCCCTGATCGCCGCGGGCGCTTTGATGGGGAGGCGCAAGGTCGCAGCCTAAGCGCTGGAGTTCGCTCTAGACGCGCGACAAGAGGGCCCGGCTCAATTGAGATTGATTGGGCCGGGCCTTTAGCCGTGCCAGAACTCTTCCGAGCAGCCCGAACCGAGTTCGCGCTGCGGGAACTCTCAGGTTGCGCTAATTTTTGACGCATGATTTCCCGCCGCGCACTCGCTGCCACCACCGCTGCCGTTTTCACCGCCACCGCTGCCACCGCCGCCGTTCCCGCGGGCGCCGCCCAGCCGGAGGCGTTCCCCGAGTCCACCCGCCCGTACCTGTACTTCCAGAGCTTCGACGGGGTGGACAACCCCGCCCACTTCACGCACGACCTGCCTAAAGGCTGGTCGCAAGACGTCGACGGCGTGACCTCGGGAGAGGCCCGCTGGAACGGCTGGACCGTCTCGGATGTGCGCCACTGGACCTGGGCCGCCGGCACCGACGAGCGCCACTTTTTCACCCAGGGGCACGACCAGTTCGCCATCATCGATTCGAAGCAGCAGCGCCTCGCCGAGCGCGACTCCATGGACGCGCGCATGACCACCGAGCCGATCGACATCGCCGGCCAGAGCAAGGTCGCACTCGAATTCGACCAGCACTACCGCCAGGGCAAGAAGGGCCAAACCGCACTGGTTGCGGTGGGGTTCGATGGTGGGGAACCGGAGGTCGTCGATAGGCTTACAAGCGATCGTTACTCCTCCCACGAGTACTTCGAGCTCGACGTGCCGGAAGGTGCGAAGTCAATGCAGGTGACGTTTAGCTATCTCGGGGGCAACGACGACTACTGGTGGGCAGTGGACAACGTCGCGGTGCGCGCGCCGTTCACCCCGGTCGCGGAGAAGCCGAACACCGTCATCGACGTCATCTCCGATACGCAGGACGACCCGGAGGACTTCAAGCTGGCCGTCCGGCGCCTCAACGCCATGCCGGAGAAGGCGAGCGCGCTGGTGATCAACGGCGACTTGGTGGATAACGGCAGCCAGGAGCAGTGGGACAAGTTTCTCGCCGCGCGCAAGGAGGTCCCGCATGATTCGGGTGTGGAGCTGTGGACCATTGGCAACCACGAGATGTACGGCAAGGAATCCTCGGAGGTGCACATGCAGCGCTTCCTCAAATACTCCGGGCAGGACAAGCCGTGGAACGAGGTGGTGGTGGACGGCACCCCGCTGATCAGCATTAACACGGAGTACTACTCGGACGTCGACCGCGACGGTAAGGAGCCGTTTCAGCGCATCTCCGCCGAGCAGCTGAAGTGGCTGGATGAGCGCCTCGCGCACTGGGATAAGCAGGGCGTGACCGCGCTGGTGTTTACGCACCCGCTGCTGCCGGGGACGGTGTCCATGAGCCATTCCGCCTGGTACCAGAACGATTTTGAGGACGAGCAGGCCATCTCGGATGTGCTGTCGAAGTACAACGACATCGTGGCGTTTACCAGCCACTCGCATTCCTCGCTGAAGCAGAACAACTGGTGGGGCACCAGGCGTTACGACGGCACCCCGCAAGGCACCATTGGCTTCCCCGTGGTGAACACGGGCGCGATCCTCAACGAGTACCTGCCGGACGGCGACCACGACGAGGAGATCGTGGACGACAAGGCCGCCACCGGTCTGCGCGTGAAGGTCTACGAGGACCGTATCCGCGTCGAGGCCTGGGATTTCAAGGACGGCCGCGGCCTGACCAACCCGCAAGGTGAGGCCAAGATGATTAAGTACCAGGATTTTTCCAAGCAGAAGCGCGTGGCGGCGCCCGCGGCCGACGCCCCAGCCGAGCCCAACCCGGATACGCCCACGGATACCGCTGGCGGTTCCTCCACCGGCGAGAAGATCGCGGTAGCTATTGGCATTCTCGCCGCGATTGGCGGGGCGTTTGCGGTGCTTGCGCCGCGTGTGCATGAAGTATTGGGTGGCCTCGGCCTGCGGGCAGTGCCTTTGGAGCTGATCCGCTGATCCACTGGCCCGACGGCGATAAACGGCATCTTGCAAATCACATTTCGGGCGGGGCAGCGGCCGCAGGCATGCCCCTGTCGATTGTGCCCAGGGACATTGATCGGATGGGCGGTTAACCCCTGATAGCGGTGCACCCCGTGCTGTACCCCCTTCGGCCTCTGATTACTGAGAGAACCTCACTTTTTGACGCATTCACGCTTCCTGATTACGGCAGTACAGCTGGAAAGCGTGGGAAAACCTAGAGGTAGACGCGAAGTAACATTGGGCTAACACCCTTTCGAGCGTAGGTATACCTGACCTGATGTTTTCTCAGCGCTTTACGGTTTTGACAGCTCGCGTGAAGCGAGCATGGACACCGATTTACGGTTCCGCTATGGTCAGCGTTGGCGCCCAAGCTGGGCCCAGAGGTGGCGTGGACGAGTTTGTCGTCTCCCAGCTCAACCTCCCATCGCTGACCGCTACTCGGGCCCAGCGAACTTCGATTCTCCGAAAGGATTTCCCATGGCAATTGCCATCAAGAAGACCGCCGCGATCGCCATCGCCGCGGGCCTGACTTTCGCCGGCTCCGCTGGTATCGCCGCGCAGGACGCGCTGGCGCAGGACGGTGCTGAACAGAACGCAGCCTTGGCGAATGAGCAGGGCGAAGGTGCAGACCCCTCGACCATCGACCCGACCGCTGAACGTTCACTTACGATCCACAAGATTCTTAATGTTTCGAAGACCGGCGCGCCTACCGGTAATGAGATCACGAGCGAAACCGATGCCGACGAGAAGTACACCGGTGGCGAGAACGTGGCCGCAGTGGATTTCCAGGTTGAAGAGCTCGACTATGACATCACCACGAACAAGGGCTTCTTCGAGGCTATTGAGGCTGCGAAGAACCCGGCGACGGCGAAGCCGAAGCAGGACGGACTCAAGACCACGGTCACGACTGACGCAAATGGCTCCGTCCGGGTACCAAACGTCAAGATCGCCGCATACCGCGTAACTGAGCTGGATTCCCCGAAGGCAAACGTCAACGGTGAGCCTCGTCTGAACCTGAACAAGTCGGACTCGTTCGTGGTGTTCGTCCCGATGACGAACCCAAAGGACACTTCGAAGTGGAACTACAACGTTCACGCTTACCCGAAGAACACCAACACCGTGGTGACGAAGAAGCTTGAGGACGAAAACGTCAACGTTGGCGATACCGTCAAGTACCAGATCAAGGGCAACATCCCTGGTGCTACCTCTGATGAGGATGTTCAGCTCAACAGCTTCCACGTTGTGGATTACTACAACAAGAACGAGCTCTCAAACCTTCGTCTGCGCGAAACCGACCCGGTCCAGATTGAGAAGGCCGACGGTTCCCTTGAAGACGTCGACGCTCAGTACTACACGCTTACCGCTGAGGAAGACTTCGCCTTTGGCGACGACCGCGACAAGCAGTACAACGCACGCCGTACGGTCCAGTTCAACGAAGCAGGTCTGAAGTGGCTTGACGATAACCACCGTGGTGCCAAGGTTGTCACCAACTGGGAGGCAGAGTTCAGTCCGATCGGTGATAGCGGTGACGGCGAGATCCGAAACACCGCCGACGTGCCGTCTATCACTGGCGAGTCGGGTTCGGAGCGCAAGCCGGGTGACGTCCCGCCGCCGCCGGAAGACACCCCTGAGGTTGTCACCTTCTTGGCGAAGCTGCAGCTGCTGAAGTACGGCGATGGCAAGAAAGACCAGCCGCTGGAGGGCGCCGAGTTCGAGCTGTACACCCGCGACCTTAAGACCGGTAAGTGCAACCCGATCAACGACGACAACAAGATCAAAATTGGTGATGTTGCCAAGTGGACCACTAACAAAGATGGACAGCTCACCATCGATGGTCTCCACATCACCGATAAGGTCGACCAGCAGATCGCGGAGGGCAAGCCTGTAGACGGCGGCCAGATCCGCGATGGTTACAACCCGGCGGATGTCCAGAATGGCTACTGCTTGCTTGAGACCAAGGCGCCTGAAGGATACGAGCGTATCCCGCAGGCATTCCCGATCGAGTTCAAGCTGGCAGATCGTGTAGTGAAAGACCAGGTTGCTACCCCGCTCATCCACGCAGAGGTCAATAACAAGCCGTCCACGAAGGTGTTCCTCCCGGCCACCGGTGGCATGGGTGTGCTCGTGATGGTTCTGGCAGGCCTCGCCATCATCGGCGGCGGCGTCTACGCGGCACGCCGCAACTCCCAGTCCGCATAGGCGCGAACGCGTGAACGGACGCCAGGTCAGCACTTCACAGCGCTGACCCGGAGGCGCCCCGGCACACCAATCGGGGCGCGTACGCCCGCCGGCAGGAGGGCGAAAAATTCCTGCCCCAGTTTGAAACCGGAGGTCGTCGATAGGCGACGGCCCCACAGAGAGGACGAGTTAGGTGACTACTGCAGTGAAGGCGAAGCATCGGCGACAGCCGGCGCCGAAGACCTTCTTTCAGCGTGTCGGCTTGCCCGTCCTCATCATTCTCGCTGGCCTGTTGGTGCTGATGTACCCGGTGATTTCCACGCAGTGGAACAACCGGGCGCAGGAGCAGGTGGCGAAGATGTACGAAGATCAGCTCGAGGCAGCACCGCCGGAGCAGGTCAACCGCGCGTACGAGGCGGCGGTGGAGTACAACCGCACGCACACCGACGGTCCGATTTTGGACCCGTGGCTTGCGCGCATCAGCGAAGACAACGCCGAGTACAAGGCGTATGAGGCGCAACTAGCGGGCGTGTCAGCGATGTCGCAGTTGGCCATCCCGTCGATTGACGTGCGTCTGCCCGTCTTCCATGGCACCAGCGAAAACACTCTGCAAAAGGGCCTCGGCCACCTGTACGGCTCGGCGCTGCCCACCGGCGGCGAGGGCTTCCACTCAGTGATCACCGGCCACACCGGGCTGACTACGGCAACGCTTTTCGACGACCTCGTGGACGTCAAGGAAGGCGACGCCATCTACGTGTCCACCTTTGGTAAGCGTCTGAAGTACCAGGTGTACAAGACCGAGGTCGTACTGCCGGACGAGACCGACAGCCTGCGCGCGGAGGCGGGCCGGGACCTGCTCACGCTGGTCACCTGTACCCCGTACGGCATCAACACCCACCGTCTGCTCGTACACGCGGAGCGCGTGCCCTTGGATCCAGACGAGGCGACGGTGCTCGACGAGTCCACCTCCACCGTCCAGTGGTGGATGTGGGTGCTCGGTGCCGTGGCGTTGCTGGTGCTGGTGGCGCTGATTTGGTGGATCATCCGCGAGAAGAAGAAAAGCGACCGCAGGGACGCTATGACCAGGGAGGTTCTGTCCTAATGCGCACTTCGAAGTTTGTGGCGGCGCTCGGCGCGGCGTCAGTCCTTGCGTGCGGGTTCTTCGGCCCTGCTGCCGATGCGAAGGTGATCAGCGGCAACGACCGTGACATCCCCGCAGCAAGCGTGGACACCGCACGCTCTATCTCGTTGGTGGTGAAGAAAGCGGCCACGAACCCCTACGACGATGTGCCGGCAGGACAGAAGCCGCCAGCCATCGCCGGGGCGACGTTCAAGTTGTCGTTGGTTGACGGTATCGACGTGACCACAGACGAAGGCCGCGCAGCGGCCAAGCAACTATCGCTTGACGACGCTAAAGCTAAAGGCCTCACACAGATCGGCACCTCCCGTACCGACGAGAGCGGTGCAGCCAGCTTCGACGACTTGCAGGCAGGTTTGTACCTGTTGGAGGAAGATGCCCCGGACGACGGCCGCGAATACCACGTGTCCAGCCCGCAACTGATCATCCTCCCTTTGGGCGACGTGCGCGGCACCGAGTTCAAATACGAGAACGTCGTGGTAACCAAATGGGACGGCAGCGACGGCGGTGATCCGCCGACATCTACGCCGACGCCCACACCGTCCGAGTCCACCTCCACAACGAGGGCGCGTACGACTGAACGCACCACCGAGCGCACCACGGACCGGGAAATCGAGACCTCTACGGAGCGCACCACGGTGTCTACCCCGGTCGAGTCCACGATCACCACCACGATGCCGAATGGCTCGACCACGGTGATCACCACCCGCCTGTCGACGTATGTAACCACCCAGCCGAACGGATCGGTGACTACGGTGACACAGCCTTCAGACGGCGGCCGACGCGGCGGCGATCTCGCCGAAACCGGCGCGAACGTGCTCTGGGCAGCCGGGCTGGGCCTGGCATTGGCCCTGCTCGGCGTGATCCTGGCTGCGCGTAGGAAGGTAGAAGACTAATGAGGAGTACATCGATGCGTCACACCACCGCGCGTGCTCGATTTGCACGCCCAGTTCGTGCCCTGCTCGCGGCTGTGCTTGTCATGGCTGTAGGGGTTGCGCCGGCAGGCGCAGAGGACCCTGTTGTAATCCCTGCAGCAGAGAGCTCGTCAGTTTCGGAACCTTCCGAGGAATCGCCAGCTGGGGAGAGTGATGTACAAGATTCTGCTTCCGAAGCGGTAGCGGGAGCGCCTTCCAGCGCTGCGTCGCGTCCCTCGGCAATGGCTCCGAAATCACCACTTCTTGCGCCGAAGTCGGCCGAAAGTGTGAGCGTTACTCGACGCGACGGCGTTGACACCATCACTGTCCACGACCCCGAGGGCGAACTTTGGCAGTGGGGAGGTAAGGCCTCGAAGGAGGACATCTTCGCGCTGAAAACCAACGTCAAAATTACTGAGGTGCTCTCCGTGACTGCGGATGGCCGTGAGCTGGAGGACAAAGCCTTCGGCTGGACGAATACGCGCAGTGGGGCATTTATTGGGTTTGATCTGCACGCGCTGCACACTATCCCGCCGGTCGAGCTGGTTATTGAGGCAAAAACTGAGCGAGAGGGCGATTACGAGATCGCCGAGAGTGATGAGGTGCCCGCCCGTGACACGTTGCAGATGTTTGAGGTGGGTGCCGACTCTCTCGGAGACTCCACTCCTGTTGCAGGAACCTTACGTCAAGCAGAGACATTCCGGCCCTTGGACGTGACGCGAACTAACTTCTGGAATGGGGCGGCCTATCGTAATCAGCATGGCTTCGGTACTTGGGGGCGAGGGGCCGAGGTAACGATAAACGAGGGAGAGCGAGGTAACACGGCGTTCGTGCATTCCGTCCGCATTCACTTCAAGCGGCAGCATGCAAACAATAAGGGGGGTGACCTTCTCCTTGCAAAAAATCAGCGATATACAATCAACCGGCAGGTAGCTGCCTCGCAGGCGAAAAACTGTACGCCGCAAGCAGGGTATGGGGAGTGTCTTGAGTTCCCAGTTTCGCAGCCATTGGATTTTTGGTCTGGTGACACGATGGCCGTGTACTTTAAGGGCAATTCGGCGGACAGAAATGATTACCTCATTGAAGTACTCGGACGAACAGCATCCGAGGACTTGAAAGACTACAGCTGGACTGGCCAGACGGAGAACGGAAGTCTCACCACGACTGCAACGAACGCGAAGAATGTCGGTCGCTCTGATGTGGTGATGACGCGCACGATAAACAAGGACTCCATAATTTCGGGTCCGATCGACGCGCAGCTGACGCATAATGGGTTTGACCTAAACAGTGACGTCTCGGGTCAAGAGCTGATCATTCAAGGCCCGGACGGAAGAGAGCTGTACCGTGCTGCAGGCAAGGCAGGCGAGACTTCCGGCGTTTCCCCGATCGGTGATTGGGCAGGTGTCCGTTTCTCAGGTCCTCAGGGGTTGCGGGTGCCAGCGGGTAGCAAAATCATTGTGAAGATGAATTACAACCGGAACAACCGCATGCCGGTCAAAGATTCGTCGGTCGACGCACCGATTGGACCTGGAAAACTCACATATACGGAGGAACGGCAGAGTAACTTCGCCTACCCGAACCAGAGGATCTCGGTGTGTGCCACCTTTACTGAGCGGACGCCGTTGACAGGATTCAAGATCGTTCCGAGCAGCGATATCAAGGCGGAAATCGTAGCCTTCAACGAGAGCGGTTTCCTCTTTGCGAATGGTTCTTCAGGTATCAAAACTGAAACCGGTCAAAAAGTTGATGGCGACCAATTGATAGCTCGCTATAATGAGCAAGTTGCGATTCCCGAAGAGGCGAATGGCCACTGTGCCATCATTACGGTTGATGCAGATCGGCCCATTGACCCTAATAAGGTGTCGAATCACTTCATTATTGCGTTCGAGCACAACCTGTATCCGAACGAGCTCGATAGTGCCTTCGAGGGGCTACGGATTGGAGCGCCTCAGGGCTGGGACAAGCCAACGGTTCCTAACCCGGGACTCCCGAAGCGATGCGGCCAAAATATTGCGATTGTGATGGACGCATCGAACTCGGTGATCGTCGAGAAAGGTATCGATGCGATGGCGAATTCTGCACTGCATATCGTGAATTCCTTGGAGGGCACCGGCACGTCAGTTGGTATCTATAACTTCGGCTCGCAGGCTCCCCGTTTTACCGAGGCGGAGGTGACAAGCACCCCAATTTATGACGAAGCGGGGGCTAACAATGTTCGCCGCGCCATTGAATCGTATCGGTCCAATATGAAGGCGCCCGCGGCAGTGAACAGTGTGGGCGCGGGTTCCACCAACTGGGAAGCGGCACTTGAACAGATCCGCAAATACAACGAGAAAAACCCCTCAAACCGGTACGATGCAGTATATTTTGTCACCGATGGCTTCCCTACATACAGCAGTGCAGGGGAGGGCCTCACTGGTGGTGCCGAAGGTCCATCGGCCGGTATGGTGCACGTCTCTGACGTGACTCGCGCACGCGATGTCGCAGACCAGGTGAAGAGACAAGGCAGCTACATTCAGCCTGTTCTGGTCAACGTTAAACCGAGTTTCAAGGAACCGGTGGCAAAGGATTCCACCGTGCCGTACTACCGGGTAGACGTTTACCGTAAAGCCCGGAATACGCTGCCCGGCGACATTCTCTACCTTTGGGGAGAGAATAAGAATGGCACTTTCGTGCGTCATCTGCTGAACCAAGGGGCCATGGACATTTTCCAAGTGGCCCGCCGGGTGATTCTCGGGAAGGGCTTCGGCGACGTGCTGGCTTCTCCACGTGAGCCCCAGCCTCGTCCGGATACTTCACGGCCAAAGACTGATGGTCAGGTTCAACTTGATAAGCGGGACTGGAGCACGTGGGCCGCTGGCGAGCGTACACCCATAGAAATTGGCAACGTTATCGGCTACGACAATGCGCGTGTGGCCGAGACATTCCGTGAGCTTGATGCGATCCTTTCGCAGCTCGCACTTGCCAACTGCACTGGGTCTGTGACGTTGTCTAAGGACGTCGTGGATGCGAATGGTAACGCAGTCAACAATCCGAAGCTCAGCGGATGGCAGTTTGAAGCCACGACTCCGGAAGGCGATTACCTAGTTCCACCTGCTGGCCAGACAGGACGAGTTACCACGCGAGCAGCGGAGACGGATAGCACCGGTCAGGTCGAGTTCCATTTGGAAACTGACACCCCGGATCAGTCCGTGCGCGTCAATATTGTCGAGCACGAAGTGGACGGCTACTCGTTGTTCCCCCGGAATGGCAATAATGCAGTTTGTATCGTCCGCTATACCGATAAGCGCCCGCCGACCACTCTCGAGGTTGAAAACTTGGAGAATGGTTTTCAGCTTGTTGCGCGCAGCGGCGAGATCGTGACGTGCGCCGTCTCAAATGCTGAGGACCCAAAGAATGCGGGATTCCGTATTGACAAGGTTGATCAAGATGGCAAGCCGATTGATGGTGCGCGGTTTGATGTGTACCGCGCCTCCAATGCCACGGGTACCGAGTTTGCAGGCGACCCAGTATGGACGACCGGCAGCACTTCCACGCTGGAGCCCGGCGGCTATGTACTTGTAGAGCGAAAGGCTCCGGTTGGCTACGCTCTGTTGCCGCGGCCGATACGTTTTGACCTGACTCAATCGTCTGAGGGGTTCACTATCCAGGTGGAGACGGGTGCAGATTTTGTCGTCGGCAAGGGCTTCGAGAGCGAAACCTCGACCGTATTCTTGAAGGTAGCGAACGTGCTGCAGGGTGAACTCCCGAAGACGGGCGGAATTGGTGTCCACTGGACGACTCTACTCTCTCTCCTCCTCGTGGCTTTGGGCGGAAGCCTAGCGGCAAGGCGATCTCGCGCCTAGGGGGCTGCCCATGGCGAGGTCACTGCACTTCAGGTGGTGGCCTCGCCGGTGGTCGTGCCGGGGAGTAGCACTGGCGAGGTATTCGCGGAGAGCCGTTTTGTGCAATTAAGTGCGCTTCGAGACGAATACTTCAGGCCCGACGAAAACGGTCGGCCAGTTCGGTCTCTTGCCCCGGCAAGGCTGGTTGCGCGCTATATCTCGCGGACGTAAACCTACGCTTTTGTTTCCAGACGGTCGGTATCGGGCTCCAGCGTGAGGCGTAGATTTACAGACGCTGCTAAGTCCACGAGCGTGCCAACGGTTGGATTCATTTCCCGTCCACTCGAGGTAAGTAACCGACGAACGGAAGAGTACGGGATGCCGGAAACCTGAGCCATATGTTTCTTGGTGAGTCCGAGGTCCTCGCGGTGCTCCTCAATTGCGTTAACGATTCGGTCGTAGGTCTGAATCCGTTTCAGCTCACGTTCATAAGCTTCAGCGAATGCTGGGTCCTTCTCTGTTTGCACCTGAAGCAGCGCGTTGAATGCATCGCTCACGGGACTCCCCCTTTGTGTCACAGTTTGTATCATTTATGATACAGAAGTTGACGACCTGCGGCACCTGCCGCCGAGACCCCGCGACGGACCCCTCATTCCGCTGTGAGTGCTGCAGTAGGGGACTAGAAAGACGCAGATCAAGCGTTTAAGCTGAGCTCCAGTTGAGCCGAGAGGCCGGGAAGGAGGGTAAGGGCGATGAGGGTTACGTTGGAGCAAGCTGCCGACTACTTTCGCGCTGATTTCGATGAGATCGCGCGTGTTGCTGAAAGCGCTTGCGTAGCACTGGATGAGCAGGGGACTGTCAATCTCGTGCTCGCCCAAGCATTAGCGCGGTACGTGTCCGACGAGTTTGTTGAGATTTTCGGTACGGAACAGGCGTTTGTTGCTCGGGATATCGGCTTTATCGAAGCGGAGTACTTCAACCGCGCTGATCGGCTGCTCCCGGCTGAACTCGGGCTGCTAGATGCCCGTGCGATGGGGCTTGCCCCAGGGGGGCGGAGGTACGTTCAGGTAGCTGGTTTGGAGGACCTCGCCAACGCAGGAATCTTAGGGCTGAGCGATTGGACATCGCGCGTAGGTGTCCTCGTCAGAGAGTCAGATTGCTCAGAAAAGCAAGCGCTCGCAGATGCCTACATGCTTGGGGGTACACGTGTGCAGGCAGCGGTCCGGACATACGTCAGGGAGAACGCGGCGAGCGCTGCGTAAGCATGATGGGCGGCGTGTACCCCTGGCTACATCAGGTCGCATCTGCGTTGGATGGGGAGGACTGGTTGCTCGTAGGTGGGGCAATGACCCAGCTGCATTGCGCCTTAAGCCATGTTGGCTATGGAAGAACCACGGAAGACGTGGACATCGTCGTTGATCCAATTAACAATTCGACGCTGGTTGGCGTAGCGGAAGCACTGGAGAGGGCAGGGTACGAGCAAATCACGCCGCTGAGGCGAGAAGGGTTTCTTCACCAGTTCCGTCACGAAGAGGAATCCCAAGTGGACGTGATGGGAATCGACAGCGACCGCACGCCTGACCGATGGCGCGGGTACAACGTTGTGAAATGCCCTGGTTCCAAGTCAGCGCTCGGGAGACTTGCAAGCGGCACGCCGAAGGACGTGCTTGAGGTCCCGGTCAGCGAGGCGCACACGGTCAGATTGCCTAACGCCTGGTCAGCCCTTGCGATGAAGGGCCATGCCCTTCAGCTCCCTGATGCGAACCGGGAGCGCCACGTCCAAGATGCGCTCGCCTTACTCGCGTGCGCGCATCGAACTGAGGTGAAACGAGGGCTGACAAAATCTGAACACTCGGGGGTAAACAAGACCCTCTCGAGCTCGTACCTGTCCGAGGTTGAGAATTGGATGCCCCTTGATCAGACGCATTGGGGCGAGGCGCTGGAAGAGATCCGGAGACTACGACCCCAAGGGGAAATCGGAGTCCCTGAGCCCCTCAAGCCGATGCTCCCGCCGCCGAACTTCTAGAACGCCGAAAATTGTCCTGGTGCCCCGCAGGACTACTATCGCGTCATCGAACCGGGAAGGAGTACGCCGTGGCATCACATTCTGGGCGGTCCGTGGTCGGACCTTTGGTCGTCGTTACGCTGCTGGCCCTCGTATACCTGTGGTGGACCGGCAACGACCAGCCCACCGACGAGCCCGCGCCCGAGCCGCCCGCTGCCGAAGCCCCGGCACCGCAGCAGGAGGCGCCGTACATCGCGGACAGCCGCCCGCTGGAGATGTACATTCCCGCAATTGGCCTGGTCGCGGACTTCGAACCGAACGATTGCCGCGCGCACGACGGCACCATCGACCCGGCCACGCTCGACCTCGCCTGCGCGTACACCTCACCCGACCGCCCGTACGCGCTGCCGGGCTCGCAGGCCGAGGACATTGTGGTCATCGCGGGTCACACAGGTTCCGGGGTGGAGGCAGTCTTCGACAAGCTTTACGACGGCTCCGCCGACCACCACACCGTCCGCGCCGGCGACGTGCTGTACCTGCGCACCGAGGCCTCCGGCGAGGCGTGGCTGAAGTACACGGCGACGGACTTCCACGACCCGGTGAAAGCGTCACTAAGCAGCGACACCTCCATCTGGGGTGACGGCCCCACCCCTGGCAGGTTGCTGACAATCAGTTGCATCCAGCCGCCGTTCTACCAGCAGTCGGTGCGAAATGCGGTTGTGGGCTGGCAGTTTGCAGGTGTCGCCGGGCCTATCGACGGCTCCGCCGAACCCGCCCCAGCCATCCCCCGGGGATAGCTCGCGGCACCCATTGTGCGTGTATTTCGTATCGAACTGACAGGGTGCGTGGAGGGTCCGGTTGTAACGTAACCGCGCCACCTGGCCGATGCATTAGGTGGGTGGGATAAACAACCGAAAGTGAAGGAGCAGACAATGCGTTTGAACAAGACTGCAATCGCACTGACGACCGCCGCCGCACTTGGTGCTGGCGTAATCCCGACTGCGGGTGCTCAGGAGAGCAACGCGCCGAAGCTCGACGACGGCGTGCAGCAGGCCACCGACAGCCCGAACGATGCCGATATGAGCATCTTCGGCAACGGCACTGGCGACGGTGCCGCGCAGGCGACCGGCAACGCCCCGGAAAACCCGAACGACCAGCTGCTTCCGGGCGCCCCGGAGGGCTCGGAGCCGACCTCGTCGAACTCCCTGGGCACGAATGAGCAGGCTGCGACCGAGACCGAAACCGCCACTGCTACCGCGACGGCCACGGAAACGGCAACGGCGGGTGACTCGGGCGCTGCCGCGGGCACTGAGGGCACCTCCACCGGCACCGCGACGGCAACTGCGACGGAGACCGCGACAGGTACCGCCACTGCCACCGCCACGCCGACCACCAAGGACAACACTGCCGCGATCGTGCTCGGCTCCCTGGGTGCACTCGCCGGCCTGGGCCTGATCATCGCCGGTGTGCAGTACTTCGTGAACAAGGACGGCGACCTGGTCAAGGACCCGAACCGCGTCGACCAGCCTGCCTCCCCGGAGGAGAAGGCCGAGTCCGACCAGGTGAAGAAGGACCACGGCGAGGAGATCGCCCAGCAGGTCGAGGCCAACGGTGGCGCCCCGGCCGCAGGTAACGCAGGCACTGGCAACGCTGGCGCCGCAGCGAACGGTGCCGGCAACGCCGCCACAGCGAACGGCGAGCGCGGCATGAACGCCTCCACCGGTGTGGCAGAGCTGCCCGCTGGCCTGGTCGCGCTGCTGATCCTGTCCATCGTGGGCGCTGCGGGCTACGCCTTCAGCCGCCGCGAGACGGTCTA
>ERZ1031176.107-NODE-107-length-15212-cov-6.797981_pt1 | contig 15212 bp, 13 predicted proteins | sample MGYA00518586_ERZ1031176 | MGnify/ENA primary metagenome ERZ1031176 (study PRJEB33718, sample SAMN03159775) | human skin metagenome | collected 2014-05-20 | study: EMG produced TPA metagenomics assembly of the PRJNA266117 data set (Human skin bacterial metagenome... | reverse complement strand
AACGCGGACGAGCGATTTCTCATCCAGGTTTTCTACCGCTGCCACAATAGGCAGACGGCCGATGAACTCAGGGATCAAACCGAATTTGACCAGGTCTTCAGGCTGCACCTGGGCGAGCATATTCTGCTCTTCACGCTCGGCAGCGCTATCGATTTCCGCGCCGAAGCCGATCCCCTTCTTGCCCACGCGTTCCGCGACGACCTTGTCCAAGCCCGCGAAGGCGCCGGCGACAACGAACAGGATGTTGGTGGTGTCCACCTGGATGAATTCCTGGTTCGGGTGCTTACGGCCCCCCTGCGGCGGAACCGAAGCGACCGTGCCCTCCAGAATCTTCAGCAGTGCCTGCTGCACGCCCTCACCCGACACGTCACGGGTAATCGATGGGTTCTCCGACTTACGAGAGATCTTGTCCACCTCATCGACGTAGATAATGCCGTTTTGTGCACGATCCACATCGAAATCAGCTGCCTGCAGAAGCTTCAGCAGGATATTCTCCACGTCTTCGCCGACGTAGCCCGCCTCGGTCAGGCTGGTCGCATCAGCGATAGCGAACGGGACATTCAGCATCCGCGCCAAAGTCTGCGCAAGGTAGGTCTTGCCGGAGCCGGTCGGGCCGAGCAGAAGAATATTGGACTTGGCGATCTCAACGTCATCGTCCTTCTTCCGCAGCGAATCCCGCTCCGTACGAACACGCTTGTAGTGGTTGTACACCGCCACCGCCAGGGTGCGCTTGGCCTGGTCCTGACCGATCACATACTCATCCAAAAAGGCCGTGATCTCCGAAGGACGCGGCAGCTTGCTCTCCTCCCCACTGTCGTGGGATTGGGTGCCTGCCAGTTCTTCCTCGATGATCTCATTACACAGCTCGATGCATTCGTCGCAGATGTATACGCCGCCGCCAGCGATGAGCTTTCGCACTTGCTTCTGGCTCTTGCCGCAGAAGGAGCACTTCAACAGGTCGGAACTGTCTTGAGTAACTGCCATGGGGTGTTCTACTTCTCGCTTTAACGTCTTCTTGCCGGTTCGGTTCGTGGATTAATCCTCCACGCTACCCGGTGGGGCGAACATTCAGAATCAGGCCACTCCCACCGCTCGAACACAGCGACATTTTCAGGGACAATGAGGGCTATGACCACACTGCACTCCATCGTATCTGGCAACGAGACCAGTGGGAAAACTGTTGTCCTGCTGCCGTCTATCGGCACGACTCACAAGGCATGGAAGCACCAGCTTCCAGCCCTCGAAGAGAAATATCGCGTCGTGTGCATCGACCATCGCGGGCACGGCGACTCCCCAACGCCCGCAGTGAATGTGGGAATGACCAGCGTCGATGACCTGGCACAGGATGTGCTGGAGACGTTGACGTCGCTAGGAATTGAGCGCTGCACCATCGTCGGCTTGTCCATGGGCGGTGCCGTCGCGCAATACCTGGCTGCGACTTCTGACCGAATTGAAAGCGCTGTCTTTGCCTCCACCGCAACGTTCTTGGGTGGTGCTGGCAAGTGGCAGGACCGTTCGAACACGGCACGTACTGAGGGCATGTCCCCCATCGTCGACCCCACTGTAGATAACTGGTTCACGGAAGGTTTCAAGCAAGCACAGCCGGACGTCGTCGCTGAGTTCAAGGCCATGGTTGGCTCCGTCGACCCTGAGGCCTACGCACAGTGTGGCGATGCTTTGGCGAAGTGGGGCTTTGACGAGCGTCTGCAGGAGATCACTGTGCCGGTGCTGACCATCGCTGGCTCGGAGGATCCATCGACCGGACCGAAGCAACTGCAGGAGATCGCTGCCGGCGTCACCGGTGGAGCACGCAGTATCGTTATCGACGACGCGTCCCACCAAGTTGCCACCGAACAACCGGAGAAGTTCAACGAAGCACTGCTGAACTTCCTCGCCGACTAACTCTCATAGAAAGGTCTCAATGTCTTCCCGCCGCCTCGCCAGCGCCCTGTGCGCACTGACTCTCCCCCTGGCTATGGTTGCCTGCTCTAGTTCTGACGACACCCTCGCAGAACCAGATCTGTCCGCAGCACCAACCTCCGCTTCTACTGAGGAGACCACCGAATCTGCAGAGTCTTCGAAGGAATCCAGCTCCCGGCCATCCACCACAGTCTCCACGATCTACGAGACCGAATCAGACGAAGCAGAAGACACCCCTGCCAAGAAAGACTCCGACAAGGGGCCGTGCGATTGGAAATCAGTTGAAGAAGGCGAGATCGGCGATACCGTCCAGTCCTTCTGCGATGGTAAATTCGCCAGAGTTGGCAAATACGCCACCGACGACACCAAATACCTCCACTGGGACGGCAAAGAGTGGGTCGCCATTGAACCAGACGGGACCACGCTGACCGGCTTCAATTGCTACGACGAAGCCAAGATGGACGAGCTCGGCATACCAGCTGAACTCAAAGAGAACATGATCGCGTGCGACTAAAACGCGCACAACGGCAAAACCCGCCGTTTCCGAGAGGAAGCGGCGGGTTTATTCGTCGATAAGCGTGGGCGCTCTTTTTAAGCGTTGAGCTTGCGGTAATCAAAGACCTGGTCGATGATGCCGTACTCAACAGCCTCAGCTGCCGTGAGAATCTTGTCGCGGTCAGTGTCAATGCGGACCTGCTCAGCGGTACGACCCGAGTGGTGCGCCAGCGTGTCCTCCATGAGGCGACGCATACGCTCGATCTCCTGCGCCTGGATCTCCAGATCCGACACCTGGCCCTGAGTACCCTGGGTTGCCGGCTGGTGGATCAGCACGCGCGAATTCGGCAATGCTGCACGCTTACCCGGCGCACCAGCGGCGAGAATGACCGCGGCTGCCGATGCTGCCTGGCCAAGACACACGGTCTGCACATCCGGGCGGACGTACTGCATCGTGTCATAAATGGCCATCAGCGAGGTGAACGAACCACCCGGCGAATTGATGTACATCGTGATGTCACGGTCCGGATCCTGCGACTCAAGCACGAGCAGCTGCGCCATGATGTCATTCGCCGACGTGTCATCCACCTGGGTGCCCAGGAAGATAATGCGCTCCTCGAACAGCTTCGAGTACGGGTTAGTTTCCTTCGTGCCGAACGACGACTGCTCGATGAAGCTCGGCAGGACGTAACGGGAGTTGGGCATCTGGAAAGACATAGTTTTTATCTCCTCTTTGTTTCTCTGCCGGTTAGTTGCTGATCGTGCCCTGCGCGCTGCTGATCACGTGGTCGACGATGCCGTAATCCTTCGCCTCCTGGGCGGTGAACCAACGGTCACGGTCCGAATCCTTGGTGATCTGCTCAAACGACTGGCCAGTGTGCTCAGCGATCAACTCAGCCATCTCACGCTTCGTCTGCGCGAATTGCTCAGCCTGGATCGCAATATCAGCGGCAGTACCGCCCACACCTGCCGACGGCTGGTGCATCATGATGCGCGCATGCGGCAAGGCGAAACGCTTGCCCTTCGTGCCGCCCGACAAAAGGAACTGCCCCATCGATGCAGCCAGCCCCATGCCGTAAGTGGCAATATCGCACGGCGAGTACTTCATCGTGTCGTAAATAGCCATGCCCGCCGTCACGGAACCACCCGGAGAGTTGATGTACAGCGAGATATCACGGTGCGGATCCTCCGCAGACAGCAGCAAGATCTGCGCGCACAGCTTATTCGCGATCTCATCGTCCACCTGCTGCCCCAGGAAGATAATGCGCTCACGCAGCAGACGCTCGTACACCGAGTCGCCCAGGTTCATTCCGGTTGCCGGAGAAGTCATCGATGTGCTCCTTTTAGTCATTTCAATCATCGTTTCTCGCCTACGATAACGCCCCACCCTAGCTTGGGATTCCACCTGTGGGGCCATGTTCGCTGACAGCGTAGCGGGAGTAACTAATAGGGTTGCACTTTCTTAGCCAAGACCTGAAGTGGGACCATTGCCAGAACCAACGTTGCCGGCACCGCAAAAGCAGCCCAGTAGTTCGAAAGATAAACACCGACAAAGATCATCGGCGACAATGCCACCCCGAACGTTCTCATAGCACTGGCAATTGAGTTCAACACTGCCCCTCTTGGGCCACGCAACACGATATAGGAAACAAAAGTTTGCACTCCTTGCGAGGACACCACTACAACAGCCCAAGCCATAGCCAAGACAAAGAGTTTCGAAACAAACGGTATCGCAAGAAGACTCAACGCACAGAAACCAAGGCAAGTCACCAGCACTTTCAGAACTCCCAAACGATCCCCAGCTCTACCAATCTGTCGAGCCAGGAAAAACGAAGCGAGTCCGCCCAGCATGACGACCGTTCCTCGGGAAGGTGGATCCAAATGGAAATGCTCAAAAAGATGCAGCGCGAAAACAACCGACAGTCCAGCGGAGCTCATACCCACCACCAGCAATGTGAGCATGTGCGTCGCCAACGGGAAAAGCTTGACTCGCTCCTGGGAAGATGAAGCACTATCTAAAGGCTCCACTTCAGGTAAACCAATGACAACGATGGCGACTGAAAAACCAATGCTGACTAAGAACAGCATTTGCCAGTTGAATACAGAAAATAGTCCTGCAGAAACCGGGGCGGAAAATGTACCGAGTGCTTGCATCGAAGTGTACGTTCCGAGCGCTGCCCCGAGATTTCGTGGAGAGTGAATCCTCTGGAGCATGACCTGCAGAACAGGCAGAGTGAAAGCGTTCGCGAGCCCCATCAACATGTAGAAAAACAGAAAAAGGTACCAGCTAGGCGCAAACATGCAGGCCAGTGCTGCCATAGCGGTCACTAAGAATGCTGTTGAAACGACCATCTTTGGCCGCAGTTTTCTCACCATTCGTGTCGAAAAAAGCATTAAACAGGCAAAGGGCAGTGCATAGACACTCAAAGCAATTGCCGCACTATCAATCGGGATAGCAAAAGTTTCCGCCATATCCGGAACGACCACGACCAAGCTTTGCGCTCCGTATGGGCCAACAAAACCACCCAGATAGATTGCTAGACGTTTCAGCCGGTCCATGACTTTTCCTCACAAGCACAACAAGAGTGGGGCACTCCGTGATTTGGCCCAAAATCTAAAATCTACGGTAAACAGCGCTTACGGGCCCCTTGCCAAATGTGGCCATTAATTCTGGTTTTAGAATCATCAATGCTTAAAGCTGGAACAATCTAGCCTTCATCCCCTGGCCACAAATAACGGGCAAGCTCAAGCACCGGCGTCAGCACAGGATCATCGTTGTCTTTTCTCCAGATCAGATGCACATCAATAAGCTCACGTGGCTCAAGAGCGATGAATGAGACATCTTCGGCCCGAAGGCTGTCGCGCACCGAGTCCAGTGTGAACGCGATGCCGACCCCTCCAGATATCAGCGCCATTTGTGTCCATGAGTCGGCGCTTTGTTGCACGATCTGGGGCTCAAAGCCTGCTGCCTTGGCCCTTCGAAGCAACCGTTGATTCAGAGTTGAGCTTCGGCCCCCTGGAAGCATGACCCAGGACTCTTGGCTCAATTCCTCCATCGTGACCATCGTTCTTTTAGCAAGGGAACTCCCAGCCGGAACCGCAATACAAATGCTTTCGGTACCGAGATGAAGAGAGTCGACTTCACTGGGAAGGGAATCCCAACGGCCAATCGCCAGATCGAAATCGCCTTCCAGGACTCCCTCCAATCCCTGTGGAGAGAATTTCGATGGGAGCAACTGTAAATCCAGATTAGGAATCTTGGAACGGACCAAGCGAGATAGATCAGCAAGTCCCTTATAGAAGGAAGACCCAGTAAAAGCGAGTTTCACTTCACCGAGTCGCCCCTCACTAAGAGCTTGAGTCATCTTCTCCAGAGACTCTGCAGTTTCCACAAGGTCGCGCGCGGATGGCACAAGCGCAGAACCCGCAGCAGTCAATTCAACTTGACGTGTACTCCGCGAAAAAAGAAGAAGGCCTGTCTCATTTTCAATCTGACGAATGAGACGACTAAATGGCGGCTGAGTCATATGAAGTCTTTCTGCAGCCCTACCGAAATGCAGTTCCTCAGCAAGAACTAAGAACGCTCGCGCCTGACTAACTTCCATCTCAACTTCCGTTTCCATGAGTTCCTGCTAGCAAGAATGCCCGCTAACCAACTGGACGAAATGATAACGAATCCAGAAACAATCGTGTCCCAGAACGCATAATTGCAAATTCGTGTTCCAGGCCACACACGACTGCCCTAAGCTTTCGCCCAAGTCGAAATTAAGTTTTGTACCAAAACATATATCGGCACGTCAATCAGTTAGGAGCAGCATGAACTTCTCACGCAGAGCATTCCTCGCGGGAATGGGTTTAGTCGGCGTTTCAGCACTCGCCGGTTGCGGCAAGCCCGCCCCGTCCAGAGTCAGCGCCCTTCCTCACCAAATGGTTTGGACGACCTACAAAGCCGGAACAGGCACATATAACGACGTTGCTGCACTAGCAAATTTGATCACGACCGAAACCGGGACCCGAGTTCGCCTCATGACCGGAGACTCGGGCATCGCCCGTATTGCTCCCCTTATGTCAGGCATCGCATCCTATGCGCGGACAGGTGATGAGTACTACTACGCCTTCGAAGGCAACGATGAATTCTGCTCCGAGCAATGGGGACCACAACCCATTCGAGCCATCTGGTCTCCACCTGGTGGCTATGGAGTACTTGCAAGGAAAGACTCCAACATCACAAAGCCCGCAGATCTGAAGGGCAAACGTTATCCACGACTGCTTGCTAGCACCTCAATGAATCGAAAGCTTGAGGCAATCCTCAACTTGGGCGGCTTGACCTGGGACGATGTCATCCCCGTCGAAACTACCTATTCGGCACAAGCTGAGGCTCTCGCATCAGGACATCTGGATGCGATGTACCAAAATATTCAAGGCTCAAATATCCAGGAGCTCAATGTCCGCCACCCCATTCAGTGGATCGATCTCAGCGGAAATCCCGAAGATTACGAGGGCTGGGACTACCTAGCACCAATGGTGCGTGTCAACGGACTCCCCAATGCAGTCGGCGCGCAGCCCAACGAGCTCGTCAATGTGATGGAGTACTCAATCCCGCTAACGACGCTCGCGGAACAACCTGCTGGAGAAATCGAATCCGTCCTCAACACGATCATCGATAATTTCGAAAATTATCGAGACGCTACCCCAGATATGAAGGCGTTTGCAGTCGATGAGATCCTCCTCGAACCAATGGTCGTTCCCTTCCATGAAGCTGCGGTAAAGGTCCTCCGCGAACGAGGCCGCTGGAAAGACGTCCACCAGCGTCAGCAAGATGCGCTGTTGGCGCGCGAATCAAAGATGCATGAAGCCTGGCCAACTTTCTGGCAAAAGCATGGTGCATATCGCCCTAAAGAAAGCGCAGCAATCACCAAAGACTGGGTCACTTGGAAAAAGGAAAACCTTCCCGAGCTGCCCGGATTTGAGAACTAAAGGGAAAGAAGTGATTCGAAATGCTCACAAAAACTGCCGAACTTGAAACGCAAAGCGCAGATACTTCACCACCGACTGCAGCAACTTCCGACGAGACCAACTCCCGTCTTACAGCACCGTGGAAATTTGTGGTCGTGGTCCTCACCCTCGCCGGCGTGCTCTTATCCATTAATCACGTTTTCTTCCTGAATATTGGCGGGGTATCTCTACCTACGAATTCTTTCCTGTACCTGATCAGCGCATGCTTCCTACCGATCGTCTTCTTGACCATCCCGCTTAAAGGCACAAACCACGCCGATGCTGACGAGAATGAGCAAGGCGTTCCCTTTTATGACGTGCTGCTCGCAGTCATCCTCTGCGCTGTTTGTATTTGGTTCGCCTTCCGCGGCGAAGAAATAACTGAATACGGCTGGGCTTACATCGCCCCAATTACTGCGACTGTCATGAGCTTCATCTTCTGGGCTCTGATTATTGAGATTTTGCGCCGTTCCGCCGGCCCATTGGTTGCAGGATTAGCGCTCGTCGTCGCGCTCTACCCCCTCGTCGCATCCCAGATTCCGGTTCCCTTCCTCGAAGGTATCGAGTATGACATCAAGACTCTCGCCCAAATCCATGCAATGGGGACTGAGTCCATCCTTGGTCTTCCACTTGAAACAGCAGCGACAATCCTGATTGGTTTCATGGTTTTTGGCGTGGTGCTCCAGCACACCGGGGGAGCAACTTTTTTCAACGAGATTTCTATGGCGATTTTTGGCCGATTCAGGGGAGGCCCAGCAAAAGTCACCGTTGCATCTTCAGGCGCGATGGGAATGATCTCCGGCTCGGCAGTCTCCAATGTTCTGACGACCGGGCCAATGACGATCCCATCCATGATTCGAGCTGGTTTTTCTAAGAAGACAGCCGGAGCTATTGAGGCAACGGCCTCCTCTGCCGGCTCAATCACCCCTCCGATTATGGGAACAGCCGCCTTCCTGATGGTCTCCTTCGCTGGCGTCTCGTATACATCGATCCTCATCGCTGCAACGGTCCCGGCAGTTCTTTATTACCTCGGCATTTATCTACAAATTGACGGCTACGCCGCACAGCGCGGTTTCAAAGGGGAACAGCCTGCGAACCTGCCAAAGGCACGAACAACTCTGTTAAAAGGCTGGCCGTACCTGTGTGCCTTGGTTTTACTGACTGTTCTTCTCTTCATTGCGCCAACGGAGGCTCAGGTCCCTTATTGGGTGATTCTGGCTCTTCTTTTGATCGCGCTTCTCGTACCGCGAATCGAATTCACGTTGAAGGATTTACCATCTGTCGTCATTGATGCAGGTGTCTCGCTCGCCAAAATTCTTGGAATCATTGCTGGAGTCGGTTTGATTCTCGGGGGACTCAGCGCAACGGGTGTCGCACTTTCTCTTTCCCGCGATCTCATTGCTCTGGTTGGCGACAATGTTGTCCTGATTCTGATCGCCGGTGCACTCGCTTGTTTCGTGCTTGGAATGGGGCTGACAATCTCTGCAGCGTACGTGTTCCTTGCAATCGTGATGGTCCCGGCGCTGACCGAGCTGGGTGTGAACGTAATTGCTGCCCATCTCTTCATCATCTACTGGGCTTCCGTCTCCTACATCACCCCGCCGGTTGGACTCGCAGCCTTCGCAGCCGCTGGTATTTCTAAGGCACCCCCGATGGCAACCGCATTCGAAGCAATGCGGTTGGGGACAGTGAAGTACGTGGTGCCGTTTGGGTTCGCTCTTAACCCAGCCATCATCCTTCAGGGAGATACCAACACCATTCTCTTTACTATCCCAGCTTCAATTGTTGCGGTTTTCGCGCTTGCCGCAGCATTCTCCGGCTGGCTCCAGTTCGTCGAGACGCGGGCAAACATCGTGTCTCGTTTCGTCCTCGCTGTCGCTGGCTTCACCATCTTCCTCCCGAACGTGACCTTGTCCGTCGTAGCCATCGCTGTAGTAGTCGCAGTCTGGATTTTCGAATTCGTGAAGAAGAAGGCCGGGCATGCTACCGCAGTTCAGCATCCCCACAACGAAAGAAAGGGGGCTTCACATAATGGCACTCCTCGCCAGACGGAGGAGATCAACTCAAACGGCGAAACTCATCGACCTGTCTCAATCAAGTAAAAGACTAAGGAGAAACAATGTCTGAAGCTTTCCTCGTCTCAGGAAAACGATCCCCTATCGGCAAATATGGCGGTGCACTTTCTAGCGTGCGCCCCGACGATCTAGCTGCGCTCGTGATTCGAAGTGTGATTGAAGATTCAGGGGTACCGCCGGAAGCCGTCGATGAAGTGATTCTCGGAAATGCTAATGGCGCGGGCGAAGAGAACCGCAATGTTGCAAGGATGGCTTGGTTGCTGAACGGTTATCCCGACACTGTTCCTGGGGTTACTGTCAATCGTCTCTGTGCCTCAGGTCTCACCGCGATTCAATTCGCCACAGCAATGATTAAATCGGGTCAGGCAGACATCGTTGTTGCAGGCGGTGTCGAGTCAATGACACGAGCTCCTTGGGTCACAGAAAAACCTGCCAAAGCTTGGTCTCCACCGGGACGAACTTTCAACACATCGATTGGCACCCGCTTCCCAAACCCACGTTTCGCTGAAATCCAACCGGGCGCAACTTGGCCCATGATTGAAACTGCCGAACATGTCGCGGCACTGAAAGAAATTTCAAGGGCAGAAGCCGATGAGTTCGGTGCACGGTCGCAACAACGAGCAGTAAAGGCCTGGCAGGACGGAAAGTTCGCTTCCGAAATTGTTCCAGTTGAGGTGCGTTCGCGTAAGGGCGAAACAGCAATCGTCTCCGAAGATGAAGGACCCCGTCCGGGGACCACTGCAGATTCCCTCGCGAAGCTGAAGCCAGCAACTAAAGATGACGGAGTTTGCACCGCTGGCAATAGTTCATCTCTGAATGATGGCGCGTCGGCAATCATCGTCGCTAGCGAGGCTGCGGTCAAAAAATACCAGCTCAAAGCACGCGCAAAAGTAATCTCATTTGGCACCTCCGGCCTGGCGCCGGAAGTCATGGGACTCGGCCCAGTGGAGGCCACGAAGAAAGCACTCGACCGAGCTGGTTGGTCACTCGGCCAGATCGATGCGATTGAGCTCAACGAAGCATTTGCTTCTCAATCGATCGCCTGCATCCGCGAGCTTGGACTCGATGAGGAAAAGGTAAACGCATGGGGCGGTGCCATTGCTCTAGGCCATCCGCTCGGATCTTCTGGTGCACGGATCGTTGTCACTCTTCTCAACCGTCTTGAAACAGAAGAAGAAAAACACGGATTAGCCACCCTTTGCGTCGGAGTCGGCCAAGGTCAAGCAATCACAATCGAAAGGATTTAGTCATGAACGCAAGCCATCAAACCAACCTGGTTAACAAGGAGCATCGTGAAGGAATTGTTCTGCTGACGGTAAATCGTTCTGATGCAAAAAACGCGATCAACGCAGAAGTTAGGGCAGAACTTACTGCCCATCTCGACGAAATCGAAAGCCAAGAGTCCGTCGTGGCTGTGATCATCACGGGGGCTGGAGATGAGGCTTTCGTGGCTGGAGCCGACATTAAAGAATTGGCACAACGCAAGCCCAAAGATGGATTGACTGCTGAACTCCAGCGGCTTTACGACAGGATCGAGAATTTCAGGATCCCAACCATCGCTGCAGTCAACGGATATGCCTTCGGTGGCGGCTTTGAACTTGCTCTCGCCTGTGACATTCGCGTTGCAGGAAAGAATGCCCAATTTGCACTCCCCGAGACTGGCTTGGGCATCATTCCTGCCGCTGGTGGCACGCAAAGGTTGACGCGAATCGCGGGTCGCGGCCTCGCGTTAGACATCGTCTTGACGGGCCGCCGCGTCTTGGGAGAAGAAGCGATCAGCCTCGGAATCGCAACGTACTTCTCTGAGCAGCCTGTTGAAAAAGCTTGGGAGATCGCCAAGCGAATCTCTCGGAGGGCACCGTTCTCGAACGAGATTGCCAAGCAGGTCGTCAAACACGGTGAAGACATCAATCAAGCAACAGGAATGCTGCTTGAACGAATGGGGCAATCAATTATGTACGCCTCTCCTGAACGCGCTGAAGGCACAGGCGCATTCATCGAAAAGCGCCGTCCGGACTACACGGATTTGCGAAACCAGAATCTTTAAGGAGTTCTCCATGAATGTACGAAACATTGTGATTATCGGCTCCGGCACGATGGGATCCCAGATTGGGATGGTTGCAGCGTTAAACGGTTTCAACACAACCGTTGTGGACATCTCTGACGACCAGCTTTCCAAAGCCGAAGAAATGCTTCACGGTCGCATGGCTCGAGACGTGACTAAAGGCAAGAGAACACAAAATCAAGTAGATGATGCCTTTGGACGTCTGTCTTTCAGCACAGACCAGGCACGTGCCGTATCTGACGCAGACCTTGTCATCGAAGCTGCAACTGAAAATATTGCTGTGAAGAGAACAATCTTCGAAGAATTGAGCAAGCAAGCTCCAGAGCATGCAATCCTTGCGACAAATTCTTCAAACATCGTCTCTTCGCAGATCGCCGATAGCACCATTCGCCCTGAACGAGTATGCAATATGCACTTTTTCAACCCAGTGCTGATCATGGAATGTTGCGAAGTGCTTGGTCACGAAAACACCGCTCCCGAGGTACTCGATTCGGTTACAGAAGTCGCCGAAAAAATGGGCAAACAGGTCGTTCGCCTCAACAAGGAAATCCCTGGGTTTGTAGCAAACCGTATTCTCGCTGCCATCCGCGATGAAAGCCTCTCGCTTTATAAATCAGGCGTTGCGAGCTTCGAAGATATCGATAAGGCCTGCCGTACGGCTCTGCGTCATCCAATGGGCCCGTTCCAGCTCATGGACCTAACGGGAATCGACGTAGTTCACGCGATCGGTGAAGCACGCTACGAGCAGACCGGCGACGAAAGTGCACGTCCAGATGAAGAAATCACTCGTTTGCTTAACGAAGGAAAACTTGGCCGGAAAACGGGACAGGGCTGGTATACCTACGACTCTTAATTCAAGAGATCAGATTCTCCAGATGACACTCCTCCGAAGCAGAGCAAGAAAGGGTTTTCAAGATGGTTAAGAATGCTTCCTCAGCTCCCAACGCCGGCCCGTTAGCGGGACTGGTTGTTGCTGACTTCTCTAGAGTTCTCGCGGCACCTTACGCAACGATGATGCTTGCTGATATGGGAGCCACCGTCATCAAAGTAGAAGCTCCTACTGGTGACGAAGCTCGACAGTGGATGCCTCCAGAACGGGACGGCAAGAGCACCTATTTCATGTCAGTGAACCGAAACAAACAATCGATTGCCTTGGATCTCAACGATCCTGAAGATAGGGAGACTGCATACGCGATCATTGATCGTGCTGATGTCTTCGTTGAGAATTTTCGTATCGGTAGTTTGGACAAGTTTGGTCTTGGATCCGAAGATATTGAGAAACGCTGGCCTAATTTGGTGCATGCCAAAGTTACTGGTTTCGGCACCGGAGCCGGGGCGTCTCTGCCGGGGTATGACATGGTGGCGCAGGCAGCGAGTGGTTTCATGTCAATCACTGGCTCACCGCAGGGAGATCCTCAACGTGCCGGCTTCGCAATTTTTGATGTGTTTGCCGGTGTTCACCTCGCCATGGGAATCCTCGCGGCACTTCGAAATGGTGGCGGACGTGTCGAAACAAACTTGATGTCCACCGCTTTGTCATCGATGGTGAACGCCACTTCTGCAGCTGTAGCAGCACAGGTAACTCCAATGCGTCAAGGCAACGATCATCCATCGCTATTCCCATATGGCCCGTTTCAAGCAGCGGATCGCCCACTGATCATCACGATCGGAAACAACCGTCAATTCGCATCCATGGTGGATGTGCTTGGCGCACCCGGGCTTGCTACTGACGAAAGGTTCGAATCGGTAAAGCAACGCAATCACAACCGAGAAGAATTGCGTGAAAATCTCGAAGACCTCCTAAGTGCAAAAACAGCCGAGGAGTGGATTCCACTACTCAGTGCGAAGAATGTGCCTTGTGGTCTGATTCGCACCATTCCCGAAGGTGTCGATTATGCAGAGAGACTCGGACTTGAACCCGTTGTGAATATCAACGGGGAGCCCTACACCGCTAATCCGCTCTCATTCTCCTCCGGCTCTATTCAATACAACTCCCCTGCCCCCGAGCTCGACGGCGATCGTTCGAACATCCTCGATTGGATTCAAACGGTTCCCCCGAAGAAATAGGAAAGGAAGAAAAATGTCAATTACCCCACATGCAGACTATTTTGATCTCGACGGTGAACTCGATCCAGAGATCATCGAAATGCGAGACCGCGTTCGCGCCTTCGGTGAAGAACATGTCCTGCCGGTCATCAACGAATACTGGGAGCGGGCAGAATTCCCATACGAAGTTCTGGAGCCACTCCGTGATCTCAACGTGATTGGCTCCTTCATCAAAGGATATGGCTGTCCTGGAATGTCACGACTCCAGGCTGGCATCCTTGCGCGAGAGATGGGGCGAATCGATGGATCTCTCAACACGTTCATTGGCGTGCATGCCAATCTCGGGATGGGCTCTATTTACATGCTCGGCAACGAGGACCAACGCGAACGCTGGTTGCCAGCAATGGCAAATCTCGAAAAAACAGGAGCTTTTGCATTAACAGAACCAAAACATGGATCTGATTCCGTCTCATTGGAAACCTCTGCTCGCCGCGAAGGAGATACTTGGATCCTCAACGGTCATAAACGATGGATCGGAAACGGTCATGCCGCAGATGTCACAGTCCTGTATGCCCGGGATGAGGCGGATGGCCAAGTGAAGGCCTTCGTAATCGAAAAAGAAGGAGATGAATTTCCGCAAGGCTACGATCCGACCCCGATTGAAGGAAAAATTGGTAAGCGTTCAATCATCCAGGCTGACATTGTGATCAACAACGTGAAAGTCAGCGAAGAGAACCGCCTTGAAAATTGCGAATCTTTCGCTGGTGTCAATCGAGTGCTCGCGGCTACCCGCGGTGGAGCCGCATGGGAATCTGTGGGCCACTGCATGGCCGGATTCGAACTAGCTGCAGCTTATGCGAGTGAACGCGAACAGTTTGGAGCCCCGATTGCTTCTTATCAGCTCATCCAAGAAAAGCTGGCGGGAATGCTCTCTCAGGTAACACAAATGCAGTTGCTGACACACCGCATGGCAGAACTGCAGCAACGAGATGAATTTACTGGGGCGCAAGCAAGCATGGTGAAAATGGCTACTGCAAGAGCAGGACTATCCATTTGCCGCGAGGCACGCGACATGATGGGTGGCAATGGTCTGTTGCTCGAAAACCACGTCAGTCGTCATTTGACGGATATGGAGGTTGTCTCCACGTACGAAGGAACAGACTCCATTCAGGCGCTTCTTGTTGGCCGCGATATCACTGGTATCTCTGCTTTTACCCGTAGCAGTAGAAAAAAGTAGGACGACTTCGCCAATCGTCCCCCTCCTAATAACGTAAAAAGTTCCTAGTACTTACGCCTCTTCAGCGCGAGTACTAGGAACTTTTAACGTTCGGGGGACTTACTTGTCCTCGGCCTTTTCCTCAGCCTTCTCTGCTGCTGCCTTGTCGGCGGCCTCAGCCTCAGCGATCTCATCCTCGTCGATCTCACCGAAGTAGTCGTTCGGGTCGATCTTGTTGCCCTCGTCGTCCTTGACGGAGGTGCGGGAGATTGCAGCGGCGAGAGCCTTGCCACGGCGGACGTCAGCGAACAGGTTGGCGATCTGGCCGGACTGCTGCAGCTGCATGATGAACTGGTTCGGGTCCATGCCGTAGGACTGCGCGGTGAACAGGATGTGGTCG
>ERZ1031176.105-NODE-105-length-15411-cov-6.912542_pt1 | contig 15411 bp, 14 predicted proteins | sample MGYA00518586_ERZ1031176 | MGnify/ENA primary metagenome ERZ1031176 (study PRJEB33718, sample SAMN03159775) | human skin metagenome | collected 2014-05-20 | study: EMG produced TPA metagenomics assembly of the PRJNA266117 data set (Human skin bacterial metagenome... | reverse complement strand
GCTGAAAGCGACATTGTGCACGTCAGCTGGTGTCAGCGGCATTTGCGTTCCCTTCAAGTAATGACGTTTATTTGCCAGCCCCGTACGGGCGTGTGGCACGGTCTAGGCTTAAAGCCTAGCTGACAGTAGTTATACCCTCAATATTTACTGGAGGGTAAGTTTTCCCGCGAAGAGATTGCTCAATTAGAGCAAAAAGGCGCGAATCAGAACTTGCAGGATGGCAAGCGCCAGGAAAAGCACGATCACGCTGACATCCAGCGCCACGCCACCAAGGGGTAGTGGCGGGATGAATTTACGCAGAAATTTGATCGGCGGATCTGTCACCACGAAGAAGACTTCAGCGACCACCATGAACCAACGCGGTGGGGCGAAGTGCTTGGAGAACGACTGGATCATTTCGATGATCAGTCGCACGATCACCATGAAGGTGTACAGACCGACGATTGAGTACAGGACGGCACCGAGCATATTCACGGAAACCAACCCTACCTAGACGCTTCGTTCAGTTGAATTAGCGGATGTGAGCTGCGCGCTCGAGTTCGCTAACGGTGGTGCGTGCGTTCTCCGGGACGATGGCGAACACGAGGTGCTCATCACCAGTGCGGGACAGCTTGTGCATCTTGCCGCGAGCAGCGAAGCACAGGCCGGCAGCGAAGTCGATCAGACGCATTGCGGTCGGCTTGTCCACGTTGGACAGGTCCATCACAACAGCATCGCCATCGCGGAACGGCTCGCCGATTTCCTTGGCGTCGTTGTAGTTACGCGGACGAACGCTGATGATGGCTGCGGAGTAGTCGCGCGGCTCGTAGGACTCACGCGAACGGGAGTACGTGTTCGAGCCAGCTTCTTCGTACGCCGGGTCGTCGTAGTACGGGTCGACGGCCGGATCGTACTGGCCAAGGCCGAAGAATTCCTTGAGGCTGTTAGAGAAGGACATGCGCGTAAGTCTCCTGTTCGCGGGCTATTTTTTGGAGTTGTTTTAGCGTTGTTCGTCAGCCTACGGGTCGCGCTCCGAGCAGGCCGGTTCCGACACGCACGACAGTTGAACCGTGCGCAATTGCTTCTTCAAAATCTCCAGACATGCCAGCAGACAAGCGCAGGCTACGGCCGAGCTTTTCCGCAAAGGCATCGCGAATGCTTTTCGACGCCTCAAACACCTGCCCCGGGTCCGCTTCGATAGGTGGGACGACCATGAAGCCGTCGAAAACCAGGTGCTCAGCCTCTTCGACCGCATTGACCACTTCTTCAACGAGTGCTGCGTCATCGTGTGGGACGCCACCGCGTGCAGCGTCGTTGTCGAAGGAGAGCTGGATCAGGCATGGAAGCCGATCAGTTGTCCGGTCGCCGCGCTCAAGCGCTAGCCCCATGCCTCGGTCAAGCCCTTGCGCGAGTTTGACCGAATCGAGCGAGTGAACCTCGCTTGCCCAACGCGCCACCGCATTGGCTTTTTTGGACTGGATCTGACCGATCATGGCAAAGCGCATGTCCACGCCAACATTGCCGAGTTCTTCAACTTTGCCGCGGGCTTCCTGCTCGCGGTTCTCCCCGACCAGTTCGACGCCGAGCTCAGCCAAAATGGCAACGTCGGATGCCGGGTGGAATTTGGTCACCGGCAAGATAGTGACACTGCCAGGTTCGCGCCCAGATCTAGTCTCCGCATCGCGAACGTCTGCTTGCAGCGCTTTCCATTTCTCAGTGATCTCTGCACGACGTGCATCCGTGATCCCCACATCAATAGCGGCCATTAGTTCCCCTTTCCGTTCTGACCTGTCAGCCAAATAACTCCGGCTTGGCGTCCGGTCGTCTTTTCGCGCCGGTACGAGAAGAAAGTCTTGTCAGTGACAGTGTCACGTGGATCCGCATCAATGTGAGTGACACCGAGCCCAAGCAACTGTCGGACCAAGCCGGCACGGATATCCAGTCCAGCGGTGCCTTTCTTGGTGCGTGTTTTAGACCCCGGCAGGTGCTGTTCCACATCATCAGCCATGTCCTGTGGCACTTCATAGGATTCACCGGCAGCAGCGGGGCCGAGCAGCACCTGGATATTCGCGGGAGTCGCTCCCAGCTCGCACATCTTCTCTACTGTTCGCGGAATAATCCCATTGCGCGCACCCAACCGACCTGCATGAGCCGCAGCCACCACGCCGGCATTGTGGTCCGCCAAAAGCACTGGCACACAATCGGCGACGAGCACGCACAGCGCGAGCTTTTCTGCGGTGGTCACCACCGCATCGGTGGCTTCAACCGGGCTGGACTGGGGGCCATCGACAACAGTGACATTGTTGGTGTGCAGCTGTTCCATCCACACGAATCGCTCGGCATCAAGCCCAGCGATATCGGCGAGGCGTTGGCGATTCGCTGCTACTGCTTGTTCATCATCGCCAACATGTCCGCCGAGGTTGAATGATTCATATGGGGACGCAGAAACCCCGCCCGCACGGCTGGTGAACAGCATGCGGACGGGGCGGCTGGTGGTGTCAATCATGACACCCAAGGCTACTACCGAAGGAAGTCGGGCACGTCGAGGTCATCATTGTTGCCACCACGGGTGTCCTCGTAGCGACGGGACGGGCGGTAGTCGCGGTCGTAGTCACGCTCGCGCTCCTGGTTGGTGAACAGGCCTCCACGGGTGTCGTCGTAGCGGTGACGCGGGGAGTATTCCTCAGCGGAGGCGCCCTCTTCACGCTCAGAGGACTCGAACAGGGAACCAGACTGCGGAGCCGGGGTCGGAGTCTCCTCTGCTGCAGTCGGGGAAACCGGCACCTGAGCAGACTCGCCTGCAACGGGCTGATCAGCAGCCTGACCCTGGTCTTGAGCCTGCGGACGGGCATTAGCCTTCTCGTCGAAGCCGGTAGCAATGATGGTCACGCGGACCTCGTCGCCCAGGTTGTCGTCGATAATGGTGCCGAAGATGATATTTGCGTCATCATCAGCCTTTTCTTCAACGATGGAAGCTGCGTTGTTGACCTCCATGAGGCCCAGGTCCGAGCCACCAGCAACGGAGATGAGCACGCCCTTGGCACCCTCCATGGTGGTCTCCAGCAGCGGAGAGTTGATGGCCTGCTCGGTAGCTGCCATGACGCGGTTATCGCCACGTGCAGAGCCAACACCCATGAGAGCGGAACCAGCATCAGCCATGACAGAGCGAACGTCAGCGAAGTCGACGTTGATCATGCCCGGGATGGTGATCAGGTTGGTAATACCCTGAACACCGTTGTAGAGCACCTCATCGGCAGCGCGGAAGGCCTCCATCATGGACAGGTCGGCCTCGCCGAGCTGCAGCAGACGGTCATTCGGGATGACGATGACGGTGTCACAGACTTCCTTGAGCGCCTCAATACCCTCGAGCGCCTGGCGGGTACGACGCTTGCCCTCAAACGAGAACGGACGGGTGACCACACCAATGGTCAAAGCGCCCATCTTCTTAGCGATGCCCGCAACAACCGGCGCAGCACCAGTACCCGTGCCGCCGCCCTCGCCAGCGGTAACGAAGACCATGTCGGAACCCTTGAGGGATTCCTCAATCTCCTGCTTGTGGTCCTCGGCGGAGGTACGGCCTACCTCCGGGTTAGCACCAGCTCCGAGACCGCGGGTGGCTTCGCGGCCAATGTCAAGCTTGGTGTCCGCATCGGTGAACAGGAGTGCCTGGGAGTCGGTGTTGATGGCAACGAACTCGACACCCTTCAGACCCTCTTCGATCATGCGGTTCACAGCGTTGACACCGCCGCCGCCGACACCGACGACGCGGATCATGGCGAGGTAGTTGCTAGGTGAGGTCATGGGTGTGTGCTCGCCTTTCAAATAACGGGGACATGGGTTTGTTCAAGACGTCTCCCATCATGGCCAACATGGACGACATTTCGGCGAATTTTTTCGGCGTGTCGGTACCCTCAACCTTTACTTTAGGGTTGGTGACCTGGGGTTTTAGCAGCCCACCTCTACTTCACCGTGATTTGGTGTGGGTTAGTCACGTTGAATTCGCGGCCTTCACGCTGCAATACGGTGTCGAGCGCGAGCGCTTTATTTGCGTTGTCTTCGCTTGCTCCCCACACCACTGTCTTGTCTTCAGCCAGGTGCAAGACGAACTCATATTTGGAGCTGGCCTCAATCGACTCCACCGCCCCACGTGCTTTTTCGCTGAGCGCAGCGGCGATTTCTACCGCATCCTTGCGCACAGCTTCATCGGAATCAGCGGCACCTTTCAGCTCCACCGCATCCTCAGGAGGAGTGTCTACCGCGAATTCTTTGCCCTCCGGATCAATCAGGTGTGTTCCGTCTGATCCATTCAGGTAAGCGACAGCCACGTTCTCTTCAACCTTCAAAGTGATCGTGGATGGCCATTTCCGGTTGGCAGTCGCTGATTTCACCCATGGCATGGAAACGACGTTGGAAGCCGTTTCACGCATATTCACCTGCGCGAGTGGCGTGCCTTGGGGGACGCCGGCTGCGGTGACTACCGCTTCTTCGTCGATATGCTCATTGCCCTCAACGGTGACATTCTTCACCGAGAAAAGTGGCGTGAAGTAGATGATTGCCCAAAGCACAGCGAGCACCACCAGGCCCACGCCAGCACCCATAAAGATGCGCCGCCACGGAAGTCCCTGGCGCACACGGTTACCGCGGTTTGGCGCACTGTAACCACGGTGCCCATCACGGCTAGAGCTTTTCGACGAATCGGCGGTAGCCATCACTCATCCACTTCCCCACCATCAACTGATGCATCTGCACCGGCGAGGCGTTCCAATATCGGATCCGCGAGCATGGTCACGGTGCCTGCCCCCATCGTGATCACAACATCACCTGGCTGTGTTACCGACGCAACAGAGATCGGTGCGTGGGAGAAATCGGGGTCATAGATCACCTTGGTGGCATCAGCAATGTGCTGGGTGATGATGCGGGAGTCAACTCCCTCCACAGGTGCTTCGCGGGCGCCGAAGATGTCGAGGACCACGACGGCGTCGGCAAGCGAAAGTGCCTCAGCGAATTCCTTCGCGAATGTCTGCGTGCGCGAATACAGGTGTGGCTGGAAGCAGACCACGACGCGTGCGCCTTCACCTTCGGATTCGACCTTGCCGCGCGCAGCAGACAACACTGCATGGACCTCTGTCGGGTGGTGCGCGTAATCGTCATAGACCCGCGTTCCTGCATTCAGTCCTGCGGTGATCTCCCCGCGAAGCTCAAAGCGACGACGCACACCGGTGAATCCACTGAGCCCTTCGGCGAGCTTGCGTGGATCTGCTCCTGCGACTGCACAAGCAAGCAGGGCTGCTGCAGAGTTGAGCACCATATGGCGCCCCGGCAGCGCGAGGTGATAGCTCACGGTGCCAGCTGTTTCAGCGGTTTTTAGTTCTACGACGATCTCGGTGACATGACCTTGCAGGACCTCATCCGTGACAACAGCACCCGCTGGGATCTCCGGGTGGCGCGCAGCTGCCTCGGCCGTGCCGTAGCCCAGCACGGTGATGCCGCGTTCTGCTGCGCGAAGACCGCAACGCACTGTTGCATCATCATCAAGACACACGACCAGCGTGCCATCATCGGGCAAGCGGTCGGCGAATTCATCGAAGACTTGGTAGTAGCTTTCCGCGCTGCCGAAATAGTCCAGGTGATCCGGCTCAATATTCGTGATCACAGCAACGCTCGGGCGATAGCGCAGCAAGGAAGCATCGGATTCATCTGCTTCGGCGACGAAGATGTGCCCGCTGCCGTGGTGTGCATTCGTGCCGGCACGGTTGAGCTGACCGCCGACGGCGAAGGACGGATCCTCCCCCGCTGCTTGCAGGGCGACAACAGCCATCGATGTCGTCGACGTCTTACCGTGCGTACCGGCGAAGAGCACCTGCGTGTAGCCCTCCATGAGCTCGCCCAACAGATCCGAACGGCGGATCACCGGGATGTCATGCTCTGCTGCAGCGACGAGTTCAGGATTGTCCTGCGGAATAGCCGCGAAGCTAGTCACCACTACCGTCGGTGTCTGACCAGCCAGTTCCAGGTTCTCAGCAGCGTGGCCGACAGCGATAGTCGCGCCCTGCGCACGCAGTGCACGCACGGGACGAGAGTCCTTCACATCGGAGCCGGTGACCACTGCGCCACGGTCCAGCAGGATGCGGGCCACGCCGGACATGCCAGAGCCACCGATACCAATCAGGTGGACTCGGGAGAGATCAATGGGGGCAGCAGAAGTCATGATTTCCTTTCGCCAATGATGCGGCGAGCGATTTCCTCCGCCGCGTTTCCAGCACCAGAACCTTCGAGCACCTTTCTCATGCTTGCAGCTGTGCCATGCGGGCCAAGAATCCCGGTGACAGCATCGACAAGGGCATCGGGGGTCAACGCGGAGTCGTCGATACGCACTGCGGCACCTGCTTCCACGAGGTGTGCAGAATTGAGGCCCTGCTCGCCGTTGCCGTGCGGCAGCGGAATGTAGATCGCGGGAACCCCAGCCGCAGAATTCTCCGCGACTGTCATCGCACCAGAACGGCAAATGACCACATCGGCGATGGCATATGCCGCTTCCATGTCGTCGATATACGGCACTGCGGTGTAGTGCTCATGCGCCGGCGGTGCGTCATTCTTCCGTCCATAGGCGTGAAGCACCTGGTAACCGGCAGCCACGAGACTGCCGACCGCACCTTCGAGCGCAGTATTGATGCTGCGCGCGCCTTGGGAACCACCGGTAACAAGCACGGTTGGACGATCAGGCGTGAGATTCCACGTCTTATAACCACGTTCGGCCTTCACACCATCGTTATCCACGCCGACTCCAGGGCGGACCGGAATGCCGAGCACTTCACCTTCCATGCCGGAATTCGGCACAGCGTTGAAGCCCACGCCGCCGAGCTTCACACCCAGCTTGTTGGCCATGCCAGCCAAAGCGTTCGTCTCCAGCACATAGAACGGGACACCTAGGGTCTTTGCGGCCAGATACGCCGAGGCCGACACATATCCGCCAGTGCCGAACACAGCGTCAGCCTGAGCTTTCTTCAACGCCGCGCGCGTCTGGTTCACTGAGCGCACCAATTTGGCAGGCACGCCGAGCAATTTCAGTGGCTTCTTACGTGGAATGGGTACTGGCTCAATGAGCTCAAGCGGGAAGCCACGGGCAGGAATGATCGTTGTTTCCAGCCCCTTTTCGGTGCCCAACGCAGTCACTTCGGCGCCGTAGGAATCACGGAGCACCTCTGCCACCGCCAAAGCTGGTTCAATGTGGCCAGCAGTGCCTCCGCCAGCCACCACGATGCGTGCAGTCACGGGTGAATCAACCGCCTTTTCTATCCAGCGCGGCGGGTATCACTGCCGTTTCGGTGACCCCTGTTCGCGCGAGCGTTATCGTAGCTCGATCGAGCTGCTCTCCGATCGGTGGGCCGAGCAGTCTGCTGCCCCCTCTGGCCACGGCCACGGTCGTTGCTGCGTCCGGTTGCTCGTTCTTGCGGCGCCGGGCTGCGACGTGCCGTGACCGGTGTGCCATACCGAGCGGTTTGCTTCTTCTGCGCCGGGTGGTTGTGGCGCTGCTGGTCCTCCAACGGACGTGGTTCGCGGATGAAGAACATGCGGTCAAACATCGGGCGACCGTAGTTCTGCATCGCGGAGACAGCGCCCGGTTCATGGCGCGCCACGGATGCGACCAGCCCCATTGCGCCAAGCGTGATCACAGCAGACGTACCACCGGCGGAGATCATCGGAAGCTGAATACCTGTGACCGGCAGCAAACCAATGACGTAGCCGATATTGATGAATGCCTGCGAGACGATACCGGTGGTCACCGATGCTGCCAGCAGAGCCTGGTACTGGTTCGCTGCCAGGCGTGCCGTGCGCAGTCCGAAGAAGAGCAGCATGGTGAACAAGATGATTACCAGTGCGCCACCCCACAGACCAAGCTCCTCACCGATCACGGCGAAGATGAAGTCATTTTTCGCCTCCGGCAGGTAGAACCACTTCGCGCGGGACTGGCCGAGGCCAACGCCGAAGAGTGAGCCATCGGCAAGCGAGAGGAAGCCTTGGTACGACTGGAAAGCCACACCACGAGTGTCTTCGAAATGGCCGAACAGCGCGTCGAAGTAGACATGGAAACGCTGCGAGCGGAAACCGCCAGCTGCCATCACACCGACGAACAGCAGAGCACCGAAGGCACCGACCACACCGATGAACTTCCACGAGATGCCAGCGAAAACAAGGACGAAAGCGACGACGATACAGAACGACACCGCCATGCCGAGGTCGCCCTGCAAACCGATGAGCAATATGCATACGACAGCGACAAACGCGAATGGCACAAACCCATTGGTCATCTCCAGCGGACGGCGCGGATCCTTATTAGCCAGGATCGATGCACCCCACACACAGATAGCAACCCTGGCCACCTCTGAAGGCTGCAGCTGGAAACCAGCAATATAGATCCAGGACTGGGAGCCAACTTCCGCGCGACCGGTACCAATGCCGGGAATGAGCACCGCGATGAGCAGCAGGACAGAAATGCCCATGAGCACAAGCGCGAACTTTCTCACCCGCTCAGGCGGAATCTGCAAAGCCAGCCAGAATGCGAACAAGCCCATTGTGACAACAATGACCTGTTTGAGCGGCTGCGCCCACACAGACTGATCATTCAAAGCCGACCACGTCATTGAAGAACTGGTCACCATGACCACGCCGAGGCCAGCAAGCACGAGCACGATCGTGCGCACCATCGTGTAATCCAGCAACGGACGACTATCCATCCACGCATTCATGCGAGACAGCGCACGCGCCATGCCTGAGGTGTACTGACCTGTGCCACGCGGACGCGCAGAAGCGGGCCGCGGCGCTTGCTTCGCTTGCGGCTTACGGGGCTTGTCTGGCCGTGGTCGGCGCTGAGCTGCTGTGGTCATCGTCTCTCACACTGCCTTAAGCATCGCTATTTCCGTCGAGGGCGCGCGCGGATGCCGCAAAGATATTTCCTCGTTGCGCCATTCCGGAGTACATATCCAGGCTCGCAGCGGCCGGAGCGAGAATCACCGTGTCCCCCGGCTGCGCGTGCTGCGCAGCAAAAGCAACGACATGTTTCATTGCTTCTTCGGGGTCGGTGCTCTCAGTCACGAAGACGGGAGTTTCAGGGGCATGCTTATCCACGGCGCGTGCAATCTCTTCCCTGTCCACCCCCAGCAATGCCACCGCACGGAAGCGGTGCGCGTGGTCCGCAACAAGTTCATCTACGTCAGCGCCTTTGAGCTGGCCGCCCGCTACCCAGACGATCTTGCCGTCGCCAGAACCACGCAGCGCGGAATCTGCTGCGTGTGGGTTGGTGGCTTTGGAATTGTCTACCCAGTCGATGCCACCAGAAGAGTGCACGACTGCACCGCGGTGGCCAGAAACTTTATAGCTGTGGAGCGCACAGTGGATCTGTTCCGGGGATGCGCCCTGTGTCACGCCGACTGCTGTGGCAGCCAGGGCATCCAACACGCCCGCTTGCCCTGCTGGTTCAATTCCATCGACCGGGCTGATCTCAACTGCGGAATCCGCTGCCGAATTTTCAGCTCCGGAAAGCGCGCCGATACGGCTGACGATCGTCCCGTCAACAATGCCGACTTGCCCTGCCTCCGGTGCCCCCAGGGTGAAACCCACGATCGGTGCTTTGCGTGAATGCTTCGCTTCCGCGGCGTATTTCGCTACTTCCGCATCATCGATACCGGCGACAGCAACTGAACTGGAAAAGACCTTTGCTTTAGCCTCTGCATAAGCCGCGAAAGAACCGTGCCAATCAATGTGGTCTTCAGCCAGGTTGAGTAATACACCAGCATTCGGTGTGAGCGTGTCGGACCAATGCAGCTGAAAACTGGATAGTTCAGCAACGAGAACATCCACCCGCTGCGGATCTGTGAGTGCATCTGCAACAGCAACACCGATATTTCCGCATGCCACTGCACGCTTACCGGTATACGTTCCTGCTTCCTGCATGATTGCAGCGAGCATGCCTGTCGTAGTGGTCTTCCCATTCGTTCCGGTCACCACTAACCAATCACGTGGCGCACCGAACACACCTGCTTTGTCCAGGCGGTAACACAGCTCGACATCCCCAATCACCTCACAGCCAGCATCACGTGCGGTGACCAGCAAAGGTGAATCCGGACGCCAACCAGGCGATGTCACAACAGTGGGAAAAGAGGAGGCATCCTCAGCTGCTTGCGCGGTAGAAAGCCCACCGAGGAAACGATGGCCCGCACCAGCGACTGACTTTTTCACCTTTTCGAGCTTGGCCGCATCATCATCAGCAACCGCGAATGAAAGCTGCGTCTGCGCCAGCAATTTCGCTGCGCCTAGACCGGAAACACCGGCACCAGCAACGAGCACGGGGCCAGGAACGAGGGCGTCGATCATGCCAAGCTCACCCCTGCTGTGGTGAGCCACTCAGCGTAGAAGACAGCCAGACCGATGACGGCTGCGAGTGCGCAAATGACCCAGAAGCGAATGACCACTGTGGTCTCCGCCCAACCACCGTTTTCAAAGTGGTGGTGGAACGGTGCCATGCGGAACACTCGCTTACCAGTGGACTTGAACACGATGACCTGGATGACAACCGATGCGGCCTCCATGACGAACAGCGCGCCAATGACGACCATCAGCACCTCGGTGCGGCTGGCGATCGAGATACCAGCGACCAGACCACCAAGAGCCAGCGAACCGGTATCACCCATGAAGATCTTCGCCGGGGCGGCATTCCACCAGAGGAAGCCAATGCAGGCGCCAAGACCAGCCGCGCAGAGCACGGCCAGATCCAATGGATCACGCACGTCGTAGCAACCAGCCCCTGGCGACTCTGCGCAGGAATTGCGGAACTGCCAGAACGTGATCAACGTGTACGCGAACATGACCAGCGACATCGAGCCGGCAGCCAAGCCGTCAAGGCCATCGGTGAGGTTCACCGCATTGGACCATGCAGCGATGAGGAAGTACACGAAGATGAGGAAGAGAATGGTGCCCAGCACTGCACCACCAACTGCGATATCAAAGGTCTCAATATCGCGGATGAAGCTGACCTTAGTCGACCCCGGAGTCAGCCCTGTGCGCTCCTGAGGGAAACGCAGCAGCAAAAAGCCGAAGATCAACGAGACCGCGAGCTGGCCGACCAATTTGGCGGTCTTATTCAAACCAAGGTTGCGGTTGAAGAAGAGCTTCAAGCCATCATCAGCGAAACCGAGCAGACCAAGCGACATGGTCAGGCCGAGGACCAACAGGCCAGAGGCGGTGAATCCGCCATGGCCGGAAGCCATGCCCCAGAAACCGACGACGAGGTAAGCAACGAGAATGCCGAGCAGGATGGCAATGCCACCCATGGTGGGCGTTCCACGTTTACGGATGTGCGATTTCGGTCCGTCTTCACGGATCTCCTGCCCCTTGCCCGCTGCTGTGAAATAGCGAATCAACAGCGGTGTGGTGAAGATAGCTACGAGGAAGCTGACTACTCCCGACATGATGATCTGGGTCATGGTGCGGCTACCTCATGCCTTCCTGGTTAGTGTGCTGTGAAAATGTGCTCTGTTGATTCTGTGCTGCGGCCGGTTCCGCGAGAAGCGTTTCTGCCACTCGCCACAGACCAACCGCATTTGATGCTTTGACCAAGACGACATCGCGGTCAGTCCGGCTCCGCCAGTTCTCTTCGCCCGGCGGAGCCGTACGAACGATGCCACTGACGATCTCTGCGGCCTCGTCGACTCCATGCGCGGTGTGGGTTTCAATGCCTCGTTCCGTGGCACGTTCAGCGAGCACGCGCGTTTCCTCGCTGGCACCGACCACCACGAGGTGGGTGATGCGATACCGCGACAGTTCATCACCAAGTGCGCGGTGGGCCTCAACAGAATCTGAGCCCAACTCCCCCATCTCGCCGAGCACAGCGATGGAGCGCACGCCTGGGCGTGCAGCGGCAGTGAAGCCAAGAGCAGCGATGCCAGCACGCATGGAGTCCGGGTTTGCGTTATATGCATCGTTAATCACGGTCAAACCATCCGCACGCGTATTCACATCCATGCGGTTGACCGAAACACTGTGCGCATTCGACAAAGCACGCGCCACCGTCACTGCATCAAGACCTGACTCGATGCCGACAGCTGCTGCCGCCAGTGCATTAGATACCTGGTGTGCACCGAAGACCTTCAGGTTCACGCGCTGCGGCTCCCCCGCTGGGGAATGCATGGTGAAGGAGGCACGCGCGACGTCGTCAAGCTCAATGTTCGTTGCGAAGTACTCAGCTCGTGTCTGCCCCGGCGCTACCGCATTGTCTGCGGAAAAACGCACGACGCGACCACGTGTGCGTGGCGCCATAGAAGAGACCAAATCATCATCCGCATTGAGAATCGCCACACCGTCTGCCGGCAAAGCCTCAATCAACTCGCCTTTCGCCTGGGCAATATTCTCGCGCGAACCGAATTCGCCGAGGTGAGCGCTACCGACATTGAGCACCACACCGATGTGCGGTGGCGCAATGCTAGCCAGCTGCGCAATATGACCGATATTTCGCGCGGACATCTCCGCGATCAAAAAGTCTGTTTCTTCCGTGCAACGCAACACGGTGTACGGCAGCCCGATCTCGTTATTGAAGGATCCGGGCGGCGCAACAGTCTGACCACCGTTGCTCAATACATTCGCGATGAGGTCCTTCGTGGACGTCTTGCCAGCAGAACCCGTCACGCCAGTAATGCGCAGGCCATGCTTATCGACGAGCGTTCGCGCCACATGCCCCGCCAACTTCGCCATCCCGGCGACAACTGCTCGGGCCGAACCATCCGGATCGCCCGCAGCGAGATCGGAATTATCTCCCTCGATCTCCTCGACTGGCGGAAGAATGACCGCTGGAATGCCCACCTCACGTGCAACGAGCGCACCAACAGCGCCTCGCGCCATCGCCGATTCAGCGAAATCATGTCCATCGACATTGCTGCCGGGTAATGCGACGAAGAGTCCGCCTTCCGTGATCTTGCGGGAGTCGAATTCCACATAGCTGGTCACTGTTGCATCTGGGTCCGCTGATTCGCTCAGCGTGCCGCCGGTGACGCGCGCGATCTCTGCAAGTGTCATCGGAATCATGCTTGTTCCTCCTTACCTGCGTTATCCGCCCTGAAACCGGATTCGGTCAACGCCTTACGCACTTCTTCACGGTCATCGAAATGATGGGTGACATCACCGATGATCTGACCCACCTCGTGACCCTTGCCCACGACGATCACTGCATCACCAGGCTGTGCCCATGCGATGAGCTGGCCAATGGCATCTGCACGCGAATCGCTTTCACGAATTTCTACGTTGTCACGCTTGGCTGCTACCTCTTCCGCACCACGGCGCACCGCTGCACGGATTGCAGCTGGATCTTCCGTGCGCGGATTGTCATCAGTGATAATCACCAGGTCTGCGCGCTGTGCGGATTCAGCACCCATGATCGGGCGCTTTGACTGGTCGCGATCGCCACCAGCACCGACAACGATGCCGACACGGCCATCAACCTGCGCGCGCAAAGAATCAAGTGCCGCCGCGATCGCTGCCGGCTTGTGCGCATAATCCACAACAGCAACGAATTCCTGTCCTGCGTCGATACGCTCCATGCGCCCGGGCACCGCAGCCTTACTCAGTCCGTTGAGGAACTCCTCTGCATCAATACCTGCCGCATCTGCGATAGCCGTTGCCAGTGCTGCGTTAGCCACATTGAATGCACCGGGCAGGGGCAAACGAGTCTCAATCTGCTGGCCATTCACGCTCACCGTGATGTCCTGTGCGCCACTGTCAGTTGTGCTGTTCAGCGTCGCTGCACAGTCAAGGCCCGCCTGGCCGTGAGTGCCCACGGTGATGACATCGCGGTGCAGACTTTCAGCATCTACTCGTGCACGCTGCGCCATCTGCACGCCCCATTTATCGTCCACGCAAACCACACTGGTCTTTGCTGCCACCGGCGATGAGGCGTCGAAAAGCAATGCCTTTGCTTCGAAGTACTCCTCCATCGTCGGGTGGAAGTCCAAGTGATCTTGGGACAGGTTGGTAAAGCCAGCGACATCGAAGCTCGTGCCTGTGACTCGGCCCAACACTAGTGCGTGGGAGGAGACTTCCATGACCACGTGGGTGACTCCACGGCTGACCATGAGCGCGAAAAGCTCCTGCAACTTCGGTGCTTCAGGAGTGGTCAGCGTTGTCGGCACATCTTCTCCATTGATGCGCGTGCCTGTCGTGCCGATCAGCCCAACCTTGCAGCCAGCTGCTGCCAAGCCCGACTCCAGCATGTACGTCGTTGTCGTCTTACCAGACGTTCCAGTCACGCCGATCACGGTGAGCTTGTCCGAAGGATGCCCGTAAATTTCTGCGGAGACCAGGCCCAAAATCGCGCGGATATCCTCGACGACCAGCACCGGGCGAGCTTCTTCCGCCTCGGAAAGAATTGCCCAGCCGGCTTCATCCGTCAGGATCGCTGCAGCCCTCGAGGAAGCCGCATACGTTGCCCCGTGCACGCGAGTGCCTGGAAGCGCTGCGAAAACTGCGCCTGCTTCCACCGCGTTGGAATCAAGACTGATGCCTGAGACCTCCACCGGAGCAGACGGTGCATTTTCGACGCGGGCACCGGCGATATCAGCGACGACATCCAACGCGACAGCGGCCTCAAAAGTCTCGTTCTGATTGTTCATGACCACTCCTCGCTTTCTATTGGGCCTGCAGAATCATCGGTTCGCCCGGATCAGGGCTCTGGGAAATATTCTCGCGGTTGATCAGCCAGTTGGCGATCTGGGTGAAAATCGGCGCTGATGACTGTCCGCCACCACCGCCTTCCAGCGGACCGCGCTCCGGATCATCCAGCATCACCGCGACGACGAATCGTGGATCATCAGCCGGCGCGATACCCGCAAACGTGATCCAATAATCCGAATTGGAATAAGCACCAGTATCCGGGTTCACCTGCTGGGCAGTGCCGGTCTTTCCGGACAACTGGTAGCCCGGAATCGTGTTGCCCTGTGCGGTACCGGAGTTCACACCATTCGGATCGTCCTGGAAAGTTCCGCGGAACATATTCACCACTGTGTCAGCCGATTTCTCACTGACAACCCGGGTACGACGTGGCTCCTCCTGCGGAACCTCTTCACCGGTGGACTGAGTGACTTTGTTGATGATGCGCGGTTCAATTCGCTCACCCCCATTGGCAAGGGCCTGGTAGATACTGGCCAATTGCAATGTGCTCACCGACATGCCCTGGCCAATCGGCAGGTTGGCAAAGGTACCGCCCGACCACTGCTCACGGGTTGGCACAAGACCTGAAGACTCATTCGGCAATTCGATCCCGGTGGACTGGCCAACGCCAAAGCGCTTCAGATAATCGTCGAAACGATCCTCGCCCACTTTCTGCGCGAGCATCAGCGTGCCTGTCTCTTATACACATCTCCGAGCCCACGAGACTCCTGAGCATCTCGT
>ERZ1031176.104-NODE-104-length-15428-cov-6.145905_pt1 | contig 15428 bp, 18 predicted proteins | sample MGYA00518586_ERZ1031176 | MGnify/ENA primary metagenome ERZ1031176 (study PRJEB33718, sample SAMN03159775) | human skin metagenome | collected 2014-05-20 | study: EMG produced TPA metagenomics assembly of the PRJNA266117 data set (Human skin bacterial metagenome... | reverse complement strand
TCTACACTAGATCGCTCGTCGGCAGCGTCAGATGTGTATAAGAGACAGGCACGTACCCGCGTCGTCCCCACCGGTGAGATTTCCCGCAGCATCTTCTACGCCCCTGATATGGACGGGCAGGCTGAGCCCGGCGAGGTCGTGTGGTTCAACGTGCCCACCACCCCGCTGAAAGAACGGTCGATGCTTGTTGTTGGCCGTGACCGCCACGATGTTCTAGGCCTGCTGATTTCCGCCAATGAAGATCACGCCGGTGAGGATGACTGGTTGCCGATTGGCAGCGGCGAGTGGAAACCGACCGGTGAACCCTGCTGGGTCCGCACGGACAAGACCCTGTTTATTCCCGAAACGGATCTGCGTCGCCGCGGTGCACTCTTCCCCGCCCGGCGTTTCGCGCACATCGCTGAACACCTCCGCAAACGCTTCGACTGGGCCTGAAGCGATTTGGGCAGCCTGCCACCAGCTGCTAAGTTATGAACGTTATTCGCGCCAGCTTTCGTGTTGGGTGCGTCGCGCGCCGCGGGCAGGACCTTGGGTTCGTGGCTTGTATGCAAAGTCGTGACGCTGCAGTCCCTCACGAGTTGGGTAATCGAATGCACGAGACACTATCCGTCAAGATTCAAGAGGTACATCATGGCTAATATCAAGCAGCAGAAGAAGCGCGTTCTGACCAACGAGAAGCGTCGCGTGCGCAACAAGAGCGTCCGCTCCGCTGTCCGCACCGAGATCCGCAAGTTCAACGAGATCATCGAAGGTGGCGACAAGAAGGCTGCGGAGGAGCAGCTCCGCATCGCTTCCCGCAAGCTCGACAAGGCTGTGACCAAGGGCGTCTACCACCGCAACAGCGCGGCTAACAAGAAGTCCAACATGGCTCGCGCCCTGAACAAGCTCGGCTAAATTCAACGCCAGCGCCAACCCGTCTGCCCCGTGGCAGGCGGGTTTTTCTTTGCCCTCCGCGGAGATGTGACAGCGTAATCCTCTGCCCCGTATGATCCCCTCATGCTTAAAATCCGTCGGGGCGCGTGCGCCGCTTTCATCGCTGCCACTGTTGCTCTTTCCGCCGCCCCCACTGCGACTGCTCAGTCCAGCATTTCCAGCAAGTCCAATGCGGCTCAGATGTCCAGCCAGCTGGGTGATTTCCTCACCGCATTCGGCAAGATTGATCTGGATAACCGTTCCGTCACCGTGGATGGTGTCAAGCGCCCCTACACGTTGGTGCTGCCGAAGAATTACAACCCGATGCGGGCTTACCCAGTCATCCTTGGTTTCGGCGGTTGGCAGCATGATGCGGCACGCACGCGCTCCTACGAGAAGCTCGAGGACGCTGCTGGATCTCGCGCCATTGTGATCTACCCGCAGGCCATCAACAATGCGTGGGGCGGTGCCCCGTATGCGCAGACCTCGGTGGGTACCGACATCCGCTATATCCGCGCACTGATTAACCACGTCGCCTCGCAGCACAACATCGACCGCAACAGCGTCTACGCCACTGGCCTGTCCAACGGCGGCGGTATGGCTGCTGCGCTGGGGTGCCACGCCCCGGATCTCGTCGCTGGTGTCGCCAGCGTTGCTGGTGCCTACTACAACCCGACGGTGACCAAGTGCGCCCGCGGAAAGGTGCCCACCTTGATCATGCACGCGGATAATGACGATGTGGTCAAGTACCACGGTGGCACCCGCCACGGCGCGGCATACCGCTCCGTGCCGTCGGTGTTCTACGACACCGGCCGCCGTAATGGCTGCAACATGAATAAGGTGTCCCCCCGCCGGGTCGGCCCGTCCACGATCTACACCCCAGCAGGCTGCTCGCAGCGCACTGAACTGGAGAAGATCGCTGGTGGCGGACACACCTGGTTCCGCAGCGCGACCGACCGCACCGTGAAATTCTTCTTGGGCTAAGAGCCCAATCCCACGATTCCTCGTGCGACGAGGACGGTGCCGGCAACAATGAAGAACCCGCCGGCACCGATGTCGATATAGGGGCCAGCGCTGAACAGCTTTCGACGCACACGCTCTGTGGACACCACGAAGCTGTATGCAACGAACAGCATCACCGTGGTGATCCACAGCGCGAAAATCACGATCATCGCCGGGCCAAGTCCCGGGCTCGGCGGCAAAAGCGGGGCAACAAGCGCGGCCAGGAACAAGACGATCTTCGGGTTGGAAAGATTCGTGGTCAAGCCCTTGAAGAAGCTGTCACGTGGCGTGCCCAGTCGCTCTTCTGCCTCGTCCATATCCAGCGGCGGATTCAGCCGGTCATGCCACCCCTGGCGTGCCGTGGTGTAACCCATAAAAATGATCCAGGCACCACCTGCAACCTGAATCAATTCCAACAGCCACGGGAATGCAGTGAGCAATGCCGCAGCGCCCAATACCGTGAGCGTGATCCAGAACAGTGCCCCGGTCAGAATGCCAAAGGTGGCTGCGATCGCGTGCTTCCGGGAACGGGTGGCATAGCGCGTGAGCAGGACGACATCCGGTCCCGGCGTCACCGCACCCGCCAGGTTGACGAGGACGATCGCCGCGAGATCCGCGGGATTCACTTGCTCATCTTCTCCACGAGGTCGTCGCGCTCGAACATCTTCGCCGTCGAGATCGCGTCAGGGGTGCCGGCGGTGGGGTCGGCGCCGGCGGCAAGGAGGACGTCGATAAGCGCGTCCTCTTTTTTGAAAACGACGCCCGCGAGTGGCGCCTGGCCGCGCTCGTTGAGCTTGTTCACGTCTGCGCCGCGCTCGATGAGGCCACGCGTGAGGTCGACGTGTCCCGCATAGGAGGCGAGCATCAAAAACGTGTTGCCGTCCTGGTTGGCCATGTCCACGGCAACGCCCTGGTCAACATAGTCCAACAAGGTCAGATCGCCGCCCCGCGCCATATTGAACAGGCGGGTGGCGAATTCTTGCACGTCTGCGGGAATCTCAGTCACGGGAAGGCACACTATCACGCCAGCTGCGCGATGCGCCGAACTGCGTCCTCGACTGCGAATTCGGGATCGCCGCCTTGGCCCTTCACCGTGGCGTCAAGGTCCGCGACGATGATCACCGCCTCGCTTACAGCATGTCCGGACCAGTTGCGTGCAACCTGCATTGTTTTCTTAGCGACGAACGGGTGCATACCCACCGTCCGCGCGATCTGATCCGGATTGCCACGGGTCTGGTACAGCTTTGCAATATCGCCCACCTTGTTCGCCAAAGCTGCTGCGATGGCGACGGGGCTGATGCCCAGCTGCAATGCCCGGCGCGTGCTGGCCAGCGCACGGTCAGTGCGTCCCGCGACGGCCTGATCCGCGATGTCAAAGCCGGATACCTCCGCTACCCCCGTGTAATAGGCGCGGACTTTGGCCACGGTGATCTCGCCCTCTGTGTCTGCGACGAGCTGCTCAATCGCGCTCGCCAGCTCACGAAGATCCGAACCGACGGACTCCAACAGCGCACCGATCACATCAGGAGTCGGGCGCACCCCATGGCGACGAAATTCCGCGGTCACCCAGCTTTGCCGCTCGCGCTGATTGGGCGATTTCACCTCATGGACTTCAGCGGCCTTGCGGAATTTGGGCACATACGCCTTATTGCGTCCCTTGCCGCTGTGCACAATCACCAGGGTCATGCCCGGCGCGGGATCCACGGCAGCCTGCAAGAGCAGCTCCGTGGGTTCTTTGCCAGCCAGCTCGGTATTGGTGATCACCACAACGCGTTCCTCAGCGAACAAGGACGGACTGGTGGCCTGCGCCAGCTCAGAGGCCGTCACGTCGCCAGCGCGCAGGGTAGTCACCTCGGCGGCGGGGCCGACCTCGTCGATGATGCTCTTCGTCGCACGTTCGGCGAGGAACTCATCTTCACCGACGATGAAGTGCACTGGGTTGATCATGCTGGTCATTGTACGGATAGATCACCGGAATTCCGTCCTGGGTGACCACAGGCCTTTTCCGCTGTGTGCCCTCCCGCACCGCGACGGCAGTGGTGCCAGGCGGGAGGGGCCCGATGTCCTCCTCCCGGTCGACAACAAGAATATTTCGCTTATCCACGTCCACCTTTCCCTCCCCACTCCCCATCACCCCTACTGACACAATGAGCACGGCGCAGGTAAGCGTGACCCGGGGCTTGTGCGCAATGAACCCGGCGAGCACCCAGCCGTAGAACACCGCTGCCTCAATGGGGCGTGCTTGCACTGTTGCACTGGGCAGACTCGCCCCGGTCTCAGCGACCGTGCGGACCCACCCGGCAAGTGGCTGCACCACCCACAACAGCGGCGTGGCTAGCGCGGTGTGCAGCTGCGCGAGAATCGCTGCTGCCATGCCCAGTACTGTCACTGCGCCCACGACGGGACTGACCAGAACATTCGCCACCACCGCGACCAAAGAGACCTTCCCCGCCATGCCCGCGATGATCGGTGCCGTAGCAAGATCGGCTGCCGCAGCCACCGACACCACCTTTGCCACGATGTCCGGCCACCCCAACGGTGCCAATGCCCGGTAGATCAGCGGGGAGATAGCCACGATGCCAGCTGTGGCCGCAGTGGAGAGGGCGAATGCGTAATTGACCGCCAAGTCCGAATCCACCAGGACCAGCCCGATGATGGAAAGGCACAGTGCGTGAATTGGTTCCGTCCGAGTAGACGAGACGACCGCGGTGAATCCCACGAGTCCCGACACCGTGGCGCGAAGCACACTGGGTTCTGGCCCGACGAGCCCGGCATAGACCAGCAACGCACAACCAGCCGTGGCGATCTGTACGCGCAGCCCAAACCTGCACAGTCGTGACACCAGCAGCGCGGCCGCTGCGACGTACATACAATTCGCGCCACTGACTGCACTCAAATGGCTCAACCCGGTGTCGATATACGCTTGTTGTTCTTCCGGGGACTGTAAGGAGACATCACCCACCACCATTCCGGGGATCAGGCCTTGGGCGTGCTCCCCCACTACCGCTTCAACAGCGGTGCTGAATCTGTCTCGCACCGCAGCTGCGAAAGCCGCGAAGCCAGTGGGCTGCCCAAGCACATCGATCGCGCCCTCCACGGTCACCGCACCCACACCAGGGCGCGTCGATTCGGTTGCTTCCCCAGCGATCTCAACTGGTGTCCCGCTAACTAACTGCCCCGGCACTTCCGCCGTGAATACCGGAACGGGGACCGGGTAGCCCTCCACATTGACCCGGACGAACCAGTCGCCTGAATCAAGTTGTTTCGGCGCACCAGCGACAGTCCCTGTGAAGGCTTCACCAAAATCAGTGCCGCGCGCAGTCATGCACCGCACCCACGCCACCGCGCTCGAGCAGGCCCCCAACCCACCGCACAGAATTGCTTGCCCAGGCTCACGCCACACCAGGCAGCCCACCACTGCGACCGCGATAATTCCTAAGGCGACCACCGGCCCCGCCACGATCACAGCGATGGCCACCGCCCACACCACGAGTGCAGCTGGGACCAAACGAAGTTCACTCATTAAAGGGAAACCGCGTCTTTGAGGGATTCGAATTTGGCGGGGCCGATGCCTTTGACGTCGAGAAGCTGCTCAATGTCGGTGAATGACCCGATGGATTCTCGGTGCGCGATGATCGCGGCTGCTGTCGCCTCCCCCACGCCTGGCAGCTCAGTGAGCTCTTCTGCTGAGGCCGTGTTCACAGAAATCCCGCCACCGGCATCCCCCGGCGCATCGGGCGGGGCTTCCCCCTTGTTCAACACGACGATCTGCTGCCCATCGGCGACAACTTGGGCGAGGTTGAGGCTGAGCAGCTCAGCCTCCGGGAGTGGTTGGGCGTGATCGAGGGCGTCGGCGATGCGGGCGCCGTCGTCAAGCGTGACAAGACCTGGGTGCGCAACGGCCCCCACAACCGAGACCACCACCGTGGCTGGCGCTGCTTCGGTGGCCTCCCACTGGGGCTCGGGCTCATCGCTGTCGCGCGCGAAGAACCACGCGGCGATGAGTACACAAACGACGCCCACGGCGGCCGCAGCCTGCTTAGGCGCGATCTTGAGACGTGGTTCGGGGTATTCGACCGCCAAAAGGTCTTCTTCCCCTGTCGGGCGGGTGAGTTCGGCGAGACGCTGCGATACCTTCATGGCGCTCACGCTAAGACGTGCAGGCGTTCACCCGCAGCCTCTCAAGTGCGGCGCTGTGGATAAATCAGCTAGCTGTGGAATTCTCCGTGCCGGTGTAGAACACCGACAGCGCGATCGCCCCTTCGCCGGTGTGTGCAGCCACGGCGGCGGTTAAGGGGAAAAGCTCAACGCTGGAGCCGTCAACCAGCTCTTCTTCGAGCATTTCAGCCAAGGTTTGGGCGCTGTCTTCGTCTTCGCTGTACTGGATCGCGGCGAAAACAGGGTTCCCGCTGGCGTGCTCGACAACGTGGTTGACCAGCTTCGTGAATGCCTTGGATTGCGTGCGTGTCTTGATGGCCAATTCCAGCTTTCCGTCGTTGACGCGCAGGATCGGCTTGGTGGCCAACAAAGCCGCAGACAGCATGGCAGTGGTCGCGGACAATCGTCCGGATTTGCGCATGTCGTCGAGTTGGCGCAGGTAAAGCCAGGTCTCCGACATGGCGAGGGTTGCTTCGGCAGCGGCCGCGCACCCGTCGAGGTTCGCACCCGCGCGTGCGAAAGAGGCCGCCACGATCGCGGCCGCGCCGACCGCCATGCCAGCGGAATCGGTGTCCACAACGCGCACGGCATCATCGAATACAGCCGACGCGCTCACGCCCGCTGACCACGTCGACGAGAGCCGTTTGGACAGGTGCAGCGCCACGATCCCATCGTCGCCGCCGCGTTCCAGCTGACGCGCATAAGCCGCGGCGAGCTCGAGAGAGCTCAGCCCGGAGGTGGACACTTCCTCATCTTCCATCACGTGCAGGTCCAGCACGGTGATGCCCAGTTCGTCGGCGAGGTCCGCCGGGATGCCCGAGGAAGAATCGGTGACGATGCGCACGCTCATCAGCTCACCGCCCCCTGGTTCCACGCTTCCAAGTACCACTGCGCGTCGTCCCAGGATCCGTCGCCGCCCAAGCGAGGACGGGCGGAAAGCTGCGAAGTATGCGTGTTATTCAGCCCTTTGAGCAGAGGATACTGGGAATGCTCCAAGCCCAGCAGGTTCGACGTCAACGCCGAAATCGTGCCGCCGTGCGCAACCAACAGCACAGCAGAATCGTCCCAGTCCGCATCGCACATGAGCTTATCGACGACCGGCCGTGCCCTTTCCGCCACATCCAACCGCGACTCCCCCTCCGGCGGTGCCCACGCTGGATCATGGCGCCACGCGGCACGCGCACCAACGAAAGATTCGTCGACTTCCTGGTGCGTCAATCCCTGCCAGGCACCCAGGTGGGTCTCCCTCAGACGTGGATCGAGCTCGACATCGAGGCCAAGTTTCTCACCGATGATCTCCGCGGTGGTGCGGGCACGGCTCAAATCCGACGAAATGATCTTGGTGATTCCCATGCCGACCACCCAATTAGCGGCGGTGCGGGCCTGAGAAAGCCCTTCGCTGGATAGCTCGGTATCCAGCTGTCCCTGCATACGGCGACCAGCGTTATAGGTGGTCTGGCCGTGCCGCATCATGATCAAACGTCGGTTCATGGCGCTTTAGAAATCGTCGTTGCTTGGGCCTTCGCCGGCGAGCGGAAGATCCTCGATATTGTCCAGGGAGCGCACATCCGTCTCATCACCGAACTGGCCAGGACGTGCCGGTGGCTCCACGCCTTCGACCTCGATGAGCGGGCAGTCAGCGTACAGGCGGTCCAGGCCGTAGAACTCACGCTCAGCATCGCGCTGGACATGCACAACGAAGGTGCCGTAATCCAGCAGCACCCAGCGGAATTCGCGGTTACCTTCACGACGCTTCGGCTCCGCTCCCGCCTTCGTCAGCGCATCCTCGACCTCTTCGACAACAGCGGCCACTTGGTGCTCATTATCAGCAGAGATGACGACAAAGACATCAGTGATCGCCATGACGTCGGTGACATCAATGACGGCGATATCGCGCCCAAGCCTCTCATCAGCGGCTTTAGCAGCAATAATGGCCAGTTCGCGGGCAGTATCCGAAGCAGTCAAACGAGCAGATCCTTCTGTACTGGGAATGGAGCAGAGTGAACCAATGCATTGTCCCATGACAGAGGGACAATATGCCAGTTGAGGCTAGGAGTACATCTCGTTCTTCGCGATGTACTGCACCACACCATCCGGCACCAAGTACCACACCGGTCGCCCCTGCGATGCGCGCTCACGGCAGTCCGTGGACGAAATCGCCATCGCGGGAATCTTGATCAGGTGGGTCCGATCGCGGTGAACTTCGGGCAGCATGTCCTCGGTGAGTTCGTAGCCGGGGCGCGTCACACCGACAAATTCGGCGAGGTCGAACATCTTCTCCCAGTGATGCCACGACATGATCGAGGCCAGTGCATCGGCGCCGGTGATGAAGAATAACTCATCGTTCGGGTAGAGCTCCGCCATGTCTTTCAAGGTGTCCACTGTGTAGGTGTCTCCCCCACGGTCGATGTCTACGCGAGAGACATGGAAGCGGGGGTTGGAGGCAGTGGCGATCACGGTCATCAAATAGCGATCTTCAGCGTCCGAGACATTGCGGTCAGCTTTTTGCCACGGTTGACCGGTAGGGACGAAAACTACTTCGTCCAGGTTGAATACGTCAGCGACTTCGCTAGCCGCGACGAGGTGGCCGTTGTGGATCGGATCAAATGTGCCGCCCATAATGCCGATGCGGCGTGGGGTCACGTGCGGTTCAGGAGGCGTTTCCGTGGGGAATGCCGCAGCGGCATCAGTTCGGGTCATGGGAGAAGATTCTGAATCGGCGGGTAGTACACCGTCAGCTTGCCCGTGGGGAAGAATTTCTTCCACAGGGTGATGAGACTAACGATCGTCAGGAACGTAGCCATCAGTGGAAAGAACCAGCTGGCCACGTAACTCGACGGCCCTTGTTGCTGTTCGATCTTGAACGAAGAGCCGGTTTTGCAGGTGCGTGAGGAGCCCTTTTCCTCGACCTTTTGGTATTTATCGTTGATCTTCACGTGCAACTCGCCGTTGAGACATACGGCGGAGGGCATATCCGGAGACGATTCCTTCGCATCCGCAACTGCGCCTGTAGACACAGTGCTTGCCAGTGCGATCGTTGCCGCTACAGCCATCGGTGCGAAACGCATACCCACTTCTTTCTCCGTTGAGGAAGCCTGTGAACAGGCAATTTACGACTCTTCAGAGCCTCTACCCACTTATCTTCACGGTTATCTTAACGTACTTGCCTTAACAACCAAGAGGGGGATTTAATCCCTCGTCTGTCCTGTTCCTTCCAGAATCCACTTCGTGCTGGTCAGCTCCGGCAGAGCCATCGGGCCACGTGCGTGAAGTTTCTGTGTGGAGATCCCGATCTCCGCACCCATGCCATACTGTTCGCCGTCCGTGAACGCGGTCGAAGCATTGATCATCACCGCGGCGGCGTCGACCTCGGCGGCGAATTTCTGGCACGTGTACGCATTCAGTGAGGCGATCGCTTCAGTGTGCCCGGAGGTGTAACGCGCGATGTGCGCGATCGCACCGTCCACGCCGTCGACGATCTGCACGGCGATGTCCATGGACAAATATTCGTCGGACCAGTCCTCTGCGGTTGCGGCAATGACATCTTCCGCGCCCAAAGCAGCAAGCTTATCGACGTCCCCATGCACCCTCACCCCATTTTCCTGCAGCTCGGTGATGATGCGGAGTTGGTCTTCGGGGTTAAGGGCGGCGTCGATAAGCGCTGTTTCTGTCGCGTTGCACACCGAGCAGCGACGTGTCTTGCCGTTGAGCAACATGGCGATGGCTTGGTCGAGGTCCGCGTCGACGTCGATGTAGAAGTGACAATTGCCCGTGCCCGTCTCGATGGCCGGCACAGTGGCACCGGTGACGACCGTGTCGATGAGGCGAGCGGAACCGCGCGGAATAACAACGTCGACGAGACCGCGCGCGGTGATCAAATCCTTCACCGAATCGTGGCTGTCGCACGGCAGCAGCTGGACGATTTCGCGTGGCAGGTCGTGGTTCGCCGCGACGTCCTGGAGGATCTCTACGAGTGCCTGGTTCGAATGACGTGCCGATTTCGAACCGCGCAACAGCGCCACGTTGCCCGATTTGAGCGCGAGGCCGAACGCGTCGACCGTGACATTCGGGCGCGCCTCGTAGACCATACCCATCACGCCGAGCGGGACGCGGACCTGCTTCATCGCGATGCCATTTGGCATCAGCCCACCACGCAGCACCTCCCCGACGGGGTCCTGCAGCGACGCGACTTGGCGCAGTCCGCCCGCGATGCCTTCGATGCGCGCGGCGTCGAGCGCGAGCCGGTCGATGAGCGATTCGCTCAATCCGTTCGCTTTTCCGTCCTCGATGTCTTTCTGGTTCGCGACGAGAATCTCTTCTGTCCGCGCAATGAGCTCATCGGCGGCGGCGAGCAGCACCGCGTCCTTTACTGGCGTTGAAAGCGTGGCCAGGATGGGCGCTACCTGTTTCGCGGCGCGCGCTTTGGACAGGACCTCTTCACGGGCAGTTGTCTCGCTCATGGAGGTCGATCCTAGCGTTTAGTACCCCTGCTCCACGTCAACTTCGGTGGGCATCTGTTCGCCACGCTGGAGTGCTTCCCAATTTTCGAGAGTCTGCTTGCCAATCCGTTCTTCACCGAATCGCTGTGTACTGGCGACATGCGGGGTGATCAGGCAGCGGTTCTCCAGCCAAAGCGCATGGTCGGCGGGCAGCGGCTCGGGGTCAGTGACATCCAGAGCTGCACCGGCGATCATGCCGTCGCGCAGAGCTGCAACGAGGTCGTCGGTGACCACGAGCGGTCCGCGTCCCACGTTGACTAGCACCGCGGTCTGCTTCATCTTGTGCAATACGTCGGCATTGACCATGCCACGGGTCGCAGCGGTGAGTGGGGTGAGCAGAACCACCACATCGGCACGGCCCCACACGTCTTCGGCTTCGTGCATCGGAATGGTTTCATCGGCACCCTCGACCGGACGACCGGAACGATTCACGGCGATGATCTCTGTCTGGAACGGGGCGAGGAATTCGATCAGCTTCTTACCGATCCCGCCCGCACCGATGATCGCCACTGTCATGTCCTCAAAGAGGTACCGGGTTTCTTCGTGCATCGACTGTGTCGTCGAGCCATCCGGGGTGACGCGTTTAAATTGGTGCAATGCCGCGAGCATGAGCGCAAGGGTGGTCTCAGCGACCGGTGCATCGTATAGTCCGGCAGCATTCGCCCAACGGATGCCTGAGCTCTTCAGAATCCCTGCGCCATCGAGCGCATCAATTCCCGCCCAGGCGAATTGCGCGAATTGGATGCTGTCCGGCAGCTGCTCCGGAAATTGCTCAGCACCGCCGTGGTAGATGAGCACATCAGGGTTCTCATCCAGCGCGACGTGTTGGTGCCCCTGGCCTTCAAGTTCGTCGACTGTGCGGGACCAGGGTTCAGGCAAAATCGTGAACTTCATGCCCTACAGCCTAGAGGCGTAATTGGACAGGTAGTCCGCGTGCACCACCGAGCGGCGCTGATCTTCCGGTAGTTCGTCGGTGTGCTTGCCAAGCATGCCGGTGAGCTGGGCGGCGTCATAGCCAACCACGCCACGGCCGATCGCGGCGCCATCGGGGCCGAGGATCTCCACGATGTCGCCTGCATGGAAATCGCCTTCCACTCCGGTAATGCCCACGGCGAGCAAGCTCGTGCCGCCGCGGGTGACGGCTTTGACTGCGCCTTCATCAAGACGCAGAACACCTTCCGCATCAGCGGCGTAGAGCACCCAGAATTTCCAGGCCGACAAACGCGATTCAGGGCGGGTATGGAAGACGGTGCCCACCGCGGCGTCGCCGAGCGCGTCTTCGATTTTCTCGGCAGAGGTGAGTAGCACGGGCACGCCACCACGGGTGGCTAAGCGCGCAGCAGAGACCTTCGAGGCCATTCCGCCAGTGCCGAAAACGCCACCATCGCCCGCGACGATGCCTTCCAGGTCCTTGCCGGAATGCACCTCGGAAACGAAGGTCGCGCCAGGATCTGAGGGATTACGGTCGTAGAGGCCATCCACGTCCGAGAGCAAGACAAGAGCATCAGCCGAGGTCAGCGTAGCCACGATCGCGGAAAGGCGGTCGTTGTCGCCGAAGCGCATCTCCGATGTTGCCACGGTGTCATTCTCATTCACGATCGGCACCGCACCCATCTGTCGCAGCCGATCAATCGTGCGCTGTGCATTGCGGGCACGCTCACGCACGCCAGCATCAGACTGTGTGAGCAGCACCTGCCCGATCGTGCGCCCATATCGCGCAAAAGACTGACCCCAGGACTGCGCCAAGTGGATCTGCCCCACCGACGCCGCAGCCTGTTTGGTTGCTAAATCCTGCGGTCGCGTCGATAGCCCCAGTGGGGTCATGCCCGCGGCGATAGCGCCGGATGACACCACGATCACATCGCAGCCACGGGCAATCCGGGCTTCGATCGCGTCGACGATGCGGTCGATTTTGGCTTGGGAGACAGCGGACGTGTCGTCGACAAGCGAGCTCGTACCAAGCTTGACGACGATCTTCCGCGCCCCCGCGATTTCTTCCCGCAGCGCTGCCATTAGCCCTGCCACCGTTCGCGGTCGGCTTCTTCGCGGGAAAGGAGGTCGTCGCCGTAATCGTATTCGTCGATAAGTCCGCGACGCGCCTGCGATGCGCGCTTGCGTTCCGCGGCGGACATGCGGTCGGTGCCGCCCAGGCGTGCGTCTTGGCCGCGGCCAGCCAAGGTCGGATCGCCGCCGATCGACGGCTCCCAATCGAACGAGATCTCACCGATAGTGACCGTGTCGCCCTCGTGCGCGCCGATCTTGCGCAGCTGATCTTCCACGCCCGCCTTATTCAGGCGGTCCGACAGGTAGCCGACGGCCTCGTCGTTTTCGAAGTCGGTCTGACGGATCCAACGCTCGGCCTTCTCGCCGGTGACCAACCAACCGCCCGGGTACATCGGATCGGGAATGACCTCGATGCCATCGTTGCGGTCCACTGCCTTCGGACGAATGATCTGGTGCTTCGCAGCTTCCTGCTTGACCTTCGGCTGGGCCTTGCGCGCGGCCTGGACGACCTCCCACAGCGCCCACTTCAGCTCATCGAGCCCTTCGCGGGTCGCGGTGGAGATCATGTAGATCGGCCAGCCGAATGCCTCCGCGAGGTCATCACGGAGGAATTCAGCGAGCTCCTTCGCTTCCGGGACATCAACCTTATTCAGCACGATGATGCGCGGACGCTCACGCAGATCACCCAAACCTGAGTCGTGGTCCAGTTGGTCGGCATAAGAGTCGAGCTCAGCCTCGAGCGCCTCAATATCCGACTGCGGGTCGCGCCCCGGTTCCATCGTCGCGGTATCCACGATGTGAGCAAGCACGGCCGTGCGCTCAATGTGGCGCAAAAAGTCCAAGCCCAAACCCTTGCCCTGGCTCGCCCCTGGAATCAGGCCCGGAACATCAGCGATGGTGAAAGCATCGTTGCCCAGGTCCACCACGCCGAGATTCGGCTGCAGTGTGGTGAACGGGTAGTCCGCGATCTTGGGCTTCGCAGCGGACAGCACGGAAATCAACGAGGACTTGCCCGCCGATGGGAAGCCCACGAGTCCGACATCCGCCATGGATTTCAGCTCAAGAATCAGATCGTGCGCCTGACCTGGCTCACCCTTCAGTGCGAAACCGGGAGCCTTGCGCTTCGCCGTAGCCAGAGCAGCATTGCCCAAACCGCCGTAGCCGCCTTCGGCTGCGACGAAGCGCGTGCCTGGCACAACAAGGTCGGCAAGGATATTGCCCTTCTCATCACGCACAACCGTGCCCACCGGAACCGGCAGTACGAGATCCTCACCGCGGGCACCATTGCGATTATCGCCCTCACCATTGCCGCCACGCTTCGCCTTGATATGCGGGCGGTACTGGAAATCCAGCAAAGTGTGCACCTGGGGGGACACCTCCAAAATGATGTCCCCACCATGGCCACCGTTACCGCCATCAGGTCCGCCGAGTGGCTTGAATTTTTCGCGGTGCACGGACACGCAACCGTGGCCGCCGTCGCCGGCTTGCAGGTGCAAAACTGCCTTGTCAACGAACTGTGCCATGGAGAGTGCCTGCCTTTCTGGGGTCTGGGGGAAGCCTACCGGACGTCGATAAGCAAACGCGCCGTTGAACCCGAAAGTGGGCTCACGGCGCGTTCGATGAAGTTTGCGCGAAGTTACGCGGTAGCGGACTTCTCCTCGACGACAGAGTCGTCGACCAAGCCAGCCTCATTAGCGGCCTCGAGGACCTCAGAGGAAACGCCCTCTGCGTCAGCCGGAATGATGTTGACGATGCGGCGCTTCTTCTTGATGCCGAACTGGACAGAGCCAGCTGCGAGAGCGAACAGCGTATCGTCGCCGCCACGGCCGACATTGTCGCCCGGGTGGAATTTCGTGCCGCGCTGACGGACGAGGATCTCGCCTGCCTTGACCTGCTGGCCGCCGAAGCGCTTCACGCCGAGGCGCTTGGACTCGGAGTCGCGGCCGTTCGAGGAGCTCGATGCACCCTTCTTGGTTGCCATTGTGGTTGCCTCCTAAGTGGACGTCTCGGTTTACTTGATACCGGTGATCTTCACGGTGGTGAAGGGCTGACGGTGGCCCTGACGCACCTTGTAACCAGTCTTGTTCTTGTACTTCAGGATGTCGACCTTCTTGCCCTTGCCGTGATCAACGATCTCTGCGGAGACGTTGACCTTAGCCAGGTCGTCAGCCTTGGAAGTGACCTTTGCGCCGTCGACGAGGAGAACTGGGGTGAGCGCCACAGAATCGCCAGCTTCACCCTCGATCTTCTCGACCCGAACGAGGTCGCCTTCGGCAACCTTGTACTGCTTGCCGCCGGTCTTGACGATCGCGTACATAGCGGGTTACCCCTTTCTTCAACTCGTAACGGCGCCGGCATGCTACGACACCGATAACCATCGGATACTTCTTTTAAGCGTTTCGGGGGTTGACGTTCATTTCACGTCGCCACCTCGCGTGCATGCGTGATTGCAAAAGGTGCGCCCCAAAACAGCGACTGTCAAAGACTACACCGCCCGCCAGCTAAAAACCAAACTGCTGGCGGGCAGCGTCAGCTAGCCAGACTTCCGCGTCGCGCGACGACGCCCACGAGAGCTTTTGCTTATCGACGTCGCCTTCGCCTCCTGCTGAGTGCGCTGTCGGCTGGCCTGCTGGCCCGTCTTCTGGCCTGCCTGCTGGCTGCGCTGCGACATGGTGCGGCGCGTTGCACGACGACGGCGGCGTCCGCCACTGCGTGTGGTGGAGGAAGTGGACGTCTTCGTTGCCTTCGCCGACTCGCCCCCGCCAACTGGCGCCGCCGATTCTGCCAGTGCTAGTGCATCGTTTGCTTCACTGATGACATCCTCGGTGGACATGCTGTCTCTTATACACATCT
>ERZ1031176.97-NODE-97-length-16031-cov-6.220143_pt1 | contig 16031 bp, 13 predicted proteins | sample MGYA00518586_ERZ1031176 | MGnify/ENA primary metagenome ERZ1031176 (study PRJEB33718, sample SAMN03159775) | human skin metagenome | collected 2014-05-20 | study: EMG produced TPA metagenomics assembly of the PRJNA266117 data set (Human skin bacterial metagenome and... | reverse complement strand
TCTCCGGGTCGAGCCACAGGGACCCGCCGCCGGTGGACTTGCCAAACTTCTTGCCTTCGGAGTCAGTCACCAGAGGAACAGTCAGTGCGTGGACGGTCTCACCGTCCATACGACGGTTCAGATCCACACCAGCAACCAGGTTGCCCCACTGATCAGAGCCACCCACCTGCAGCGTGCAGTCCAAACGACGACGCAGCTGCACGTAGTCGTTTGCCTGAAGCAGCATGTAGGAGAACTCGGTGTAAGAAATGCCGTCATTTTCCAGACGACGCTTCACCGTGTCACGCGACAGCATGGTGGACAGCGAGAAGTGCTTGCCCACGTCACGCAGAAAGTCAATGACCGACATTTCATTGATCCAGTCCGCGTTGTTGACCAGGATCGCAGCGTTATCGCCCTCGAAGTTGACGAAGCGCTTCAGCTGACCGGAAATACGCGAAGCCCAGTCGCCGACGGTGTCGGCAGAGTTCATCGTGCGCTCTCCCACATCACGCGGGTCACCGATCATGCCGGTGGCGCCACCAGCGAGAACGATTGGGCGGTGGCCAGCCTCCTGGAAGCGTCGCAGCATCAACAACGGAACAAGGTGGCCGGCGTGGAGTGATGGACCGGTCGGATCGAAGCCCGCATACAGCGTGATCGGAGACGCAGTCGCTTCCTTGAGCGCCTCCAGGTCGGTGGACTGGTTGATCAGTCCGCGCCACTGCAGTTCGTCGATAATCGTTGCGCTGTCAGACATAGAACAGTTCTTTCAAGCCTCGTTGAGTTGTAGATGGTTCATCGCAAAAAGGAAAGAGCCCGCCGAGCGGGTTCTAGGCGGCGGGGTACGGCTCTGCTTCGTCGATAAGCAAGACCGGTATGCCGTCATCAATGCGATACGCGACGCCGAGCCGACGATTGACCAGCAATTGCTCATCATGAAGGTACTCAAGTGGCCCCTTGTCCTGCGGGCACGCAAGGATATCAAGGAGCTGCGGGTCAAGCGTCGAGTTTTTCGCCGTCATGGTGCTTCATCGTACCTTGTTCAGGTGTGGTCCAAGCCCGGTAGGTCGCCAAAGGCTTCACGCAGCGTACGCGCCTGAGAATCCAAAGCGCGCAAGTTCTTGTCCAGGATTCCCTTCTTCACGCGATTGGCAGCTGTTGTCAACGTGCTCAAGGAGCCTGTGACCACCTCAGCAGCCTCAGGGCTGCGAAACTGCGGCGCACCCAGGTATGTCGTGACTACCTCCGGAAGGTAGATATTCACGATATTCCAGATTGTCACCTGGTGTTCAGGCACAGTTTCCAGGTCATGCCATTCCTCGAAAACAAAGCGCAGTGCCCCTTCCAATTCCATTGCCTGGACGCTGACTGACGCCGGGGGTTCTGCCTTATAGAGCGGGCTTAAAGCCTTGGAGAGGTCCTGATCCAATTGTTTGTCAGGCGGTAATGCTGGCTGACTAGGTCGCTGTAGTGTCTTTTGCCCAGGTACAGGTGTCAGAACAATGCCTGCGCCCCATGCCGCAACCGCAACGATGGGCCAGAGATATCCGAGGCCGACCACAATGTGAAGCAGGATGGCCAATGTGGCCAGCACCATGCCCACCAGGTTCTTACGCGAGGTGAAGAAACTTCCGGAATTCTCGATGCCGTCCCGATTGAACTGCGGTTTCGCACCGTCGTGCGACTGTTTATTGGTAGCCACGGATCTCCTTGAAAGCGGCGGCAAGATCACCGTTTTTTGCATCGAAGACCGCGCCACCGGTCATGTCTGCCAGTTCATTCATCTCTTTTACATTCGCTTCACCGTACAAGATGACAAAGACCGGAATCTTGCCTCTCTTCATGGTGATCCTGTCGTAATCGCTCTTGAAGGTAGCGAAATCACGTCCGGCGGTCACTTCCCCATCAGTGAGCAAGACAATCGAAGTAATGCCATCACTCGGATCGGTTTTTGCCGTGACATCGATAAGGGTGTCATAGATATTCGTTTCCCCGTTTGCAGCCAGCGCATCGACGTAGTCCTGGAACTGCTTTTTCACGCTTGCGTCCGTTGAGTCGTATTCACCGGTGAATGGTGTGAACGGAATGCTAGAGAATTCTTGCAGGGTGACTGTCTCCCCATCACGCAGAGACACATTGCCGGTGTCGGTCGCGGCAGAGCCATCAATCAACGCTGTCATGATCTGCTTTAGTGAATCGAGACGCTCGCCTTCCATCGAACCGGAGGTATCCAGCACGAAGGTGGTGTTGCCGCGTGTGCGGAACTCGTTGTTATAACGATCAACGAGGCGCTGCACGGTGTTATAATTCCCCGGGAATGGCAGCTCGATGACAGTCTGGTCGTGGAGGTCAGCAGGCACATTCGGAACAGTGCTGACCGGGCGACGGAATGTTTGCGCGACATTTTGCTGGTGTTCTAACAGCCAGTCCGAAAGCGCTTTCACTCTCTCCGCAGCATCATCACGTGCCGGATTAGCCAAGGTGGACAAGGGATAGTCCGCAGAGATCACGCCATCTGCTGGCACGATCACATCGATCTCTGCACCCTCCGCTCGCAGTTGATGCAGTGTGGATTCGTAGTTGATGATCGCATCGGCCTTGTCCGGATCTTCCTTGAAAACTTCAGCGAGCCAACCTGAAGATCCTGAAACCAGCGACAGTGCCTGGAAGAGTTCTTCAAGCCGTGGGCTGACTTTCTCAACATCATGATCAGTAAGAGCGGAACCAGTATCCGCCATCGCGGTAGCAACAGATACCAAGGCGGAGAAGCCAGAATTCGATGAGGACGGATCCGTCATACCGAATGTGAATTTCCCTTCGCGTGCAGCATCAGCGAAGTCATTCCAGGTGGGCTGCTTGGTATCCCAACCCAGTTCCTGGGCCTTGGACTTCTTCACACCAAAAGCGACCGGGCTCGTGGCGATCTTTGTTTCATCCGCAAGTGCACCGCGTGCCCCGATCAAGTCGACATAACGGTTGGTGGCCATCCACGTCGCATCGACCTCACCATCGAATTTCCCGTTTTTCAGGTCCTGGGAGTTCTGCAATGTTCCACCGCGAAATTCCATGGTGATGGGAAACCCAAGTTCGCGCGATGCTTGATAGACCAACCCCTCAAGGTCTTTCAGCTCGGTGGCAGCGACGATGGTCAGTGCATCCTTTGGACGAAACGGATCATCGTCTGAATTCTTTCCCTGGAGCCCGCACGCGACGAGCGAACTTCCGGTGAGCAGTGTGACAAGAAGCGCTACCAGCTTTTTCATTTCTCCTGCTCCTCCTGGTTACGTGGTGGAACGGTGCCATAACGAGTACCAATGCCCTCAATGAGAGCTTCCAACCTGTCGTAATTGGGTGGGTCCACCGATGAAATATAATCCGTTGGCGCCGCGAGTCCCTTTTCTTCGAGGGCCTCGGTCAAGTAGTCATGGCTCACTGGGCGGAAGCCATGCGCTGCGGCGAGACGTTGCAATTGCTCGTCCGTGGAAAGCAGACGGCCAAGCTCTTTGCCTTCAGGACTGATCCCGACGATGCCGTGGTTAGCCAGCACGGTCGGTTCGAGCTGAACGAGCACCATGTCATCTTTGATCCGGGAGTTCGGCTTCATTTTTTCGCCGAGGAACTGGGCTTCGTAGACCAGAACCATGGGGGCGGACCCCATACCTTGGCTGAGATAATCATTGAACGGACCAGCAGAAGATGACTGGGTGTAGCCCTGGCCGGTGAAATATGGCGTGACTTGTTGTGTCAGCCAACCGACATCATTTGCCTTATCTGGTTCGCGCTCTCCGAATTGCCAGGCCAAGATAGACATGAACATCGCGGCGGAGTTGGAAGTTCGGATATCCGTCGTGGAAATCTGGACATTGCGTGGCGAAGGGAAGGTATCACCGAGATCACGCCAACGCTTCCCTTCTTGCGTGATATCGATGTATTTGTTCATGTCCAGGACGTAGCCCTCCCCCTCCTTGCGCACGACGTTTGCATCGACTAACAAATCCACGATCGGCTGGAATGTCGCCACCGCCATCGGAGAGAAAAACGGGTATTCGGCGGAGTAGCCCGAGTTCTGGTCGGTGACTTTCTGCGTTGCTGGACTTGAGGAGGGCGAGACGAAATCTTCGTTTTCCAGATCAATATCGGTAGCAATCCGGCGCGAACCAGCCGTATTTACCTTCACCGTGAAACCAAGCTCAGCCAACCGCTCGACGACAGCTGGGTCCTCAAAATACTCACGCTTCTCGGAGCCGACGACACCATGAAGCTCCTTGGTGCCTTTCGCGACGCTCCCGCCGTCTCCCCCGCTACCGCCGCCGGAACGATCGGACATCCCCGGTAGTCCTGGGATCATCCCTCGTCCCATCAAAACAGCGATCACCGCGACGATGATCAGCAGAATGCCGATGCCGACGGAAAATCCCCGTCTGCTCTTCCCAGACGAATTTGAACTGGGTGTATCGCCAATCCCCGGCGGAGTGTAAGGCTCATGCGTGGACATGCGCACAGTTTATTGTGCGCATGTCCTTTCTGCAGGCTAACTGAATAGAGTTACTTAGCCCGCACAGGCGTCTGGGCCCACGCACGTGCCTCAGCATTCGCTTCGTCGACGCGTGCACGCTGCTCAGCAACACGAACTGCCGCAGTGCCGCCACGCGTCGCGCGAGATGCAACTGCACCATCAATCGTTAGCACTTCGCGTACTGCAGGCGTCAGGCGCTTGTCCACGCTAGCGAGCTCCTCATCAGTCAGATCCACCAGATCCACACCGCGAGACTCCGCGATACGGACGCATGCGCCGGAAGCCTCATGGGCTTCGCGGAACGGAACCCCCTGGCGGACCATCCACTCAGCCAGATCCGTAGCAAGGGTAAAGCCAGCAGGTGCCAGCTCACGCATGCGATCTTCGTGGAAGGTCAGCGTGGAGACCAGACCGGTCATTGCCGGAAGCAGGATGCGGAGCTGGTTGACCGAGTCAACGATCGGTTCCTTGTCCTCCTGCAGGTCGCGGTTGTATGCGAGTGGCAATGCCTTGAAGGTGGCGAGAAGGCCGGTCAGGTTGCCAATGAGGCGACCGGTCTTACCTCGGGCGAGCTCCGGCACATCCGGGTTCTTCTTCTGCGGCATGATCGAAGAACCGGTGGACCAGGCATCGTCGAGCGTGACGTAGCCGAATTCCGGAGTGGACCACGCGATGATCTCCTCCGACAGTCGGGAGATGTCTACCGCGATCTGCGCGAGCACGTATGCACCCTCAGAAACGAAATCGCGTGAAGACGTTCCGTCCAGCGAGTTATCCGTAGCGGAATCGAAACCCAGCTCCTCAGCAATCGCCTCCGGATCCAATTGCAGGGACGAACCTGCCAATGCGCCGGAACCATACGGCGAAACAGCGACGCGCTTATCCAGGTCGCGGATACGCTCCAGGTCGCGCAGCAACGGCTGAGCATGCGCCAGCAGAGAGTGCGCGAGCAGGATCGGCTGTGCTGCCTGGAAGTGAGTCTTGCCCGGCATGATCGCATCCGGGTGCGCTGCTGCCTGCTTGCTCAGTGCCTCCACCAGGTCGCAGACATCTTGAGCTACATCGCGGAATGCATCACGGACCCACATGCGGAACATTGCTGCAACCTGGTCATTACGCGAACGGCCAGCGCGCAGTCGACCGCCGAGCTCAGGGCCCACGCGATCGATGAGTCCGCGTTCCATCGCGCCGTGAACATCCTCATCCGTCGGCAACGGTCCAAAGGAACCGTCAGCGACGTCTTTTCCTAGCTGATCCAGGCCTGCGAGCATTGCCTCTAGATCCGCATCGGTCAACAGACCGGCACGGTTGAGCACCTTTGCGTGAGCCTTGGACGCGAGGACGTCATAGGGTGCGAGGATCCAGTCGAAGTGCGTGGACACACTGAGCGCGAACATTGCCTCCGACGGGCCGCCGGAGAACCGGCCGCCCCAGAGAGCGCCTTCGTTAGTGCCGTGCTTTTCCATTACTTGCCGGCCTCACGGTCACGCTTGTTAGCGATCTCGGAAGACAGGCCATGAAGCTTGACAAAGCCCTTGGCGTGAGTCTGGTCGAAGGAATCGCCAGTGTCGTAGGTAGCCAGGTTGAAGTCGTACAGCGAGTGGTTGGAACGACGGCCATTGACAGTGATGGAACCAGCGTGCATGACCATGCGGATATCGCCGGTGACGTGCTCCTGGGTGGATTCGATGAAAGCATCCAGGGAACGCTTCAGCGGACCGAACCAGAGGCCGTCGTAGACCTCTTCGGACCAGCGGGCGTCGATAAGCCGCTTGTAGCGTGCCAGCTCACGCTCAACAGTGACGTCCTCGAGTGCCTCGTGTGCGGTAATGAGTGCAACTGCACCCGGTGCCTCGTAGACCTCGCGGGACTTGATGCCCACCAGGCGGTCTTCAACCATGTCCAGACGACCAATGCCCTGGGCACCAGCGCGGCGGTTCATCTCCTCGATGGCTTCGAGCATGGTCACCTTGCGGCCATCGATAGCCACCGGCTTGCCACCCTCGAAGGAAATGATGACCTCATCCGGAGCATTACCCAGAGCCGGGTCCTCGGTGTAGGCGTACAGGTCCTTTGTCGGCGGGTTCCACAGATCCTCGAGGAAGCCCGTCTCAACAGCGCGGCCCCACACGTTCTGGTCAATGGAGAACGGCGATGCAGCGGACTGCTCAATCGGCAGATCCTTGCCCTCTGCGTACTCGATGGCCTTGTCGCGGGTCCATGCGTAATCACGCGCCGGGGCGATGATCTCCAGATCCGGATCCATGTTGACAAAGCCGACCTCGAAACGGACCTGGTCGTTGCCCTTGCCGGTGCAGCCGTGTGCGACGTGGGTACCGCCGTGCTCCTTAGCAGCCTCGACGAGGTGCTTGACAATCAACGGACGGGAAATAGCAGACACCAGCGGGTACTGCTTCATGTACATGCCGTTCGCCTTGATGGTGGGCAGGCAGTACTCCTCAGCGAACTCATCGCGGGCATCGACAACGATGGACTCGACAGCACCACAGTCCAGTGCACGCTGGCGCACGGACTCCAGGTCCTCGCCGCCCTGGCCGAGGTCGAGGGAGACAGCGACAACTTCGCCGTCCGTCATCTCAGCCAGGTACGGAATAGCGACAGAAGTGTCCAGGCCGCCGGAGTATGCAAGAACAACGCGGTTAGTCATGAGTGATCAGTGCTCCTTATTCAGCAGATCGTGTGTTTGTGGATTTTTCAGTTCTATTGTCGAGCTAGTCGTCGGCAGGTTCTTTTTGAACCTCGCCCATGAATTCAGCTGCGAGTTCAGCGCCCGTGAGCGGTTCACGTGCAAGAACGAAGACTGTGTCATCGCCTGCGATTGTGCCCACGACCTTATCGAGTGCCACTCGGTCAATGTAGCTTGCCAAGTACTGTGCCGCGCCCGCAGGGGTCCGCAGTACCGCGATATTGCCGGTGTGGTCGACGGACACGACGAGTTCCGCGAGCATTCGCCGCAGTTTGTCGCGAGGGCCCTTGGGCGAGGCTTGAAAAGACTGTGCTTCCTCCCCCACCGCATAATACGATCGCCCCCCACCAGAGGGACGCACCTTGCGCGCCCCGAGCTCGTCGAGATCGCGCGACAGAGTTGCTTGGGTGATGTCGATGCCCTCATCCAGCAGCAATTCCGACAACTGCACTTGGGAGGACACACGCGTGTGATCGAGAATTGCCAGAATCTTTGCCTGTCGCACATTGCGCGAATTCGGTGTTGTCATCGCGTCGCCTCCAAACATTCGGACAGCGTTGCCTCCAATGCGACTACCGCGCGGTCAATCTCCTCATCACTGATGATCAGCGGCGGAGTGAGACGAATGATCTTCTCAGTCGGCGCGTTCAAAATCACGCCATGTTTAAGACCAATACGCACCGCTTCCTTAGCCACCGGCTCAGTGAGAACTACACCGAGCATGAGGCCGCGGCCACGCACATAATCGACGCCAGCAAGCTTTTCGACGGCTGCCTTCACCGTCTCCCCCTTGGCCTCCACCTCAGCGCAGAAGGTGTCATCCACGATCTCAAGCACTGCATTCGCTGCAGCACACGCGATCGGGTTGCCACCAAAAGTTGTGCCGTGTGCACCCGGGGTGAACAGCGCAGCTGTCTTCTCATTGGCAATCACAGCACCAATCGGCATTCCACCAGCAAGTCCCTTAGCCATCGTGACAATGTCAGGTGTGATGCCTGCTGCTTCGTGTGCAAAGAACGTGCCGGTACGGCCAACACCCGTCTGCACTTCATCTAGGACCATGAGGATGCCGTGCTCGTCGCACAGTTCACGGATCGACTGCAAGAAACCTTCGGGAGCCGGCACCACACCGGTTTCGCCTTGGATCGGCTCGAGGAAGATCGCGGCGATACCATCTGGGTCCTGCCCGACCAGCTCACGGACATGATCAATGTCGCCGTAGCGATAGAACTCAACCCCAGGCACAAGTGGCGCAAAAGGCTCACGCTTACTCGGCTGACCAGTCAGCGACAGAGCACCCATGGTGCGACCGTGGAAACCATTGATCGCAGCCAGAACCTTCTTCCGGCCAGTTAAACGGGACAGCTTGAAAGCAGCCTCATTTGCTTCACCACCCGAATTGCAGAAGAACACCTTGGCGTTGTCATCACCGAAACGCTTCCGCAGCTCAGTAGCTGCATTCAACGCGGCGTCCGATCCGAAGAAATTCGAAATATGGCCAAGGGTTGCGGTCTGCTTGGACACTGCATCGACAAGCGCTGGATGCCCGTGTCCGAGTGCGTTGACTGCGATACCGGCGAGCATGTCCACATACTCTTTGCCATCTGCGTCGGTGACGATCGAGCCTTCGCCCTTCACCAACTGCAGCTGCGGCGTGCCGTAGGTATTCATGAATACCTCTGACCACTGGTTCAACGCATCCTCATTGCTTGCGGAATGGAACTGCTCGGTCACTGCGGATCATCCTTCCTGAACACGGTGCCCTCTGGATAATTCTCTTTTTCATAATCGTCCGGCAGAACCATCGTGCCAATACCGCCCGTGGTGAGTAGCTCCAACAAGACCGAGTGCGGGATACGGCCGTCGATGACATGAGCAGCATTCGCACCGCCCTTAACGGCTGTCATGCAGGCTTCCATCTTCGGGATCATTCCTGAGTCCAAGCCCGGCATCATGCTCTCAAGCTGGCTCAAAGTGATCTTGGACAACAAAGAATCCTTATTCGGCCAATCCGTGTACAGACCTTCCACGTTGGTGAGCACGACGAGGCGTTCAGCACCCAGTGCCGCAGCGAGTGCGCCTGCAGCGGAATCAGCATTGACGTTGTAGACATCACCATCGGTACCTGGAGCAATGCTCGAGACCACCGGGATGCGTCCTGCCTCGATAATGTCCATCACAGCGGACGGATTGACATCAACGATCTCGCCGACGAGTCCGATATCCTTCGTCTCGCCATCAACTTCGACATAGCGCTTCTGCGCGGTGAACAGGCCAGCATCCTCGCCAGACGTGCCCACTGCGTACGCACCGTGCGAGTTGATCCGTCCCAGCAAATCTCGACCGACTTGGCCGAAGAGAACCATGCGGACGACTTCGAGGATCTCCGGGGTAGTCACACGGAAACCACCGATGAATTCGCCCCCGTCGAGCCCCAGCTTGCCCAACATCGCGGTGATCTGTGGACCACCACCGTGAACAACCACAGGCTTTGCACCGACTGTGCGCAGGAAGACCATGTCAGCTGCGAAAGCCGACTTCAGATCATCGTCGATCATGGCATTGCCGCCGTATTTCACCACGACGATTTTGTCGCGGTAATGCTGCAGCCATGGCAACGCTTCCGCGAGAACATTCGCGCGGTCCTGATTACTCAGATTCATGAGAATGCTTCTTTCTACGTCGAGTACTCAGAATTAATTTCGACGTACTTGTACGACAGGTCCGTCGTTCGCACGCTGGCACGGCCCGGTCCGTCAGTACCAAGATTAACCAGTACCTCCACGTCGGCCCCGGTCAAGTCCACGTCACGCGCGCCGGGTGCACCAGTGCTATCGACGCATACCGGGGTGCCGTTGAAGGACACCGTGATCTTCTCCGGGTCCATCTCCGCATCCGCCATACCGACGGCAGCCAGGACACGACCCCAGTTCGGATCAGAACCAAACATGGCGCACTTGACCAGGTTGTCCCGGCCGATCGCGCGTGCAGCGTTGAGCGCCTGTGCATCATCTGCGGTGCCCTCGACAGCGATGACCACGCGCTTGGTCACACCTTCGGCATCAGCCTGCAGTTGACGCGACAGCTCTTCGCTGAGCTCAGTCAGGGCGTCTGCGAAATCCTCGGCGCTCGGCTGGACGCCAGATGCGCCAGAAGCCATTGCGATGACGGTGTCATTCGTCGAGGTAGCCCCATCAACATCAAGGGTGTTGAAGGTCACGCCCGACGCACCGTGCAACGCAGCATCCAGATCGCTGGATTCCACCACCGCATCAGTGGTGATGCACACCAGCATCGTTGCCAGCGAGGGCGCCATCATGCCGACGCCCTTCGCCATGCCAGCTATCGACCAGCCATCACGCTTCACAATGGCCTCTTTAGCAACCAGATCCGTCGTTAGAATCGCTTCTGCCGCGGCACTGCCGTTGTCACCCAACTCTGTGCTCAGCTTGCTGATGCCTTCGCGGATCACATCCATAGGCAGCAGATCACCGATCAAACCTGTTGAACATACAGCGACTTCCTGCTGCTCCACACCGAGTTGCTGCGCGGTCAGCGCCTGCATCTCTGCTGCATCTGCATCGCCCTGGCGACCATTGCAGGCATTCGCGTTACCGGAGTTGTACACCACTGCAGAAAGCGTGCCGGTAGACAACGCCTGTCGAGTCACCTTCACCGGTGCTGCAACGACCTTGTTACGGGTGGTCACCGCAGCCGCGTCGAAACGCGGACCGTTATTGACCACGAGCGCCATATCCGGCTTGCCGGACTTCTTGATTCCTGCCGTGACACCAGCCGCAGAAAAACCTGCGGGTGCTGTCACACCTGTCGTAGACATTGCTTGATTCCTTAGTTTGTTTGAGTACACCGATAACTAATGCCGCTTAAGGGGCAACTGCCGCCTGGGGCAATCCATCTGTTTCTTGGAACCCGAGAGCCAAGTTCATGCACTGCACCGCTGCCCCACCAGTACCTTTAGTCAGATTGTCGATCACGGACGTGACCAGCAAAACACCAGCCCCCTCATCGACTTCCACCTGGAGCAGACACATATTCGTACCAACTACATGCTGAGTCTGCGGTTGACGGCCTACCGGCAAGAGTCGGATAAATGGCTCGCCCGCATAAAACTCTTCAAACGCTGCGCGTGCCGACGCCTCTGTCACGCCATCCTTCAACGGCGCAGTAACGGTTGAGAGAATTCCACGCGGTAACGGTGCAAGCACCGGGGTGAAACTCACCGTGACATCTTCATCCGTCACCTCAGCGATATTCTGCACCATCTCCGGGGTGTGACGGTGTTTACCCGCAGTGTTATATGCCTTGACAGATCCCATGGTTTCCGCGCCAAGAAGATCCACGTTCGCCTTCTTGCCTGCACCGGAAACACCGGTCACGGACACGATATTGAAGGAAGGCTCAACAAGTCCTTGCGCCGCGGCGGGCAAGGCAGCAAGAGTTGCGCCAGTTGGGAAACAGCCAGGCACGGCTATACGACGAGCCGTGGTGATCTGCTCCCTGTGACCGGGCATCTCCGGGATTCCGTACGGCCACGAGCCAGCGTGCTCGGATCCGTAATATGCAGTCCAGTCATCCGCATTTCGGAGCCGAAAATCGGCTGCGCAATCCACCACCAACGTACTGTCAGGCAGTGCTGCTCCGATCTCCGCAGAGAAACCGTGCGGCAGCCCCAAGAAGACCACATCGTGCCTGGATAGCACCTCGACGGTGGTTTCTTCGATCACGCGATCCGCCAGTTGAGGAATATGCGGCAACACATCGGCACCCAACTGGCCAGCATTTGAGTTGCCGGTCAGCGCGCCAATCGTCAGCGTCCCATCAAGGTAGCGAGGGTGGTTGACCAGCAGACGGAGGATCTCTCCGCCCGCGTAGCCAGTGGCACCTGCGACTGCAACTGAGTAGCTCATAGCGTTAGGCTACACAGCCGACCATTGCTTTGCAATTTATTACACGCTTAACATTTTATGCGGACTTGATTCGGGGAATTTACGCACGCATCTGTGCGCCGAATTTCTCCTTCACAGCCTCTGCCGCTGCCAAGCGGCCTTCGGACGCTTCGTCTTCCGTAAGGGTACGATCCGGCGCGCGGAAGATCAGACCGAATGCCAGAGACTTCTTGTTCTCGCCAAGAGACTCCGAGCGGTAAACATCGAAGAGGGCGACCTCTTCGATCAACTCGCCTGCAGACTCCTCGAGGGTACGGCGTACCGCCTCAGCCGGAACCTCTTCCTCCACGACGAGTGCGACATCCTGGTGCACAGCTGGGAATGAGGACAGTACCGGCGCGGGAAGCTTTTCCCCCAGCGGCAATGCCGTGAGATCAATCTCCATTGCACAAGTACGTGCGGGCAGACCAAGAGCCTCAAGCACCTGTGGGTGAAGCTCACCTGCATGACCGACCACATGCGTTTCGCCGTCAATATTTACCGACAGCTCAGCACAACGGCCGGGGTGCCACGGCAACTCCTCGGCAGAAGAGACGTGGAGATCCACTCCTGCGGCCCGCGCGACAACCTGAGCGGACTCGACCGCATCGGACCACGTGTAAGCGCGGCCATCGCCCCACGGACCTTCAAGCTCCGTGTTGCCGGTCGCGACAGTGGCCGTGTGCAGGTGCTGCAGCGGCAGCGAAGCAATGAGCTCCTCGATCTCGGTGTCGGCCGGTCGCTGGGCAACGTCCGGCATCGGCGAAGAATCAGCCAACTTGTACGCGACCTGCGCGACGGAGAAGAGCGACAAGTCGTTGCGTCCGCGCGCCACGTTGCGGTCGACAGCTTCGAGCATCGCCGGCAGCAGGGTGGTCGCGAGAACGCCATAGTCGGCATCAAGCGGGTTCTGGACCTTGACCACGCGGCGGCGGTCGTCGTCCGCGTCCAGGCCCCAGGTGTCCAGCACAGTGCTGGACATGAACGGCGTCGGGATGACCTCCGCGTAGCCGGAGTACGCCAGCGCGTGCGTCACGGCACGGCGGCGGCGCTGCAGCGGCGACAAACCGCGGCCGCCGCGCGGAGTCGGCAGCACCAGCGGAATGTCGTCAAGGCCCTCAAGGCGCACGATCTCCTCGATGAGCTCCACCGGCTCATTCAGGTCGGTGCGCCATGTCGGCGGGGTGACTAAGAGAACGGTCTCGCCGTTCTCATCGGCCTGCTCGACGGAACAACCGACCTCCTCAAGACGTGTGACCACGGTCTCCACCGAGTAGTCGACACCGATGAGCTCAGACGGGCGGGACGCCCGCAAACGGATCGCATCGCGCTGCGGCGCGTCACCCACGATCGTGCGCTTATCCACCACGGTTCCGCCGGCGATGGACACCAGCAGGCCACAAGCCAGGTCGAGAGCGACCTCGACGATGGCGGGGTCGACGCCACGCTCGAAACGACGAGAAGCTTCAGAGCTCAGCTTGTGGTGGCGTGCGGAACGCGCGACGGTCAGCGGATCCCACGTCGCAGCCTCGAAGAAGACGTCGGTGGTGTCGTCGCCAATCTCGGAGGTCGTGCCACCCATGATCGCGGCGAGAGACTGGATGCCATTGTCATCGGAGATGACCACATCGCCCGGGGTGAGCGTGCGCTTCACGTGGTCGAGGGTCTCGAATTCTTCGCCACCAGAGGCATTGTGCACCCGCAAACCGCCAGCGATCTTATCCGCATCAAAGGCGTGCATCGGCTGGCCGAGCAGCAGCATGATGTAGTTGGTCACGTCGGTCGCGGCGTTGACGGAACGGATGCCAGCGAGCATCAGCGCGCGCTGAATCCAGAATGGCGCTTGCGCGGCCGGGTCGATGCCTTCGACCTTGCGCACACCGAAACGCAGTGCCTTAGTCGATTCTTCGACGGTGATCGGCAGGACCTCTCCCGTCGGCTCCGGCACAGCGGACAAATCAATGCCGCTTATCGACGGCTCCACTGCCACATCCGTGTACTCCAGCTCGAAGGCGGATGCCACTTCCCTGCCCAAGCCGCGCGCCGAGAGAGCGTAGCCGCGGTCCGGGGTGACGTTGACCTCGAAAATCGTGTCGTCGAAGCCGCCAAGCACCTCGCGTGCATCTTGCCCCGGTTCGCCAGCACCTTCCGGAAGAACGATGATTCCGTCGCTTTTGGAGGTGAAGCCAAGCTCAGCCTCGGAGGCCATCATGCCGTTGGAGATATGGTCGTACGTCTTGCGCGCAGAGATCTCGAATCCGCCCGGAAGGACAGCGCCCGGCAGGGAGACTACGACGAGATCATTCAGCTTGAAATTGCGTGCACCACAGATGATGCCCTGCAATTCACCCGTACCATTGGCATCACCAACATTGACCTGGCAGTAACGGATCGGCTTTTTGAAGTCGGTGAGCTCTTCGATCTCCTCGACGCGGCCGATAACGAGCGGGCCGGTCGTTTCCGGCAGTGGCTCGTAGCCTTCCGTTTCGAATCCGACGCGGACGAAACCTGCATCCAGCTCCTCTGGGCTCACGGACCAGCCGGGGTTACCGGCATTGTTCAGCAGGGACGTCAACCATTTCTGAGAAATCAGCATTTTCTACTCTCCTAAGACCTTTCCCTGTTTATGCCTGAACACCGAACGGCAACGTGAAGCGCACGTCGCCTTCCACCATGTCGCGCATGTCCGTCAGACCGTTGCGGAACTGCAGTGTGCGCTCAATACCCATGCCGAATGCGAAGCCGGAGTATTCCTCCGGGTCCACGCCGACCGCGCGGAGAACATTCGGGTTGACCATGCCGCAGCCACCCCACTCGATCCAGCCGGCTCCACCCTTCTTATTTGGGAACCACACATCCACCTCGGCGGACGGCTCGGTGAACGGGAAGTAGTTGGTGCGGATGCGCGTCTTTGTCTCCGGGCCGAAGAGCACCTTGGCCAGGTGGTCGAGCGTGCCGCGCAGGTGTGCCATGGTCAAGCCCTTGTCCACTGCGAGCCCTTCCACCTGGTGGAAAACCGGTGTGTGCGTGGCGTCGAGCTCATCAGTGCGGAACACTCGTCCCGGGCAGGCGATGTAGATCGGCAGGTCGCGCTCAAGCATCGTGCGTACCTGCACCGGCGAGGTGTGTGTACGCATTACCTGACGGGAGCCTTCTTCACCGATGTAGAAGGTGTCCTGCAACGTGCGTGCCGGGTGATCCGGGATGAAGTTCAGCGCGTCGAAGTTGAAGTATTCCGCCTCGACCTCCGGGCCTTCGGCGACCTCCCAGCCCATGCCGATGAAGATGTCGGCGATCTGCTCGCTCAGCGTCGTGATCGGGTGCATCGCGCCCGTCTGCGTGCGGGTAGACGGAAGGGTGACATCGACCTTCTCTTCACGCAGCTGCTGCTCACGGTGCTCCGCTTCACGCACGGCACGAAGCTGCGAGAAAACCTTTTCCGCACGCCCACGCGCCATGTTCACAATGCGCCCCGCATCCTTGCGCTGGTTCTTCGGAATCGAACCGAGCGATTTCCGCGCCTGCATGATCGGCGACTGCTCGCCTAGGTGAGCACGCTTCGCTTCCTCCAGCGCAGCCAGATCAGCCGCCGCTTCAAAGGCAGCAATCGCCGCATCCGCGGCGGCATTCAAGCGCTCTTCGGTCAATTCAATTTCCGGTGTGGGGTTGCTCTGATCAGCCACGCTACCGTTCACCCGCGCCTTTCCAGATAGACGTTTTCAAAACGCTCACCAGCATACCCGTGCGCTTTTGATTCCCCACGGCAAGGCCTGCGGGAGCAGGGATCGTTTTCACGCCGCATCACAGAGCCGTACATATAACCGGTTCGCAACAACCACTGTCTCTTATACACATCTGACGCTGCCGACGAGCGATCTAG
>ERZ1031176.93-NODE-93-length-16279-cov-7.446684_pt1 | contig 16279 bp, 15 predicted proteins | sample MGYA00518586_ERZ1031176 | MGnify/ENA primary metagenome ERZ1031176 (study PRJEB33718, sample SAMN03159775) | human skin metagenome | collected 2014-05-20 | study: EMG produced TPA metagenomics assembly of the PRJNA266117 data set (Human skin bacterial metagenome and... | reverse complement strand
TAAGAGACAGGCTCACCGGTGTTGAGCAGCATGAACAGACCCGTGCCATAGGTCATCTTCGCTTCGCCCTCTTCCAGGCAGCCCTGCCCGAAAAGCGCAGCCTGCTGATCACCGAGCACACCGGTGATGGGCACTTCCTTTCCCTTCTGCCGGCGCATCGCACCGAAAGAACCAAAGCTTGGACGGATCTCCGGCAGGATCGAATGCGGAACACCGAGCTCCTCGCACAATTGGGAATCCCATTCCAGGGTTTCCAAATCCATCAGCAACGTACGCGAAGCATTGGTCACATCAGTGACGTGCTGTGCGCGGCCGCGGGAAACGAAAAGATCGAACATGCCGCTGCGCTTCCCTGCATGCGGCCCACCGGTGAGATTCCAGATCAACCATGTATCCACTGTGCCGGCGAGCAGCTCGCCTTTCTCCGCACGCTCGCGCGCTCCCGCGACATTGTCCAGAATCCAGGCCCACTTCGGGCCAGCCGGGTACGAATTAGCCAGCAGGCCAGTTTTGCGCATGTAGCGGTCTTTCGGTGCACCTTCTTCACCGAAATCTTCCGTGCGGGTGTCTTGCCAACAAATCGCGTTGTAAATCGGCTTACCGGTGTGCTTATCCCAGATCACGGCGGTTTCACGCTGATTGGTCAAGCCCATGGCGTGGAGGTCTTCGAGCTCCAAGTCGGCGTCGACAAGCGCTTCGGAAAGTGCGCGGCGCGTGTTGCGCCAAATCTGCTGCGGGTCGTGTTCGACCCAGCCTTCGCGCGGCATGATCTGGTCATGCTCGAATTGCGCGGTTCCTAAGACTTCACCGTCGTCGGTGGTGATGTAGCACCGGGTGGAGGTGGTGCCTTGGTCGATAGCAGCGATGAAAGGCATGAGGGTTATTTAACCCTACGCACTAGAACCACTGCTCGATAACGCGGGCGAGACCAAAATCATCATTGGAACTAGTGGTCACATCAGCAGCATCGTGCACGATCGGCGCAGCATTGCCCATGGCCACGCCCACGCCGGCCCACGACAGCATCTCAATGTCATTAGGCATGTCACCAAAAGCGATCACCTCGCTCGGATCAATGCCCAGCTCAGTGGCCACGATGGACACGCCAGCAGCCTTGTTGATGCCCGGCGCGGAAAATTCCAGCAGCCCCTCATCCATCGAGTACGTCACGTGCGCGCTCTCCGGGTCAATAGCAGGTGCGAGCAGATCGAACAGCTCCGCGGACGTCATATCTTTGTGGCGCACAAGAATCTTCGCCGCAGGCACCGAAACAAGCTCCGCGACATCCACGCGGCCGTAGCCAATATCCCACAGATCAGGGCTGTAACCAGGGGTGATCAGGAAGCATTCTTCCTCCGGATCGAACGCAGAATCGCCGACACGCTCCACACCGAAGCCAAATTCGCCGTGCCCTTCAAGCACATCGATCGCCGTGCGAGCAATCTCCGCAAGGGTTTCCGGGGCGAGCTCATGGCGGTGCACCACCATGTCGCGCGACGGGTCATAAACCACCGCACCATTCGCACACACGCAAGCCGGAGTGAATGGCAGCTGATCTAGCACCGGTGCGAGCCAACGATGCGGCCGGCCCGTCGCCAGCGCAACATGCGTGCCACCTCGCACCGCACGCGCCAAAACATCACGCAATCGCGGGCTCACACGACCATTGCTGTCCAGCAGCGTGCCGTCGATATCGCTCACGATCAGCTTCGGCGCCATCGCTTTTACCTCCCGTTTTCTAGTTCGGCATACTGTTCACGCGCACGAGCAACAAGCTTATCGACGGCCCGTTTCAGCCTCTCCGTCACTTCCTCCGCCGTGCCCGTCGTATCAATCGGCGGACCGATGAGCGTGAGCACTGGAATGTGTGCGCGCCCCATTTCCTTGCGGCCGGCCTTGACCCAGAAGCGCTGCGTTCCCCATGTGCCAATGGGAATCAACGGTGCACCAGAAGCCTGTGCAATACGAGCAGCACCAGTTTTGAACTGCTTCAATTCAAGCGTTTCAGACAGGGTGCCTTCCGGATAGATGCCGATCAGCTCGCCTTCTCCCAGGCGCTTGACTGCCTCATCAATACTGGCTGCACCCAAGGAGCGGTCCACCTCAACGTGGCCGACTGCACGAGAGATCGGGCCCATCAGCCAGTGATCAAAGAGCTCCTTCTTGGCCATGTACCGCGTCGGCCGGTGACCACGCAGCAGACCGGGGAGTGCACCGGAAATGAAGTCGTAATAACCAATGTGGTTGCCCGCAATAATCACAGGACCTTCAGCAGGAACATGCTCAAGACCGTGAACGTAGAACCGCGCGCCCTGCAGGCGCAACACTTTAGTCACAGTGGCCTTGATCAGCCGGTACATGTATTCACGGCGCCACCCCGGCTGAACTGGGGTGATCGGCGCATCTTCCGGCACCAGGAAAACATGGCTGTCAGCGCGGTACCCCTTCGGCACACTCATCAGGAACCGCCTTTCGCCTGCTTAGCTTCCTTCGCTTTACGCTTCTCCTCACGCTCACGCGCGAGGATCTCATTCGCCTCTTCCAAGGTCGGTGCAGAACCACCCAGGGAAGCCGGCATCCAGTCCAAACCATCCGGGATGGGGCCGAAACGCTCTTCGTACTCGGCCCGATTAGCGTCGAGAAGCTTTTGCATTGCTTCCTTCACGCGTTCGGTATCGCGCTCCGGGTCGCCCGTGGTGATCACGGGCTCGCCATAGGAAACGATGATCGGCGTGTGTGAACGACCGAGATTCTTCTTCAATCCCTTCGTCAACAGGCGTTGGGAACCCCAGATCACCGTCGGGATCATCGGCACACCAGCCTCATCTGCGATGCGTGCCGCGCCAGTTTTGAATTCCGCCAATTCGAAGGAACGGGAAATGGTGGACTCCGGGAAGATCCCCACGAAACCGCCGCTGCGCAGCCACTTCGTCGCTTCTTTGATCGACGCAGCACCTGCTGAACGGTCAACCGGCACGTGCTTCATGCCACGCATGAGCGATCCGACGACCTTCATGTCGAAAACCTCTTTCTTCGCCATGAAGCGCACGAGGCGATTGCCCCGCAGGTGCGGGCCAATACCAGCGATGATGAAGTCGTAATAACCAGTGTGGTTGATCACGAACAGCGCGCCGTCTTCCGTGGGCACATTCTCCGCCCCGTTGACGTAGAACTGCAGCCCTTGGGCCTGCATGATCTTCTTGAAGCCACCGATAATGCCCTGGTAGAACCGCTCTTTGGATTCCACCGGGTGCGGGTCTGGGCGCTGGAAATCATCGGGGACGTTAAACAGACGGTGGAAACGGCGCATAGTGTTTCTATCCCTTCTTCGGTGTCAGAACGTCCTTGCCCACCCACGGGCGCAGAGCTTCGGGGACGACAACAGAGCCATCCGCACGCTGGTTGTTTTCCAGGATGGCTACGAGCCAACGCGTCGTGGCCAGCGTGCCGTTGAGCGTTGCAGCAGTCTGCGTCTTGCCGTCCTCATCGCGGTAGCGAGTGCCCAGGCGGCGGCCCTGGAAGGTCGTGCAATTCGAGGTAGACGTCAGCTCGCGGTAGGTGTCCTGCGACGGCACCCACGCCTCAGTGTCGTACTTACGAGCGGCCGAAGAACCAAGGTCACCTGCAGCAACGTCGATGATGCGGTACGGCACCTCAACTGCGGCGAGCATCTCGCGCTCAAGGCCGAGAAGCTTCTGGTGCATTTCCTCTGCATCTTCCGGCTTGCAATAGGCGAACATCTCTAGTTTGTCGAACTGGTGGACGCGCAAAATGCCCTTCGTGTCCTTGCCATAAGAACCGGCCTCGCGGCGGAAGCAGGAGGACCAACCGGCGTACAGCAGCGGGCCATCAGAAAGGTCGATGATCTCGTCCTTGTGGTAGCCAGCCAACGCGACCTCGGAGGTGCCTACCAGGTACATGTCATCGCGCTCGAGGTAGTAAATCTCCTCATCGTGCGCATCCAGGAAGCCAGTTCCCTGCATGATCTCTGGGCGCACCAGCACCGGCGGGACCATGACTTTGAAACCAGCCTCACGTGCCTTCTGTGCAGCCAGCATGAGCATGCCCAGCTGCATCCACGCACCATCATCGACGAGGTAGTAGAAGCGCGCGCCACCGACCTTCGTGCCACGCTTCATATCAATAATGCCAAGCGCCTCACCGAGATCGAGGTGGTCTTTGACCTCGAAATCGAATTCCGGCACTTCACCGACGTGCTCCAGCACAATGAAATCTTCTTCGCCGCCAGCAGGGGCACCTTCGACGATATTCGCGATCTGGTACTGCAGCTTTGCGACGTTTTCCTCCGCCGCCTTCTGCGCCTCTTCCGCCGCCTTGACCTTCTCCTTCAGCTCATTGGAACCTTCCAACAAAGCGGGACGGTCCTCGGGAGCGGCCTGGCCGATCTTCTTGCCAAAGGCCTTCTGCTCACCGCGCAGCTCATCCGCCTTTTGGATACTGACGCGACGCTCTTCATCAGCTGCGAGGAGCTGGTCCACGAGCGCCGGGTCTTCACCACGCGCCTCCTGGGAGGCACGGGCAACGTCAGGGTTTTCACGCAGAAATTTGAGATCGATCACGGCTACTAACCCTACCCCGTGGGGTGAGCTCGTGGCCCCACATAAGGCATGATGGAGACCATGGCTGCACGGAAATCCTCGCTGAGCACATCAGCTCTGCGCACAGTGCTGGTAGCAATACTGGCAGGTGCATTGGGCATGGGCACTTACGCTGCCTCCACCGGTTTCACCACGAGCGCCCCGGGAGAGGCCCCGCCTGCCCCGCACACCAGCAATGTCGCAGCCGATGATGAAGATGCCACGCCATCCTTCACTGCTGCTGATAGCGGCGCGTGCTTGACCTGGGATATTGGCGCTGATGGTGCTGTCACCGGGTTCACCGAGACGGACTGTAATAACGAGCACCGTTTTGAGGTTTCTTCCCGTGAGGATTTGAACACGTATCCCACCTCCGAATTTGGGCCGGACGCTCCCGCTCCGAACCCAACACGTCAGGCGCAATTGCGTGAGGAGCTCTGCCGCACAGCTTCGATCCGCTACCTGAACGGCCGCTACGATCCCTCCGGCCGCTATTCCATCGCCCCGATCCTCCCGCCCGCTGAAGCGTGGGAGGAAGGCGACCGCACCATGTTGTGTGGCCTGCAGGAAACCGATACTGACGGCACACCGATCCTCACCGTTGGCCACGCCGCTGAGCAGGACCAAGCCCGTGTTGCTGAGCCGGGTACCTGCGAAGTCACCGACGAGGCCAATAATCTGCGTGCCATCGATTGCGCCGAACCGCACCACATTGAGGTGACCGGCAAGATCGATCTCGCCCCGGTCTTCCCTGACCGCACTCCTTCGGCCGAGGACCAGGACAAGCACCTCGGTGCCGTTTGCGCCAAGGCTGCGGAGGACTACCTCGGTGGGGAAGAAAACCTCTACCAATCCACCCTGCAGGTGTACTGGGGAACCATCCCCTACCAGGCATGGGATGGTGGGAGCCGTTCCGTCAACTGTGGTCTTGTCTCCCCGAAGGACGGTAAGTTCGCTCCCATCACCGGCACCGCCAAGGACGGGCGCGAAGCCATCAAGGTCGATGGGCACACCCCGAAGGCACCGCCGGAGCGTCGCCCGCTGCGTGAGGAACAAAAGCGCCAGCAGGAAGCTGGCAACACTGAGAACACCGAAAACGCTGCCCCCCAGCCATGATGGAGCCTGTCAGCGACGAGGTTTTCGAGGACATGATCAACGATGCCCTCGATGAAATCCCCGAGGAATTCGCACGCAATATGACCAATATGGTCATCCTTGCGCGGCCTTATAACGAGGACGAGCCGGGACTCCTCGGACTCTTCGAAGGCGTGCCACTTCCTGAGCAGCACGCCAACCACACTGGGTTTCTGCCCGATGCGGTGTTCATTTACAAAAACGCCCTCGAAGACCTGTGCGCCGACGAGGAAGAACTACGGCACGAGGTGAAGGTGACCGTCTTCCACGAGGTCGGCCACTATTTCGGGCTCCAAGAGCACGAACTGCACCACCTGGGCTGGGGTTAGCTCGGCAACGGGTAATCAGCCCAGCGCACCACGCGCCACTGGCCGAAATCCTCCACCGGGTCACCGGTCGGACCGGCCGCCGGGTCAATCACCAGATACTTGCAATTCGGCAGGTAGCTCGCATCCGCGAAATCCGGATCGATCTCGCACGCATTCGCAGCGAAAGCACGGATCGCACCGCCGTGCGACACCGCCACCGTCGTTCCCTCTTGCGCTGCATATGGGAGCAAACCGCCCTTGTAGCGGGTGAGGAAGGTGTGCAGGGTATCACCACCGTCGATAAGCGCATCCGGCTCGCGACGGTAGAAACCGCGGAACGCTCCCAGGTAAGCGGTGTGCGCTTCGACCGAATTGTGCATCTCCCACCGCCCGGCGTTGACCTCGTGGATTCCGTCGACGGCGGGGATAGCGGCGAAGCGCTCACCGAAGCCGATCTGCGCCGTCTGCTTCGCGCGCGTGGCCAGGGAGGAAATCACGCGGTCAACGTCGTAATTAGCCAAGATATCTTCGCCGGCAGCCTTCGCCTGCTCGCGGCCGAGCTCCGTCAGCTCAGCGCCGGGGAGAACCGTATCCAACTTGTGATCCACATTCGACGTGGTCTGGCCATGACGCAACAAGATCAACATGATGTTCCTTCCCGGGCCGCACGGACCCATTGTTCTGCCTGTTCAAGACGTTCCGGATCAACGACCCGTTCCTCTGTCACACCATCGAAGCGGGGCCAGGAACCCAAAAAAGCGATGGTGGTTGCGCGCAGCCACAACGAGCGCAGCGCCTCAGCCACCGGCACATCCTCAATGTGGCCAACGAGGTCAACGTAGAAGTTATAGGTATTCGCCGTCTTGCGCGTCGGACGCGACTCAATGCGCGTCATATCCACCCCACGGTATGCGAATTCCTGCAGCGCACCGACCAAAGTTCCCGGCTCATTCGGCAGCTGGAACACCACTGACGTGCGGTCATTGCCTGTCCGCTGCGTGGGCACACCCACCGGCCCAGCCAGCACGAAGCGGGTGCGCGCCTCACTCATGTCCGCGATGCCTTCCGCGTGCACTTCCAGCCCAAATAGGTCCGCCGCCCGGCGCGGGGCAGCCGCCACATCAGCCTCGCCCTCAGCTACAGCCTTTGCCGCCGCAGCATTCGACGGTGCCGCGCTGAATGCCACACCAGGCAGGTTCTCCCCCAACCAGCCGCGGACTTGGCGGTGGGCTACCGGATGCGTCGAAAAGCGCTTTGCATCGCTCAGCGAAAAGCCCGGCCGCGTCATGATGGCGAAGCTGATGGACAGCTCCACCTCGCGGTAGATCATCACCCCGCCGCCCTCGACGAATGCGTCAGACGTGCTGGTCACCGCACCATCGACCGAATTCTCGATCGCCACAACGGCGTACTGCGCGCGGCCCTCACGCACCGCATTCAGCGCAGCCGACGGCGATTCAACGGGCAATGGCGTGATTTCGCCTGCAATATGGTCGCGGAATAACCACAACGCTTCCTCAGTGAACGTCCCGGCAGGGCCCAGGTACGCAACAGTCGTACTCATGGTCACCCAGCCTACAGTTGACGCATGACCACCGATCGGCGCCGCCTCTTCTGCGAGGTCACACTCGTTCTCGCCATCACTTTCGGCATGTCCGGCATCCGCGCCGCACTTCGGCTTATCGACGCCGCGCTTGCGCCCACACCCCTCAACCAACAAAGCACCACGCTTAACGACGCCACCTCTTCCCTCCCCTGGCTCGACATCGCCTTGCAGCTCGCATCGGCCGCGACTCTTTTCGCCTGGGGTGGCCTGGCACTCTTCCTGCTCGGCGCTTCCCTCCCCCGTCCCCACTGGCGCGACTGGGCGTGGGGTACTGGTCTCGCCGCCCTGATCGGCATCCCCGGCCTTGTCCTCTACGTCGTCTCCCTGCAATTCGGCCTGACCAAGGAAGTCATCCCCGCCACCGACGCCGCCAAAGTCCCCCTGCTTTTGGTCTGGTCCGCCGCCAACGCGTTCGCCGAGGAGACCGTCGTGGTCATGTGGCTGCTCACCAGGTTGCGCCAACTCCGCGTCCCCCTCGCCGGAGCCATCGCCGCCTCTGCCATCCTGCGTGGCACCTATCACCTCTACCAGGGGTTTTCCGCTGGCCTTGGCAATATCGCCATGGGCGTCATCTTCGCCTACTTCTACCACCGCACCGGCAAAATTTGGCCCCTCATCCTGGCGCACTTTCTCATCGATGCAGTTGCCTACCTCGGCTACCTCTTCCTCGACTTGAGCTGGTTGGGGCTGTAGCCCCGCCGTTCACCCCGCCGTTCACCCCGCCGTTGGAAAACCGCAGGAACTATGCAGCGCATAGTGACACGACCGCCACGCCTGCCTGCACGGGCCTACGCATGAACCGCCCTGCATGAATCGAGAAGAAAACGGTTTTCCCAGGAGACTGTCCCGCAGACACGCGGTTCATGCAGACCCATACATACGCATCAGTTGATGCAGGCCAGATTCAACGACGACAACGCCTGCACAGCAGTGCCCACCACTGGAAAACCGCAGGAACTATGCAGCGCATAGTTCCCTGTGTTACAGCCGTTAAATCCTGTGACTCGTGGTGCCACGGTTTAAGATGTATTCCATGTCGACAACCCCGCACTCCAACGACCCCCGGGACAACCCGGGGGATTTCCTCGTGGGCAAAGACGGGAAACCACTGATCGATAGGTATGGCCGCCCCATCCGGAAACGTTCCGCAAGCCAACCAAGCGAACGACAGATCAGGCCGGAGCGACCGGCCCAACCTGAACGACAGATCAGGCCAGAGCGGCCACAGTACCGTGCGGAACCTGAGCGCCCCGTCCGGGAGACTGTTCGTCCGCGACAGCACATGCCACGGCAACAGATGCCCCGGCAGCAAGCACCCCGGCAAACGATGTATGAGCCACGACGGACGCCACAGGTGCAGCGCCAACCACGGCCGGCGCAACGCCAAGTCCAGCCGATGCAAAGGCCTTACCAGCCACAGCCAATGCCGCGACCAAAGCGCCGTCTGCCCCGGTTGCGTCGCCCAAAGGCAGGGTGCATCCCGACGGTGTTGTCACTGCTTCTGGTGTTCCTGGTCGTCGGAACGCTGTTTGCTGATGCACGCCTGACTCGCGTGGATGCCTTCCCGGATGCGCCGATTGGAAATACGGCAGGAACGAACTGGCTCATCGTGGGTTCGGATTCGCGTGAAGGTCTAAGCGAGAAGGACGTGGAGCGCCTGGGCACAGGTGGCGATATCGGCACTGGTCGCACGGACACGATCATGCTGATGCACATTCCCACCACTGGCAAGGCAACGCTGTTGTCCATCCCGCGCGATTCGTACCTGGAAATCCCTGGTTATGGCATGGACAAGATCAATGCCGCATTCGCATACGGTGGGCCGAAACTGCTTGCAGAGACAGTGGAGAATGCCACTCAGCTGCGCATTGACCACTACGCGGAGATCGGCATGGGTGGTCTAGCTGGTATTACGGACGCGATCGGCGGAGTGGAACTGTGCCCTGCGGAACCGATCACTGACCCATTAGCGCACCTGGATGTGCAGGCTGGCTGCCAGAAGATGGACGGCCCAACTGCCTTGGGCTATGTGCGTACACGCGCAACAGCTATGGGCGATCTGGATCGTGTGCAGCGCCAACGCGAGTTCGTCAGCGCGATCATGCACAAGGCGCTGTCGCCGTCGGTTCTGCTCAACCCCTTCAGGCTCATCCCTTTGGTTCTGCGCGGGAGCAGCCTGCTGGTTGTCGGCGAGGGCGACCACGTGTGGCACCTGGCGCGCCTGGCTTTCGCGATGCGTGGCGGGGCGGAAACGGAAACGGTGCCGATCGCTAGCTTCATCGACACCGACGTGGGCAGCGTGCTTGTCTGGGACGACGCTGCCGCGGAGCAACTTTTCGCTGGGCTGCGCTAATCGACGCTAATCCGCGCGCGTCGCAATCACCGGTTCCTCCGGCAGTTTGTGGCGGCCAGTGATGTAGTACAGCGCCACCGCGAGAACGCTGAATCCGAGGCCGACGAAGAATGCGCCACGGAATTCCGGTAGCCACAGCATGATGCCGAAGGTGAACAGAATGAATGCGATGGCGAAGTACTGGCCGTATGGGAAGAACGGGGTCTTGTAATCAAGCGCAGCGATATCTTCAGGGGTCATGCTACGACGTGATGCAAGGTGTGCCAGCAGGATCATCAGCCACACGAAGATGGTGGCAAACGTTGCCAAAGAAGCAATGATCTCAAAGATGCGGTCCGGTATCAGGGTGTTGGCAACAACACCGACGACCAGAACGAGCAGCAGGATCACGGTGGTCATCACCGGTACGTCGCGGACAGTGCGGGCCATGATGCCGGGAGCGTAGTGCTGCTTAGCCAGGCCAGTGAGGACACGGCCAGCACCGAAGAGGTCAGCATTGATCGCGGACAGTGCGGCCGTGATGACCACGAAGTTGAGCAGGCCAGCCGCCCAGTTCACGCCCAGGGTGGAGAAGATCTGGACGAAGGGGGATTCATCGCCGGTGATGGTGCGCCACGGGTTGATCATCAAGATGACCAGGATGGACAGCACATAGAAAAGCAGGATGCGCACCGGGACAGTGTTGACCGCTTTCGGCACGGCAGTCTTCGGGTCGGTGGCCTCAGAGCCGGCAACACCGATGATCTCTGTTCCACCGAATGCGAAGAGCACGAGGATGAACGAGGCAATCATTCCCGTGAAGCCATTCGGGAAGAAACCACCATCATTGACCAAGTTGACCGGGCCGGTGGTCTCCGCGGAAGACAGGCCGAAGACAAGCACTGCGGCGCCGGCGACGATCATGGCGATGACAGCCCCGACCTTGACCACGGTGAACCAGAATTCCAGTTCACCGAAGGCCTTAGCGCTGGCCACATTCGCGGCACCGACGATGAGCAGTGCGGCGACAATCCACACCCAGCGCGATACATCAGGAAACCAAAAGCCCATGTAGATGCCAATGGCGGTGAGGTCGGCGAGAGCCACGATCACCATCTCAAAGGCAAACATCCACCCGGTCAAGAAGCCGGCGGCACCGCCCAAATAAGCGCGGGTGTACTCAGCGAAAGAGCCAGTGACGGGGTGATGGACAGACATCTCACCCAGAGCGCGGAGCAGGAAATACACCACTGCGCCGCCCAGTAGGTAAACCAGCAACACCGATGGTCCGGCTGCTTGGATCGCACCGGCAGAACCGTAAAACAGGCCGGTACCGATCGCGGAGCCGAGGGCGATGAAATTGAGGTGGCGGGTATTCAAGCCGCGTCGAGATGTCTGAGATGTCTGAGATGTCTCGGATGCCATGACTCTATTCCTCTATGAACTTTGGGTTGTGATTGTGTTTTTTAGATGGTGACCTGGCGCGATTTAATGTTCTCCAGCTGCTTGCGCTCGTCGGCGGTCAGCTGTGCGTCATTGTCGTACTCGGTAGCGATCGCGCCGTTGACCTTCTTCAGCGCATCGCCGTAGGAGTCAGCAGCAACGGAAGGATCGAGGTCCCACACCGGCACGAGCAAGCCGTGGGTGCGGAATGCACCGGCGAACTTGGTGCCTTCGCCCAGGTTGAGCTCACCGCGGGCAGCGATGCGTGCGAGAGCGTTGAGCATGGTGCGTTCGTCTTCTTCAGGGCGGACCCAACGGATGTGAGCCTTGCCACCGCCTGGATTGACCCACCAAATGGAGCCCGGCAGCTCAGCTTTGATCTCTACGGACGGAAGAACAGCATCATTGGCGCGGGCCAGCGCCTGCTGGACCTGCGGGTTGACGGCTGCGGAATCAGTGAACCACCAGTTGAAATCATCGTGAGCAGTGATCTCCAGCTCGGTGGACTCAGACAGCAAAGTGTTCAGCTCCGGCTGGGAGCCATCAGCAGCGGTAGAGCTCAGCGTTGCGCCCGGCTCGGCCTCAAGCACCCAGTTGAGGGCGTAGGCGAGGTCGCGGTTCGGATTCTGCGAGTGCGATTGCACCTGCAGGGCGACAAAGCGTTCGCCGCCGTCTTCCTCAGGACGTCGCAAAGCTGCGCCTGCACCTGGCAGGACGGTGACGAGGTTGACTTCGGTGCCCTTGATGTCCACCTTTGCAACAGCGGATGGAACGAATTCCTGCAGTGCAACAAGGTCAGTTTCCGCAGCGAGCCCCTTGTACGGGCGCGGGTCCTTCTGCAGTGCTTCACGCTCAGCGGCACGAGCAGCAAGCTTTGCTTGACGACGGCTCATGCCCTCGGGCAGATCTTCCTTTTTACGGTTCTTCTTGGCCATACCTCCCAATTTACCGGGATCAGGTCACTTCACCGTGTCTGGGGTGCGGAAAGTCTCCACTGCGAGTTGCGGATGATCGGTAGCGAAGACATCTACGCCCTTTTCCTGACACCAGCGCATCTGGTCCGGTTCATTCACGGTCCAGGTGTAGGTGCGCAGCCCGCGGTAGCCCAACAGCTTCGGGGTGCCACGCAGGTGGGACAGTGCCGGGCCCACGCCGTACGGGCGCGACAGCATGGTGTTTGTGGGATTCCACTTCTTTTCCCGCAGGCGGAAAAGGTAGAAAGTTTCCAGCTCGGGGACCGTGTGGGTGAAGTAGCGCATCGCTGAGTGGGAAAAGGAGATGAGGTGTACGCGCGGGTCATCTTTCATTCCGCGGTACCACAACGTGCGCACCACCTGCTCGTCTACCTCGGGGTTGAACAATGCGGAGTGCTTGGTCTCGATGTAGATGTGCTTATCCGGATAATCCTCAAGCAGGTCCAGCAATTCATCGAGGAGGAGGATGTCCTGCGGGTCGTCCTCCGTGCCGTAATTGAATTGGCGTAGCTCGGTGAAATCCATTTTGGAAATCCGACCCATGCCATCGGAAGTGCGGTTGATCAACGCATCGTGGTGGACGACGAGCTTGCCATCGCGGGTGAGGCGTACATCGCACTCAATGCCGTGGACCCCGTCAAGCTTGAGCGCTTCTTCGTACGCGCGACGCGTGGATTCGGGGTGGAGGCCAGATGCTCCACGGTGAGCAACGATAAGTGGTTGAGCGGTGGGCGCGGAAACCTGTGCAGAAGTGGCGATGGTCATGCCTGCGGTGACTCCCCAAAATGCGTGTGTAACTTGGCTTCGAGCCTAGGCCCACGGGTGCGTGCGGAAAAGCGCTAGAAGCAGTGGATACGCAAGTATCACGTGAAAATAACTCGCTGTTCATCTTACGTTGGTTTTGCGCGACGCAGGTGCACGATCTTTGCCACAATAGAGCACATGCCTATCAAGCCACTCGCCGCGCCGTACAGGTCATTGCGCACGCGCATCAGCGATGCAGCGACCAACGTGAAAGATTCGGTGAGGAGCTTGTGGCCGCGTCGCACCCATGCTGTCCGCGCGCCGCTCTATGCGATCGAATTGCTCGCGGACCTAACACCGGTGGTGCGCATGTCAGGTTTGCGCAGGTTGCCGGATGATTTCGCGGCCGGGATTTTGGGGGCTGAGGTCGCTACATGGAGCGCGATCTCACCGTCTTTGCTGCCGCACCCGTGGTGGGTGACCACAGCGAATGTCGCGATTTGTCAGGCCGCGGGCCACTCAGTCGGTGTTGGCGCAACGAAGCTTCTCACCGACGTCGCGGGAGCGAATAACTGGAAATATCCGCGGGCGTTTCGTCGAAAAGCGGCGGTTCCCGTGCAGGTCGCCATGGGTGCCGTCACGGTGGGCACGTACCTGGGCGCGGCTTTACGACGTTCCGAGCAAGAGCGCCTCGTCGAAGACCCGACCAAACTTGGGCCGCTGCAAACCCTCGCCGGAATCGGATTGGGTTCCATTGGCTACGGAGTGCTTCTGCTGCTCGGTGAGGGGATCCAAGTCACCGCTGGACGCTTCAATAAAGAATTGCGCCGCTGGATGCCCCCGGTGGTGTCGTGGCCACTCGCCATTTTGGGCTTGAGTGCAGCGGGCGCTGTTCTCACGGACAAGGTCGTGGTGCGCCAAATCCTGAATGCTGCCTACCGCAATGCCGATGAGCTCAACCGTGAGTTCTTGCCCGGCGCGGAAAAACCCACGGAACCGGAACGTTCGGGTTCGCCTGATTCTTTGGAGCGGTGGAAATACCTGGGCCGCCAGGGACGCGCTGTCGTAGCGGGCGGACCGCGCAAGGCAGATATTGAGAAGGTGCTCGGCACTGGCGATGCTCGTGAACCGATCCGCGTGTTCATTGGGTTGAAAGATCGCAGCCCTGAGGAGCAGGCGCAGATGGTGCTGCATGAGATGGACCGCACCAATGCGTGGTCGCGCAAGAATCTCGCGGTGCTCTCCTCCGCAGGCACAGGCTGGATCAATGACTTCCACACTTCAGGTTTTGAGTTCTTGAGCCGCGGGGACTCCGCGATCGTGGCCATCCAGTATTCGTTCATGCCCTCGGCATATTCCTACGCTTCCGACCGTGAAGTCCCGGTGCGCAGCTCGCGGGTGTTGATCAACGCTATTCAAGAACGTCTGGCGCAGATACCGGAGGATGAGCGGCCGAAAATGTACGTCGGTGGCGAATCACTCGGCGCCTACGGTGTGGCTGATTCCTTTGACAGCACCGATGCCATGCTTGCCAATATCGCCGGTGGTGTTTTCACTGGCACACCAGGATTCACCGCGCGACACATTCAGCTCACCCGCGACCGTGATCATGGCAGCCCAGAGCGTCTTCCGGTTGTCGATGGTGGCCGACATGTCCGCTTCACCGCTCACCCCGACCACCTGAAGCACACCTTTGATGGCAGCGACTACGAGCAGGATTGGGAATTTCCTCGTGCTGTTTTCGCACAGCACGCCTCGGACCCTGTGGTGTGGTGGGATTGGAAACTCTTCGTGCGCAAGCCGGACTGGCTGCGCGAACCGGGCTCACGCGGTGTGAAGGCACCAGCGGAACAGCACGTGGACGTGCTGCAAAACATGCGCTGGGTGCCATTCATCACCGGCTGGCAGGTCGGCGTCGACCAATTACGCTCACAACACCAGCCCGGCGGTCACGGGCACCAGTACCACAATGAGACAGTCGCTTATTGGAATGCAGTGCTTGATGTGGGCGCGAGCGAAGACACCATTAGGACGATTTCAGAGTGGATCCACAAGGATTCCACCAGGATCAGGGCAAATGCCGCCTCCGCGGTGAAGGAATCCGCGCAGGCGACACTCCAGCGCGTGAACCATTAGATTCCGCAAGCCACGCCAGTGGAGTGGTGCGGGCAGTAGCCATTGGGCACCTTGTGCAGGTACTGCTGGTGCTCGTCTTCAGCGAGGTAATAATCCACTCCGGATTTCACTTCCGTGGTGATAGGACCGAACCCAGCGTTGCCTAGTGATTGGCCATATTCATTCACCCACGCACGAATCTGTTCGGCTTCGTCCTCACTGTCGGTGTAAAACGCCGAACGGTACTGGGTGCCCACGTCATTGCCCTGACGGAAGCCCTGCGTCGGGTCATGCGATTCCAGCGCGGCGCGGACGAGTTCTTTGAGGCTGACCTGCTCCGGGTCGTAGACCACTTCAACCAATTCAACGTGGTTGGTCTGACCTGAGCACACCTCACGGTAGGTCGGATTCGGGGTCACTCCCCCGCCATAGCCCACCGAGGTGGATTCCACTCCCGGGGTATTCCAGTACATTTTCTCCGCGCCCCAGAAGCAACCGATACCGATGAGCAGGCGTTTGTACCCTTCGCGCCACGGACCAGTGATCGGGGTGCCTAACACTGCATGCGGCTGTGGGTGAGGCAGGACCGGTTCATCGCGTCCGGGCAGTGCGCGATCGGTGTCAACGAGTTGCGGGGAACGTCCGAAGAAGAAAGCCATACCTTAAATAACTACTGGGCTAGCCTGACAATTCCTAGGGTCGCGGACGAGATTTTCAATTTTGCCTATCATGGTCGGCGTACGGCGCTTGAATAAAGCGTGAACGAAAAAGAAAGGATATAGATCATGGCTGTTTACGAGCTCCCTGACCTGCCTTATGCATACGATGCGCTCGAGCCGCACATCTCTGCGGAGATTATGGAGCTGCACCACGACAAGCACCACGCAACCTACGTCAAGGGTGCGAATGCTGCTCTCGAGGCAATTGAGGCTGAGCGCAACGGTGAGGCAAACCCGGACAAGCTGCGTGCACTGTCCAAGAACCTGGCGTTCAACCTGGGTGGCCACACCAACCACTCCATCTTC
>ERZ1031176.91-NODE-91-length-16616-cov-6.943723_pt1 | contig 16616 bp, 13 predicted proteins | sample MGYA00518586_ERZ1031176 | MGnify/ENA primary metagenome ERZ1031176 (study PRJEB33718, sample SAMN03159775) | human skin metagenome | collected 2014-05-20 | study: EMG produced TPA metagenomics assembly of the PRJNA266117 data set (Human skin bacterial metagenome and... | reverse complement strand
CGAGATGCTCAGGAGTCTCGTGGGCTCGGAGATGTGTATAAGAGACAGCTGTGCATGCGAGACGCGAGACCAGCGGATCTCGCGGCGTGAAGATCGCCGCGGGCTTCATCGTCGGCTTGATTGTGCTCCTTTTGGGGCTGTATCTGGCTGACGTCGCTTTCAACCGCGGCAATGTCCCCCGCGGCACCGCCGTCGGTGGCGTTGAGGTCGGTGGAATGGAACCCGCGGCTGCCGTGGACAAGCTGAGCAGTGAGCTCGGTGGCGTCACCGACAAGCCGGTCACCGTCACCGCTGGCGAGAAGACCACCGAATTCGTTCCCGCCAGCGCAGGGCTTGGCGCCGACTGGCAGGCAACTATCGACGCTGCTGGCACCGAATCGCTGAATCCCATCACCCGCCTGATGGGTCTGTTCCGGACCACGGAGGTAGATATCGTCTCCTCTACCGACGATGCGGCGCTGAAGCCGACGGTCGACCGAGTAGCTAAAGATCTGACCATTGAGCCCGCCGACGGCGCTGTGGCCATCAAGGACGGCAAGCCGGATGTCACCGACCCCAAGCCGGGCCAGGACATCAATGCCGACGAGCTAACCCGCGCCATGAGTGCCAACTGGCTCAATCCCGATGGTGTCACCGTCGAACCCGAAGTGACCCAGCCAGCTATCGACGAAGAACTGGTCAAAGAGACTGTCGACGGGCCCGTCGCCCGCGCGCTTGATGGCCCGCTGACCCTGAAGGGGCAGAAGGACACCGACGCTGTGATCGATGGCGACCGCATCGGCGAGGTGGTCACCTTCCGCAATGACCCGAAGGAACGCCGCATCGTGCCTGAGGTTAAAACTGACGTTGCCCAGGACATCTTCGCTGAACAGCTGAAAGACACCGTCAAGGAAGGTAAGAACGCGACTATCTCTGCCTCCGGCGAGGTCAGCCCGTCCGTCGACGGCAACGAGATCCGCTGGGACGAGACCATGAAGGACTTTGGCAAGCGCGTGCTTGGTAGTGAACCGCGCACCTGGGAAGCCCAGTACCGCGAAGTCCCCGCCACCTTCACCACTGAGCAGGCGAATAATGCCACCTTCGATGATGTGGTCGGCGAGTTCACCACCAGCGGCTACAGCGCTGCTTCCGGCACGAATATCTCGATCGTGGCTAATACCGTCAACGGTGCGATTGTCAGCCCTGGTGAGACCTTCTCTTTGAACGGCTACACCGGCCCGCGCGGCACTGCGCAGGGCTATGTGTCCTCCGGCATCATCATCGACGGTCGTGCAGGCAACGCTGTCGGTGGTGGTATCTCCCAGTTCGCCACCACCTTGTACAACGCCTCCTATTTCGCCGGCATGACGGATGTGGCCCACACGCCGCACTCGTATTACATCTCCCGTTACCCGGCTGGCCGTGAGGCCACCGTGTACGAGGGTGCGATTGACCTGTCCTTCAAGAACGACACCCCGCACCCAGTCAAGATCACTACCGATTTCGGTGGTGGTCAGATCACCGTGCGTCTGATGGGTGTGAAGGACCGCGAGGTCGAGTCCATCAATGGTGGCCGTTGGGCGTACACGTCCCCGACTCCGAAGACCGTCACTGGCGAGTGCATTCCTTCCGGCGGTGCCCAAGGCTTCACCACCTCGGATACCCGCATCGTCCGCGATCTGTCCGGTAACGAGATCAGCCGCGAGACCCAGACCACCGTGTACGACCCGCAGCCGATCGTGCGCTGCGGCTAATTCGGGTGTTGCTTGCCCACGGGGCGCTCTAGCCCCCACAGGGTGAGCTCGCAGATCTCCTTGTCCCGCATCATCAGCTGGTGAATCGGCTCGCCGGGGACAGGAATATTGACCACATCGGCACCGTCCACGGATTTCAGCATTGATGTGGCAATTGGTGTGACCAGCGTGTCGCGGGTGGAGTACAGGTTCGTGTACACCACCGATGGGTCGGTGTCCGGCAGCGGATCAGCGTTTTCACGCATCCACGTTGAGCCCGCCAATTGCTGCTGCACGCTAGCGGTGAGCAGCACGCGGGTCAGAGTGGGGAATTGGTCGAAGCGTTTCAGAATCCGCGGCGCCCGGCCGAGCATGTCCGTCCCGTGAAAATTCGCGCCCATCGCGACGACGCGTCGCACTTTAGCGCTCCCACCGTGTTCGATATACAGCCTGGTCAACAGCCCGCCCTGTGAATGGGCCACGATGTCGACCTGCTCCGCACCCGTCTCTTCGAGCACACGGTCGACATTCGCGCGCAACTCCTCCAACGAGTCTTCGAGCGGTCCCGTGCCGTAGAGCCCAGGCAGGAACATATTGCCGTAATCGAAGCCCCACACCCAGTAGCCGTGATCACGCAAAAAGCGCGCGTTACGACGAAACCCGCTCGTCCGACTATGAATCCCATGCACGTATAGCACTGGGGTCGGATGAGTTGGTGTGAAATCTGGGTCGTTGAAAAGAGGCTCGATCAGGCGCACACAGCCACGCTAACAGCGAGTCGGCGTATGTTCTCCCCGATCGCGTTCCAGACCCCACGTGACCAGTGCAGTGATTTTGGGGTTCTGTGGCATGAAAATGTGGTTGACCTTGCCGCCACACACGGATTGGACCTCCACATTGGCCACGTCCGCGCCGTCGACGGATTCAAGGATCGAGTTGGTGTACGGCGTGACCACTCCGTCGTTTTCCGAGTACAGCGATGTGTACACCACCCGCGGATCTGTGTCCGGGAATGTGTTCAGCGTGCGGATGTGCTCCGAATCCCAGTGCTGCTGGGATGGCGATTTAATGGAAGTGCTGCTGGATCCTTGTTTCTGTTTGCCTTCCATCAATCCACTACCAGTGGTGCCGTGGAAAGATCCGCCAGCACCGACGACGCGGCGCACGTTGTTCGCGCCATCAAGCTGCGCAATGTATTTCTTCGCCAGCATTGCGCCCTGCGAGTGCCCGACAATATCTACCTTGTCGGAACCGGTCAGCTCCTTCACCTTCTCCACATTGGCGGCGAGCTCCTTCGCATTGGAGTCCACATCCGCCAGGCCGTAGAAGCCCGGCAAGAAAACCTGCTCCTCTGGCGGAAGTTTGCCGAAGTCCCACGCGAACACGCAGTACCCGCGCTCCTTGAGTGCTTTAGCAGTGGGTAGCCACATCGCTGAATTGCCCGCGGTGCCGTGAACAAACAGCACTGGCGTCGGGTGTTCCGCGGCAGGGGTGCAGTTCGGGTCATTGAAAACTGCAGCTGCCTTCTGGTTCAGTCCGCCCGATTTCAAACCGGAAGAACCCAGCGGTCCCGTCCCAGAAGAACCGTTTTTAGCCCCAGATAGTTCACTGGAAAGCGCGCTTGAAAGTTGGCTATTGCTGCTGCCCATGCTCGACTGCGCGAAGGTCGGCACGGCGGTGCAAGCGCTAATCGTCAGAGCTGCTGCGGCACTGCAGAGAAGTCGTTTCATGACCAAAACAGTATCAACGGGAAAACTGTTTTGGTTTGGTTTCTCAAAACTGAGATAACTTGAGATAACTCTTGAGATAACTGAGGTGGAAGTGGAGCCGGCGACGATGTCTGAAGTCATGACATAGTTGACACGGTGTGCCTGGGGGAGCGTTCCTGATGGTTGTCACCTCAGCTGCGACATGGTTGACAATTAGGGAGAAGAAACAACCTGGGATGAAGGTTGACACATCAGTCGCGACATCATTGACATCTGGAAGCAACCGCGTGAAACGAAACGATAGAAAGATCAGCCAACTTAATGCCGCTCACTAGGCAGAGGCTCCAGGCCGCAGGATGGGCCGCGCTCAAGCCTTTCTATGTGTTTATCCAGGAGCAAGATCTCGCTACGTTAATCATGACCTCAAACCGTCCAGGCAAACTAGTTCGACGCATCCCGCCACTCCCAAAAACCATACTGGCGAATAGGCGACCCACCCCTGACCTAAAAACCAAAACCGGCGCCTTGGAAAAATAAAAACCAAGACGCCGGTTTGTCCACCATGTCGCGACTGATCTGTCAACTATGTCGCGACTGAGGACATGGAGCCGGCGACGAGAATCGAACTCGCACTCTCAGCTTGGGAAGCTGATGTTCTACCACTAAACTACGCCGGCAGCGCTAGTCATCGTAGCACCGTGAGGTGCCGGCACTTAAAAGGCCCGGCAGTGTCTAGTGCAGGGGAGCGTCGTAAGATGAAGGCGTGCTTCTTTCTGACCGTGACATTCGCTCCGCCATTGATGCCGGCCGTCTGAGCATCGACCCGTTCAGCCCAGACCTTGTTCAGCCATCCAGTGTGGATGTGCGCATCGACCGCTTCTTCCGCGTGTTCAACAATTCCAAGTACACGCACATTGACCCGAAGCAGGAAATGCATGACCTGACCACTGAGGTTGAGGTCCCCGAAGGTGAACCGTTCGTGCTGCACCCAGGTGAATTCGTGCTGGCTGCGACGCTGGAGAAATTCTCCCTTCCTTCCGATCTCGCCGGTCGCCTTGAGGGCAAGAGCTCCTTGGGTCGCCTTGGCCTGGTTACTCATTCCACGGCAGGTTTCATCGATCCGGGCTTTACTGGCCACATCACCCTTGAACTGTCCAACGTGGCTAACCTGCCGATCACGCTCTGGCCTGAAATGAAAGTGGGCCAGCTCGCGTTGTTCAAGATGACCTCGCCGGCTGAGAACCCGTACGGTTCCTCTGCCGTAGGGTCGAAGTACCAGGGGCAGCGTGGGCCGACGCCATCGAAGGCATATTTGAACTTCCGCTGATCTTTGAGCACGTTTCAAACACGGAAAAGTTCTTCAAGAGGAATCGCAGCGACTGCTGCTAACGAGACCACCAACCAGGGCGGTCAGTGCGGGTGTGGGCACAATTAAAGGCTTTAGAGGGCGTCGATAAGCGCCCTCTTTTTTGACTGCACTGCCAAATCGTGCGAGCCGGGCCATAATGACCCGTATGCGCATGACTGTGATTGGCACTGGGTACCTCGGAGCGACGCACGCGGCTTGCATGGCTGAGCTGGGGCACGAGGTGCTCGGTATTGATGTTGACCAGGCGAAAATCGACGCGTTGAAGAACGGCGATGTGCCGTTTTATGAGCCGGGTCTGCCGGAGGTGCTGAAGCGCAATATTGATGCGGGCAACCTCGGTTTCACAACTGATTATGCGAAGGCTGCGGCTTTCGCGAATGTGCACTTCATTGGTGTGGGTACGCCGCAGTTGCGTGGTTCGTACGCGGCGGACACGACGTATGTTGAGGCTGCGATCGATAGTCTCGTTCCGCATTTGGAGGGCGACCACCTGATCCTCGGCAAGTCGACGGTTCCGGTGGGTACGGCGCGCGCTTTGCAGGAGCGTGCTGATGCGCTCGTGGCGAAGGCAGGCAAAGGCGCCACTGTAGAAATCGCCTGGAATCCGGAGTTTTTGCGTGAGGGCTACGCGGTCAAGGACACCATCGAGCCGGACCGAATCGTGCTGGGCGTTCGCGCCGAGAATTCGCGCGGTGAGGAGATCGCCCGTGAGGTCTATGCCACTCCGTTGAAGCGTGAAACGCCTTTCATCGTCACTGATTTGCAGACCGCTGAGCTGGTGAAAGTCTCGGCGAATGCTTTCCTGGCTACGAAGATTTCCTTCATCAACGCGGTGTCTGAGGTCTGCGAGGCAGTCGGCGCTGACGTCACTCAGCTTGCCGACGCAATCGGCTACGACGACCGTATCGGCCGCAAATTCCTAGGAGCTGGCCTCGGCTTCGGTGGTGGCTGCCTGCCGAAGGATATCCGCGCATTCATGGCCCGCGCCGGCGAGCTAGGTGCTGACCAGGCGCTGACTTTCTTGCGTGAGGTGGACGCGATCAATATGCGCCGCCGTCAGCGCGTTGTCGATCTTTCGCGCGACATTCTTGGCTCGGTCATCGGCCGTCGAATCACTGTGCTGGGTGCCGCGTTCAAGCCGAATTCCGACGATGTGCGCGATTCGCCCGCACTCGCCGTCGCGGGCCAGCTCAACCTCGCTGGCGCCTCGGTCCGCGTGTATGACCCGCAGGGCATGGACAACGCGCGCAAGGTCTTCCCAACGCTCGATTACGCATCCTCGCTCGACGACGCGCTGACCGACGCTGAGCTGGTAATTCTCGCCACCGAATGGGACGAATTCAAGCACCTTGACCCCGAGCACGCTGGCAAGCTCGTCGCCGAAAAAACGCTTATCGACGCCCGCAATGTCCTCCCCGTCGATTCCTGGCGTTCCGCCGGTTGGTCGCTGCACGCTTTGGGTCGGTCTCTTTAGCCACTGACAGCCACTGACCAGGCTTTTCCGCAGGTTGCTCGAAAAACTGTTCGAATAGTTCGAACGGTGGTTCGGGTGATGTGCCACACTATCCCCACGCTCACAAGCCAAGGGGGAAACATGAGCGCACCACAACCACCGAAAGAGACGACCTACAACCACACCAAAAAATCGCCATTTTTTGCCACGGAGAATCCAGAAGACCCGGATGCCGTGGCGAGCATGCGGCTCCGCCAGGCACAGTTTGAGATTTTCGGTCACTTCGCCGACGCACATTTCGGTGCGATCGCGTCGAAGGACCATGACCTTGAGCTGGCCAACCTGGGTACGTCGACAGGCATGACCAAGCCCGATGTTGAGCGCGCAGTTTACGGCTACATGGCGCTTCGCCGTCTCCCTCAGCTGCGTGAATTACAGCGCGCAACATTCCGCCTCGACGCGAAACGCCTGGTCACCATCGACGACTTCATCCGCCCATTCGACGACCAGGCAGACTCCGAAGCATTCACGCTTATCGACGATGCGTTGGTCACCCTTTTCACTCCAACCTTCACCAACGAATCACTGCCCACGCCCACTGCAATCACCCGTCGCTTGAATCAGTTGCTCGCTGATATTGATTCCGCTGCAGCTCATGATGCGAAGAAACGCAAGGACCGTGAGAAGAAAAAGAAAATCGGTCCAGGTGAGTGCGAGATTGAATCTGGCCCATCCTCAACGATGGGCAAGTGGTGGATGAACCTGACCATGGATGCTGCCTCCATGGCGGTGGCTCAGGCCAATATTGAGGCAGCTGCGAGGGAACATAAGCTGACGCAGTCAGAGGCCGTGTACAAGCTGTTGACTGGTGAGATTGAACCAGTCGCTGATGTGCGTATTTATGCCTATCTGCGCACCCTGCCCACTGGGGAAGTAGACAAGACTGCTCCGGCTTTCATTCCTGGCTTTGGCTGGACAGATGCCACCGGTACCGCGGTGGTTCACAATCTGCTCGGTGCAGACGCCCAACAAAAAATCGCCGATTTTTTGGATGTGGATTCCGGCGCCACCCACACCGTCGACGGCTATGTTGCCCCGGAGAAAGTCCGGGCGTACGTCCGTGGCCGGGACGGAAGCTGCATCTTCCCAGGCTGTGACCGCGATGCGTGGGAATGCCAGCTTGATCACCGCGTCCCCTATGACGAAGGTGGACAGACCAACGCGGAGAATCTCTACTGCCTGTGCCAAAAGCATCACAATGTGAAAACCGATCGCCGAGCTTTCTACATCCCGGATCCCGTCAGCGGGGAGATCGTGTGGCTGTTCAGTAACGGAACCTATGCGCGGGTTCGCCCCAATGGCTTTCTTCACTCGCAGATCACGCCTACGGATCCACGCTGGAAATCCACGCTCGCCGATGTGGAGGAACGGAACCGTAAAAAAGCGCGATTTTTTGCCCGCGGTCACCGCATCCTCGATGCCTATGAGGAGCACTTCAAATACGAGCGCTGCCTGGCGGAACTCACAGCCCTCGAAGTGGAATACGGGATGGAATTTCCCTTCCACCCGCAGCCCTTCCCGCCGGAACCACCTGCCGATCCGGAAGAGATCGTGCCCGAATACGCAGAAGAGCGTGCGGAGGAGGTGGTGCCGGAGTAGAGCCTGCTAGTGCTGGTGGTAATCCGAGAGGAAATTGCCCAAGCGCTCGATGGCATTTTCTAGCTGGGATGCCCACGGCAGGGTGACCACGCGGAAGTGGTCTGGCTTCGGGTAGTTGAAGCCGGAGCCACCGACCATGAGGATCTTCTCGCTCTTGAGCAGATCGAGCATGAAGCGTTCGTCGTCGTGGATCTCGTACATGTCCAGATCCAGTTTCGGGAAGGCGTACATCGCGCCCTTCGGCTCCACAACGGAAACGCCAGGGATTTCGCGGAGCTTCTTCACAGTGATGTCACGCTGCTTCCTCAGGCGGCCGCCTTCACCGGTGAGGGCGTAGATGGACTGGCGTCCACCGAGTGCGACCTGGATGGCGTGCTGACCCGGAACATTCGCGCACAGGCGAGTGCCCGCGAGCAGGTCGAGACCCTCGATGAAGCCCTTGGCACGGCGGCGCGGACCAGTGATGACCATCCAGCCGGAGCGGTAGCCGCACACGCGGTACGCCTTGGACAGGCCATTGAACGTGCAGGTGACCAGGTCGGGGGCGATGGCGGCCATGGAGTGGTGGACGGCGCCGTCGTAAAGCACGCGGTCGTATATTTCGTCGGCGAGCACCATGAGCTCGTGCTCGCGGGCGATGTTGGCCAGGCCCTCGAGGACCTCCTTGGAGTACACCGCGCCGGTCGGGTTATTTGGGTTGATCACCACGATCGCCTTGGTGCGGTCGGTGATCTTTGAGCGAATGTCCTCGAGCGATGGGTTCCAGTCGTCTTCCTCATCGCAGACGTAGTGGACGGCCTTGCCGCCGGCGAGGGTGGTCGCGGCTGTCCAAAGGGGATAGTCGGGGGAGGGGATGAGGACCTCGTCGCCGTCGTTAAGCAGTGCTTGCGTTGTCATCGAGATGAGCTCGGACACGCCGTTGCCCAGATAGACGTCGTCGATGTCGATGTCGGGGAAGCCTTCGACTTCCTCGTAACGGGTGACCACGGCGCGGCGGGCAGGGATGATGCCTTTCGATGTGGTGTAGCCCTGCGACGTGGGGAGCGCGGCGATCATGTCCCGCATGATCACGTCCGGTGCCTCGAAACCGAAGACTGCGGGGTTGCCCGTGTTCAGCTTCAGGATGGTGTGGCCGTCGCGCTCCATCTCCTCGGCCGTCGTGGCGACGGGGCCGCGCAGGTCATACGCGACGCCCTTGAGCTTGTCTGCCTGGTCGAAGTGACGGTGGCGCTTCAGAGGTGCGCGCTTCGGCTTCTCCGACTGCTTTTTGTTCGAGGTTTCCTTGGACGTGTTGCTCATATAGGTGATTCTTCCAAAAATCGTTGATTTATTTGTTGAATCGGTTCAAGGTTCGTTGCGCGAACGACATTGCGTCGCCCGTGAGCTGGTCGCGGATCACGTCGCGCTCCGCTTTTCGACGCTCCCCCTCCATCCGCCGCGCCATCTGCAATTCCTTCAACTGCTGCCGCTCCAACTGGCGCGGGGAGGGGGCGTACCAGCTGTCGGGGCCAACCTTCATGATGTAAAGAACAGTGAACAAGGCGGGGATGATGAGCAAAAGGAGGCCCCATGCGCTCACTCCGGTCACCGTGGTCAGGCCGACCGTGCCGGCGATGGACGCAAGCGAACCGAGGGAGAAGATGCCGAGGCGAGTGTTCTTGCCATTCGCGCGGGCACGCTCGATCTCGCTGAGAGTGAACGTCTGCTCGACCTCGCCAGGGCGAGTGGGTTGCTGGTCCGGCAGGTCGTGGAACAGGGGCATGAGATCCCGGTGGGTCGAGGCGGTGCCCACCTGCTCGCAGCGGCGATTGAATTCGTCGCTGTTCAGGCGTCCCTCGCCAAGCGCGTAGCTTAACCGGGCAATGGCTTCGGACCTGTCCAGATCAGACAGGCGCACCAGATCTTGGCCATACGGGTATTGAGGAGGTTGCGGGGACATCACGATTTCAATACTAAACCGAAGTGCGAGGCATTAGATCTCGACAATCATTCAGTCCTAAATATTATGGGTGCATGACTAATGCTAATGACCCCAATAGTTACCCCAGCTACGGCGATTACAACCAAGGCAACGAGAGTAACCCGTACGGCCCGACGTCCGGTTATGTGGACCCGGAGACGCTGCCCGAATCTGGTCGCCCGCTTACTATCCCGGCGGAACCGCTGCCGGCAACCGAACCTGTGCCGTTTGGTTTCAAGCGCCTGTTCACCAGCCAGTGGCACGTCTACGTTGGGCTGATCTTCGTACCGTTCTTGGTCTCGATGGTCCTTGGCCTGGCTGTCATCGTGCCGATGGCCATGAACGACTTCAACAGTGGCATGGAGGACTTCAGTGGTCCGACCACCACAGCGATCACCATTTGGCAGATCTTGGCATCGATCGCATCGTTCATCTTCGGCATCGTCGCCTACAAGGTCGCACTGCGCGACACCCGCGGTGAGAAACCGCAGTGGAGCACCGCTTTCAAGGGCGTGCCGTGGGGGCAGGGCCTGCTCGCCTACATCCTGACCGGCCTGTGCTTCGGCGTAGTCCTGGTCGCACTGTTCTTCCTTGGCGGATTCCTAGCCTCCCAGATTCCTGCGCTCGGTGCGGTGGTGATGATCCTGACCGTCATCGCGGGCATCCTCTCATACCCGTTTGTGACTATGATTCCGCTCTACGCTATTGACGGTCGCACCACCGCGACCGGTGCTTTCGCTGCAGCGTGGAACGATGTGAAAGCTAACTACGGTCGCGTTTTCGGCGCCTTGATTCTGCTGGGCATCGTCTGTGGCGCAATCTCCCTGTTCACCTTTTTCCTCGGCATGATCATCGCGATCCCGGTGCAGCTCCTCGGCACCGTGTTCATCTACCGCTGGATCAGCGAATACGGCCACGCCAGCCTGTCTGCACAGAATCCCGCACAGAATCCAGCACAGCAGGCAACGCAGCCGTACCAGCACCCAGAGAATCAGAACCCACAGAACCCGGAGGATCCGGGTAGCGGCTACATGACGATGTACTAGTTCTCAGTAGCTAGTCTTCGATGCTGAACTGGGATTGGTTCAGTTCGAAGTAGGTTCCTCGCCGGGCAAGGAGCTCCTCGTGAGTTCCCTGCTCGGCGATTTTTCCGTTCTGCATGACGATGATGAGGTCGGCGTCACGGATCGTCGATAAGCGGTGCGCGATGACGAAGCTGGTGCGCTGGCTGCGCAGGGCATTCATGGCGTGCTGGACGAGGACTTCCGTGCGGGTGTCCACGGAGCTGGTCGCCTCGTCGAGGATGAGGAGCTCTGGCTGGGACAGGAACGCGCGGGCAATGGTGATCAGCTGGCGCTCACCGGCGGAAATGGAGCCGCTGTCCTGGTCGATCTCAGTGTCGTACCCATCGGGGAGAGTGCGCACGAAACGGTCGACGTAGGTGGCTTCAGCTGCGGCGATGACCTCTTCATCCGTAGCATCGAGGCGGCCGTAGCGGATATTTTCCATGATCGTGCCCTTGAACAGCACGGCGGCCTGAAGGACCATTCCGATGCGGGAGCGGAGCTGCGCGCGGGTGAAATCGCGGATATCAGTGCCGTCGATGCGGATCGCGCCGGCGTCGATGTCGTAGAACCGCATGATCAGGTTGACCAAGGTGGTCTTGCCAGCGCCGGTCGGGCCGACGATTGCGGCGGTCTGGCCGGGCTTGACGCGCAGGGTCAGGTCCTCGATCAGCGGGGTCTCCGGATCGTAGGAGAAGTCCACGTGGTCGAATTCGACGAGGCCAGGGGTTCCTTCACCAGTTGTTGAACCGGCGCTGTCTTCCGGTTCTTCCTCGGCATCGAGCAATTCGAAGACACGCTCGGCGGAAGCGACACCGGACTGGAGCATCTGCATCATGCCGGCGACCTCGCCGAGCGGCTGGTTCATCTGGCGGGAGTACTGGATGAACGCGGTGGCATCGCCAAGCGTGAGGTTGCCGGAAGCGACCTTGAGGCCGCCGAGCACCGCGATCGCGACATACGACAAAGAGCCGATGAACTGCATGATCGGGTGCATCGAATTCGCCAAAAATTGGGCTTTTTGTGCGGCCGCGGCGAGCTCCTCGTTGCGCTCGTCGAAGGTCTCGCGGATCTGGTCGCTGCGGCCGAAAATCGTGGTCACGTCATGGCCGGAGAACGCTTCCTCGACGTGGCCATTCAGATCGCCAGTGGCTTTCCACTGGGCGACGAACTGCTTTTGGGAGCGGGTACCCACCACGCCCATGACCACGCCGGTCAGCGGGATGGCTAGCAGTGCGACGAGTGCGAGCTGCCAGGAGATGGCCACCATCATGACCACGATGCCCACCAGCGTGAGCAGCGCATTGAACAGAGAAGATAGAGATTGCTGGAGGGCCTGCTGAATATTGTCGACATCGTTGGTCGTGCGGCTCATCACGTCGCCGCGTTGACGCGAATCGAAATAGGACAGTGGCAAGCGATTGATCTTTGCCTCCACGCGTTCGCGCAGATTGAACACCGCGCGCATGGTCAGCTTGTTCAAGATCGCGCCCTGTGCCCACATCAGCAGTGAAGCAAAAACGTAGAGTGCGAGCACCATGACGATGAGATCGCGGAGGCGATCAAAGTCGATGCCGTGGCCCGGGTTCAGGTCCATGGCTTCAGCCATGTCCGCGAAACGGTCCTGGCCCGAAGCACGCAGCCCTTCAACGGCTTGCTCGGCGGTGATGCCTTCAGGAAGGCGCTTGGAGATAGCGCCCGAGAAGATCACGTCCATCGCATGCCCCATGACGCGTGGCGCCCAGACCGCGAGGATCACAGACACGGTGTTCATGAGGAACACGAAGGTCAGAGCGATTTTATAGGGCGCGAGAAGGCCAAGGAGACGCTTAGCGGAAGGCCAGAATTGCTTGGCCTTGCGCGGGGCCTTATTGGAATAGTCGTCGCCGGCCATCTTGGCTTCGTATTCGGCCAATTGTGCGTCGTCAAGCTGCTCGGTCATGCTTTCACCGCCTTCTGGCTCGCTTCAATCTCACGGTAGGTCTTGCTCGTGCGGAGCAGCTCTTCATGGGTTCCGCGTGCGACGATTTCGCCGGCTTCCATCACGAGAATCTGGTCCGCATTGCTTATCGACGCCACCCTTTGCGCCACCACCAGCACCGTCGCATCGCTGGTGTATGCGGTCATGGCCTCTTGCAGTTTCGCCTCGGTGACGGCATCGAGGGCGGAGAATGAATCGTCGAAAAGATAAATATCGGGCCTTGCGACGAGCATGCGCGCGATGCAGAGACGCTGGCGCTGACCGCCAGAAACATTGGTGCCGCCCTGGGCGATCGGCATGTCCAGGTCTTCGACGAAATGTGCCTGGGCCGTGCGCAGGGCGTCCCAGAGCTGCTCATCGGTGGCCTCAGGATTGCCCACGCGAAGATTCGAAGCGACCGTGCCACGGTAGAGCCACGGCTTCTGCGGCACCATGGCTACGCGACCGCCGATCCGGATCTGCCCGGAGGTGGGGTAGTAGAGGTGCGGAATGAGCCCTATCAGAGTCGACTTGCCGGAACCGGTGGAACCGATGATCGCGGTGACCGTGCCTGGGCGGGCGGTGAAGTTGATGTTGTGGAGTACCGGCTCTTCCGCGCCCGGGTACTGGTATGTGACGTCAGCGAATTCGACGACGCCCGGCTCAGCGCTGGCGGTGCTGTTCTCCGGCGGGGTGGTGTGCTCGTAGCGCAGAACTTCCTTGATGCGGCGGGCACACACGATGGCACGGGGCAGCATCATCAACATGAACACGCCCATCATCACGGCCATGAGAATCTGCATCAGATACTGCATGAATGCAGTAAGCGAGCCGACCTCGACGAGACCCTCATCCACACGCTGACCGCCGAACCACAGCACCGCAGCGGTGGCGAGGTTCAAGATGAGCATGATGATGGGGAACATCGTGACAAAGACACGACCAATATTCAGGCTGAGCTTGGTCAATGCAGTATTCGCATCGGTGAAGCGCTCCGCTTCGAATTCCTCGCGACCAAATGCGCGGACGACGCGGATGCCGGCGATCTGCTCGCGGAGCAAACCATTGATGGCATCCAGGCGCAGCTGCATCTTGCGGAAGAGTGGCATGAGCAGTGCTGCGATGATCACCACCACAACAGCCAGCACCACAACAGCGACGATGACCAGCCACGACATACCCGGGTCCTGGCGCAACGCCATGATCACGCCGCCGATCGCCATGATCGGGGCGGTGACCATGAAATTGAAGAACAGCAGCGTTGTCATCTGTACCTGCTGGACATCATTCGTCGCACGGGTGGTCAACGTCGCCGCACCGAAGCGGCCCATATCCTCCGAAGTGAAACCACTGACATTGTCATAGACAGCCCGCCGGATATCGCGGCCAGTCTTCATCGCCGCAGCCGAAGCCATCCACACCGCAGCCACTGCAGCAGCGACCTGAACGAGCGAAACCACGAGCATGATCAGACCGACACGGCGGATATACGGCACATCTGCCTGAGCAACACCGTTGTTGATGATGTCCGCATTCAAATCCGGCAAATACAATGTGGCCAGCGTGGACACCAGCTGCAGCACCACGACCGCAGCGATAAAGCCGACATACGGTCTCCCGTACCGGCTGGTGAGACGTATGAGATCCATAAAGCTTCTCTCTAGAAATTAGTGAACGGCGCAAGCTTACACTGGGATTTGGATATGAGGATTGGAGCTGAGGCGGCGTCGATAAGCATGAAAAGAGGGGCTCTTTAAAGAGCCCCTCGCTGCGTATTCGACCTATGCCTGCCAGCGCTTGTCCGGTCCGGCTGTGCGGTCAGAATAGCGTGACTTCGCGTCCTCGTAGTCCTGCTCGGGCAGCTGGTAGAAGTACACGCGCGGCATGACGGCCTCGGCGTGTTCGAGGTAGGTGGTGACGAACTTATCGACGTCCTCGCGCTCGGTCGCCTTCTTGTTCACATAAATGAACAGCGGGCGTGACAGCGGGTAGTTGCCACTCTTCGCTTCCTCAGCGCTCGGCGCAACGCCGTCGACATCGACATTGTCGATCAGGTTGCGGTGCTCCTCATCGGTGGCGAGGTAATTGCCGATGCCCATGAAAGACAAGGCATTCGGGTCCTCCGCGACCCACTGGGACAGCTCCTGAATATCGTCTGTGGCCTGGTAATCATCACGGATCTCATCGCCATCGAGGACCAGGTCCGTGAAAACGTCGAGGGTGCCGGAACCTGCCGGTCGGCCGTAAAGCTTGATCTCCTCATCTGGCCAGGACGGGTTGATGTCTGACCACTTGGATACCGCGGAATCCTTCGCCCAGATGTCGTGGAGCTGCTGAATGGTCAGGTCAGCTGCGAAATCATTATCGCGGTGCTTGACCAGCGTGATGGCATCCAAGCCGATAGGCAGCTCGATGTACTCGACATCCTTGTCAGCGCACTGCTTCTGAAAGTCCTCCGGGATAGCCACGGACGCGTTGTTGATATCGGCTTCGCCATTGCAGAATTTCTCGAAACCATCAGTCGAACCGATGGCCTCGACATCCACGTCGAAGTCATATCGGTCGGTAATGTACGAGGTGATCGGCTCAACCGTGGCAGAGCCGGTGGCCTGGATCGCGCCCTCGCTGGCGACATCATGAGAAGAAGAGCAGCCAGCCGCGAAAACAGTGACAGCGGTCAGAGCAGAAGCGATGAGAGCCTTGTGGGCCTTAATCATTTGTCTTCTCCTCTTGCATCTCAGCGCGGAATTCGCGGAGCAAGCGGAAGAGGTTCTTCCACGAACCTTTCGAGTTGGTCCAGTATTTAGCGAAGTTCTCGTCCAGCTCAGCCTGCTGCTCAGGCGTGACATTCGGATTGATCTTCTCGCGCTTGTGATAAGCAGCTTCCGTGGCAGCAGCTTCGCTTTCGTGGTCAGCCGTCAGGCGCTCTTTATTGCGGCCACGCGCGGTGAGCTCAACGCGCAGCTCCTCAGCGGTTTCTTCCAGCTCAGCGAGCAGGGCTTCCAGGGCCTCGTCCGGGGCCTCATTCTGGATGAGGTCCTGGGCCATCGGGGAAAGATCAGGTGTCTCGTTCGGGTTCGTCATCGAAGGCTCCTATCGGTCAGGGAGTTGCATCTAGCGATTTACAGAACAGTGTTGGAAATGAACACAGCCAGCAGCGGCAGCGCGAAGAAGACGCCACCGATGTAGATGAAGACGTAGAGCTTGTTCTTCTCAGCCAGACCAGCCAGCCAGTCAGAGCAGGTCGGCGGCAATTCACGCAGGAACGGAACGCTCAGGATGAGGATGGCTGCAAAGAGGTTGAACATGGTGTGTACCAGGGCACCGGCCATAGCGGCCTCCGCCTCTGCACCAGAAGCAGAGAATGCTGCGACCAAGCCAGTGACGGTGGTACCGATATTCGCACCAACCACGAACGGGAACAGGGTGCGCACCTTGAATTTGCCCGATGCAGCCAGCGGAACCGTCAGTGCCGTGGTAGTCGAAGAGGACTGCACCAGGGTGGTGATCAGTGCACCGGAGAGAACTCCAAAGAAGGAGTTCTTGCCCAGTGCGGCATAGAGAATCTCCTGTGCTTTGCCCACGAGCAGAGCATTGAGGATCTTGCCGATGAAGCTGATGGACAGCAGCACCAGGGCCACGCCGATGAGGGCGAGGAGGATGCCGCCCCAGACATCACCAAGCGGTTCCACCCTGTCTCTTATACACATCTGACGCTGCCGACGAGCGA
>ERZ1031176.89-NODE-89-length-16723-cov-6.274898_pt1 | contig 16723 bp, 16 predicted proteins | sample MGYA00518586_ERZ1031176 | MGnify/ENA primary metagenome ERZ1031176 (study PRJEB33718, sample SAMN03159775) | human skin metagenome | collected 2014-05-20 | study: EMG produced TPA metagenomics assembly of the PRJNA266117 data set (Human skin bacterial metagenome and... | reverse complement strand
GATTGGCACGATGATCGGTGCGCTGATCTTCGGCATGACCAATCAGGGCATCGTCTACGCCGGTTGGAATCCGGATTGGTTCAAATTCTTCCTCGGCGCGATGCTCCTCTTTGCAGTGTTCACCAACACGTCTTTCGCCAACATCACGAAGGGGCGGTAGGTCATGGCGATCATTGAATTACGCGACATCACCAAGTCTTACGGCAGCTTCGATGCCCTCCGCGGCGTCAACCTGAATATCAATGCCGGCGAGGTCACCTGCGTGCTCGGCGATAATGGCGCGGGCAAGTCCACGCTGATCAAGATCCTTGCGGGTTTGCACGAGCCGACGGAGGGAGAGCTGCTTATCGACGATGAGGCGGTGACCTTCTCTTCACCCCGTGATGCGCTCGATGCTGGCATTGCGACGGTGTATCAGAACCTTGCCATCGTGGATGAGCTGAGCGTGTGGCGGAACTTCTTCCTCGGTCAGGAGCTGACCGGCCCATTCGGCACGCTGAAGCAGGAGGAGATGAAGCGCATCTGCTCGGAGCAGCTGCTTGAGATGGGCATTGATATCCCCGATGTGAATGTTGAGGCCGGCAACCTGTCCGGTGGTCAACGCCAGGTGGTCGCCATCGCCCGCGCGGTGTACTTCGGTGCTCGTGTGGTCGTCCTGGATGAGCCCACCGCTGCACTCGGTGTGAAGCAGTCCGGCGTGGTGCTGAAGTTCATCGCCGAAGCACGTGACCGTGGCGTGGCCGTCGTGTTTGTCACACACAACCCGCACCACGCCCATCTCGTCGGCGACCATTTCACAATTCTCAAGCTCGGCCGCCAAGAGCTCGACGCCACCCGTGATCAGGTCACCCTGGACGAACTCACCCGTGAGATGTCCGGCGGCGCCGAGCTCGAAGCACTCAGCCACGAGCTGAATAGCTAGTAGCAGCTGGCAATCACACGCCAGCTGCTATTCAGCACTCGTCATCTTCGAGTAATTCGCGAACAGCAATTCCTGACGCTGACGTTCCGTGGTCAGTCGACGAGATGCCCCGAAGGCTTTGTCCACTTCCCGGTCCAGCTCATCATGAGCCTTGATCAGCGCCGGATCCATCGCCAACGGGTTGTAGTGCTCCGCCAACGACCGCTCCGGATGCAATTCCCGTGCTGCCAACACCTTCTTCCCCGCATCAATGATCCGCTGCCGGGTTTTGTCATCGAGCTCGGGGACGGGGAAGGTGTTCCAGACCAAGGTGTTAGAGAAACGAAGATCGGACTTTAAGCGTCCTCCGACAGTTCGCTGCCAGGTGATGAACATGGAGGAGGAAATTAATCCGAACAACGCCCCGTCCGGATCCTCTGCGGTGAAGACAGAGTCTGCTGCAATGATGCTTGGGGAATAAAGGTCAGCTGTGAAGAATCTTCTTGTTTCCGAGACCACACGAGGAATAGCCACGTAGTCCACTGTGGGCTGGTGAATCTCTTGGAACAGATAGGGAGTATCAGCGGAAACTTGAGTAGCTTTCTTCTTACTCACTAGGCGTGTTTGACGTACTGCGTCTACGCGTGACCTCAGAGTCTCAGATTTGTTCAGATCTGCAGGATCGAAACTATCGGCCATCCATAGGCACCAACGATCGAGACCCCGAACCAGCTCACGTCCCATGCGGAAAGGACGCAGATACTTTGCTGCTACTGCATCAGACATCATTGCTTCGTAGTCGGCCACTTCTACGATTAAGTTGCCGCCGTCGGTCGGTTTCGAACCGAAGCGAGCTAGAGGGATATCTGCCAGGGGTTTTGTTCGTTTGCGCACGAGAACGTTCGGTCCATCCACCAAATAAGCATTGACCCCTTGCTCAATGGCTAGCTCAACGGCTTCGCCCCGGATATCGGGGTAGTCCCAAAGACGCTGCTTGACTCCACGATCGCGCGTGAAACCAACGATCACGCAGTGAACCGCGGCTTTGCCGGGAGCTTCGGAATCCCATTGGAATGTGCGGTGGGCGAACTTGATTCGCCAGCCTTCGCGCATGAGAGGGCCGAAGAGTGCGGGGACTGGCTGGCCTTGAGTGATGGAGTTCGTGGTTACGTAGGCGAACTCGCCTTGGCGTTCTTCTAGCAGTGTCTTTGTCTGGGCGTGCCATCCGGTGACGTAATCCAGGTAACCGTCGTAGTCTTTGCCCCAGACTCGCTTCATGTCCTCGGTCTGTTCGGCGGTCTTGGTGTATTGACCGATGAAAGGAGGGTTGCCGAAGACGTACGTCATGCCGGTGGTCTTCGGCAGAATCTCGCGCCAATCGACTTGGAGGGCGTTGGCGTGGACGATGTGGGCGGTGACCGTGATGGGGAGGCGTTCGGGGGCGAGGCCAACGCGGTCGGCGAGTTCGCGGTTGGCTTGGTGGTCGACAAGGAACATGGCGGTCTCCGCGATGCGGGCGGGCCACCAGTTCAACTCGATGCCGTGAAACTGGCTGATGGAAAGCTTCTGCTCCCACGAGATGTCCAAGGCCATGTCGGACTGACCTTCGCGCTCGCGGATGGCCATGATCACGTCGGTCTCAATCTTGCGGAGCTCGCGGTACGCAACGATGAGGAAGTTGCCGGAACCACATGCGGGATCGCAGAACACCATGTCAGCCAGGCTGTCACGGAACTGACGTAGCTTTGCCACGGGCGTGGACTTTGCGCGGATGAGCCGGTCAGCCTCCTCACGCAGCTCGTCGAGGAAGAGAGGACCGATGGTCTTCAGAATGTTCTTCTCACTCGTGTAGTGCTCACCATCGCCGCGGCGTGCTTCCTTCGACTTCACCAGCTGGAACATCGAGCCGAAGATCGCCGGGCTGATCTGAGTCCACTGGAAACGACATGCGTTAAGGAGCGCATCGCGCATATCCGGAGTGAAGAACTGTGTGGGCATCGTCTCCGCGAAGATCGCACCGTTGACGTACGGGAAGCGCGCCAATGAGTCGGGCACGCGGCGGCGGGAAGACTCTGGGGTATTGAGGACCTCAAACAATGCGGCGAGCTGGCTGCCGAGGTTCTCACTGTTCGTGTGCTACAGAACGAAGCGATAAAACAGGTCCTGCTCCCACAGGCCAGCATCATCGCCGAAGAGGAGAAAGAGGAGACGAGTGAGGTACATCGACGTTTCTTGAATCGCCGCATCCTCATCCTCAGGATTCGTCGGAGCAGCATCGCCGACATTCTCATCGACCTCATCGCCCACCATAGCGGTGAACAAATCAGCCATCAGCTGAGACGCCTTGATGGAAGCCTCTGCCTGTTCCTCAACCGTCGTGTCATCCTCGTAACCAGCGAGGAATTTCAGCTGGTCCACATAGTCAGTTACTTCGGCGAGCTGAAAAGTGACATCGAAACGCTTCTCGGGGGCGCCAAGTCGAACGAGCCGGAATGACTCGAAATCACTCGCAATGATGTACCTCGGCTGCTCAGCATCCTTGATCGTGCCGCCGAGTAGATAGTCCCGTGCCTGGTCAACAGCAACCTGAAGATCAACACCGGGCTTCTTCGCCTCACCGATGACTACACCGGGCCAGAACAGGTCGATGTAACCGGACTGCCCGGTAGAAGCACGCAACGCGTCTTGCTCAAAAAGATCCATACGAGACGCGGCGATGCCAAAACATTCGAAAAGCTCAGCCCAAAAGGACTGAGCATATTTCTTCTCTAATGCGCCCTGGCCAACAGATTCCCAATCATCAAGGCGGTTACGCCAGCGGGTCTTGAACTGGTCCAGGTTTCGGCGCATCGTAGCGCGGTCAAGACGGAGGGCAGTCGCAGAAGTCACCCATCCACCATAGACCGAGAATCAGGTGTTCAGGCCTGACTCGGTCGAGCTACTGCTCGTTGTTTTATTCGGTGCCTTGTTCCTTGAGCTCTTCCTGCGCCTTGGTGATCTGCTCGACGAGGGCGACCATGGCGTTGTGGGCGCTGACAACGGAGTCGACGGAGCTGCTGAAGGCGGAGCGAAGCTGTTCGTCGGTCATGCCGGCGGCGACGGACTGTTCGGCTTCGGTGCGCACGACCATGTTCTCGTCGCGGTTGCCGATAATCGCGCGGGCGCCGATGAGGGTGGAATTGACCTCGTTGGCAGCGAGGTAATACGTCGCATCGGGGGAGTCGGCGGCAGTGTCAGTCACGGAATCCGCGCGGACAATGAACACAGAATCAAGCAGGACGACCATCAACTGAAGGTCCTCATGAGTGCCGTGGGCGGCGCGACCACTGACATCGGCAGTGATGGATACGCCGGCCTGGGTTGCGGCGTCGACAATGCGGTCAATCGTCACCTGACTGGTGGTAGAAGTCTGTTCACTCATTTAATTCTCCTCCCAAGTCACAGCAGTCGGGAACGTCTCAGCCAAGTAGCTGAATGCCTGCAGCGTCGAATGGATCGAGGTGATGATGAAGACGCCGAGTTGATTCGTCGACAAGCCCTTGCTCACATCAAGCGTGCGGATACCAGTAATAGCCAGGGTGTTCTCTTCGCTCTGGAAGAAACGCAACGTGGGCGTGAAGTGCGACTGGTTGTACTCATTCGTCGAATACAGCAGGGAAGAGACATCCTCCGGGGCGAACTCGCCACGCCAGACAGATTCAAAGATGAGCTTGCCGTCTTCAAAAGTGAACACCATTGCGGCGTTGACGAATCCGGTGCGCACAACCGGTTCCTCCAGGCGGTACTCAAGGCCCTCGCCATCCAGGACGGTGGCGATATCCCCAAGTGTCACCTCGCGGACAATATCTGCTTCCGGATCCGTCGCGGGGACGGATTGATCATTCGGTATGGTCATGCGCACCAGGCTACATACCGGTTGGGGAGATGGGTGCGTTCCCACCGTGGCGTCGATGTGAGGATCGCGACGTCCGCTCAACATAGCTCTTAAAAAGCTTCTCCCGAACTGTGGATATGAAATCTCCCGAGAATTAATTCCGATACTAGGGATTTTTCAAGAGACCCAAACATAGGCTCTAAAATTGCCACCTATCTACTTGCCTTCTTGGCTAGAACATACTGAGGAGGTGCGAAAGCTCGCCCAGATTGCCAGACGAGTTTTCGAACTCTAGTTTTGTTTATTTGTCTACAGCCTTTAATTGTCAATATTCCACTACCAGGACTTCAGTCTCTCGTTTGAGCCCTCAGAACGCCAAGACCGGGTTCAGAGGAAAGCTGCAATCGTCACCGCAACCCAAAGGTAATCGGTATTCACTGCCAGCTCTGCATGACGCTGCTCTAAATCCGACAGTAAACTCCCAGGCCAGTGGTAATGTCCTTTAACTATTGCGCAGTTCAGTAATCCCGAGGCAACGTATCGGCAGCTCCGAGTATCCCTTTGTGAGTTTCTTCTCATGGGTGGCTTTTCAAGGGAAACGGGCGGAGTAACTCTGCTGGGCCAGTCAGGCGGGACTGCTAACGTTATTTCAGGTTTATGATCATGCCCCATTACTTGCGTGTGGGGGCGTAGCTGACCTAGGTCACTGAAAGTTCGAGCTTTACCATCCGTTTCGCTTAAGCGAAAATATCAATTACTTGTCCACCACCAGCCATTTCTGGCTGCAGGCAAAACCATTCAATCCTGTAAGGCACAGCTAACAGCCCCAAAGGGATTTACTGGAGAAACGCATGACATTCAATCCTGAAGGTTCGATCGCATTACTCAACTCTGCTAGGAGGAATCGCGCCAGAATGGATGAAGTTCACCAAGAGTATCGAACCGAACACGAAGTCCACTGTTTTACAAAGCGCGACGACAAATCCATTTCAATTTATCTGCAAGCTACAGCTCCATATCCTGCGCAAATGACAACAGAATTTTACAGTTGGGCTAACTCTCTCCGTGCATCTTTGGACAACCTTTTCTACGAAGTCGCAATTTATGACACTGGACAGAACCCACCCACCGCTGCTGGGAATCGGCATTTTCCAATCTTTAGTTCCGAGGAAAGGTTTAAGACTGCAAAATGCTTAAAAGGACTTCATCCCTGGTCTGTAAATGCGTTGCAGACTTGTCAACCGTTTCATTCTGAGACAGGCAAGACAGGAAATGCTCTCTACTGGCTCAACGAATTGGCTCGCACTAGCCGACACCGAAAGCTCTATGAAGTGCTACCTGCTATCGAGATGCTGGACATCATAATCCCTGAAGATGTCGCGATACATACGTCCGAGGATGAAATTGAGTTGAGTGATCGCGAATTCTCCTTTATTAGTTCGGACAGCCCGCTTCGTATTGCCAAGATCAACCTGAATTCTCCACTTTCACCAAACATTAGCTCTGGGTTCGATATCAAGTGTGAGATCGCCTATGAAATACCCGACTGGAAAAGAAACGTCTATCCCAGCTATCGATGGCGGCTCTCAGATCGAATGGACTCTTTGGAGGAGATGGTCGAGAAACTGATTCAACTATTTGACAGTCACATTGAGGAACGAACCGAATTCACTTCTAAAATTTCGTACATAGATGGTCAGTGGGTTCGCGATGGATCCTAAGACAACCAGTTGAACGCCCACCTAATGACTCTTAAGCGCGTGTTTTCGCCTCGCCGGATTCTCTTTCAGGAGGTATTGGCCAGTATCAGAGATAACTGCTTGTTTTAGTAGCTTCATGCCTGATCGGCTAAATCAACGGGCATAGTCGACTTTGTCTCCAATTTCATTAGGACCTCGGATGGACAGATATGTATCCGCCCAGACTGCATGCAGCCGAGCATTTACCCGCGATTTTCAATACCAATCGAAGCTGTGCTCCCTTGTGTCTAATTTGGGCATAGGTATATGCAAACACTTCGCCAAAGTCAGAGCCTTCCCAAAATGGGATAAGACCGCTTTAAGAATGTGGACAGTTGAGGAATATCTGCAACTCCATGAAAATCTGCAGAAGCTCTTCGACTTTGATGCCACGAAGTTGACGACTACCAAAACCGACCCAATGAGTTCCCTATACTCAAGCAGCCTCGGTGTCTAGGACTCTCCGACTCCACCCCAAGAATAAGATTCTCGGCAGCACCCCACTGATAAACAGAAGAAATCGGAAAAACATCAATCCTTTTGGGTATGTTTCCTCCGGTGCTGTTAGTTCAACCGCAATCGATAAGTAATTCTCTCCATTGAAATCTGCGAACGCATTCGTGCAAGCGTGACGTGAAAAAGTGATCTCTATTACTGATCGTCGCCGGGGGAGAAGTGCTAGGGTGGCAAGCGTCTATCAAGCATAGGCAGGCTCTTAAAGAAGCATCCTTTAAATTCCGCACAGAGAGGCGGGGAAGGAGGTTCGATGAGTGCTACTGAGTTGCTTGACGCTAGTGACGTCTCGCGCACCATTGCACGCATCGCGCACCAGATCATCGAGAAAACAGCTCTCGATTCTGACGGTGCTCCACCACTGATTATTTTGGGTATTCCGTCTGGCGGAGTGCCTTTGGCCCAACGCATCGCGGCCGCGATCGAGGAGTTTTCGGGGGTGAGCATTCCCGTTGGCAGTCTCGATGTGACGCTGTACCGCGATGACCTTCGCGGACGTCCGCACCGCGCACTAGCCCCGACGGATATCCCCGGCAATATCAACGGCGCGACAATCATCCTCGTCGATGATGTGTTGTTCTCCGGCCGCACCATCCGCGCGGCACTGGATTCGCTCAGCGATATTGGCCGCCCGGAAGCAATCCAACTCGCAGTCCTCGTTGACCGCGGTCACCGCTCGCTTCCGATCCGCGCTGACTACGTGGGCAAAAATATTCCGACGTCGCTTACCGAGGACGTGCGCGTCACTCTGACACCGCTTGATGAAAGAGACGCTGTTCTCCTGGACAAAGAGGAGGACGCGAAATGAAGCACCTGATCAGCATCGCGGACTTGAGCCGCGAAGAAATCATCGGCCTCATGGACGAGGCCGATCGCTTCCGCGAGGCGCTCGACGGCAGGGAAATAAAGAAGCTGCCAACGCTGCGCGGTCGGACAATCTTCACGCTGTTCTACGAAAATTCCACCCGCACTCGCTCCTCGTTTGAGACCGCGGGCAAGTGGATGAGCGCGGACGTGATCAACGTGTCGGCCTCGAGCTCATCCGTGAAGAAGGGCGAATCCCTCAAGGACACAGCAAATACACTGCGCTCCGTGGGAGCGGATGCGATCATCATGCGCCACCCGTCGTCCGGCGCGCCGAATCTGCTGCGCGAATGGGTACCGGGCGCCGCCATCATCAATGCGGGCGACGGTTCGCACCAGCACCCAACGCAAGCGCTTCTCGACGCGGTGACGATGCGCCAGCACATCGGCGACGTCGCCGGCAAGAAGGTGCTCATTGTCGGCGATATCCTGCACTCCCGTGTCGCACGATCCAATGTGGATCTGCTGTCCACGCTTGGCGCTGAGGTCGTGCTCGTCGCACCGCCAACGCTGATGCCCACTGGCGTGGAGCACTGGCCGTGCGAAATCTCCTACGACTTCGATGAAGCCCTGGCGGATGCGCGTAGTGAAAAATCCGCGCCGATCGCGGCAGTGATGATGTTGCGCGTGCAAGCTGAACGCATGAATGGCGGGTTCTTCCCGTCCCACCGCGAATACGCCACGCTGTACGGGCTTTCGCAGGACCGTGCGAACCTGCTTGGCGAAGACACTTTGATCATGCACCCAGGTCCGATGCTGCGTGGCATGGAGATCAACTTCGATGTCGCCGACCGTGAGAACACGGTGGTGCTCGACCAGGTCACCAACGGTGTGTACACCCGCATGGCTGTTTTATTCACCCTGCTCGCTGGTAGCGATGACACGCTGGAAGGAAAGGAGTAGGGCAATGACGACTCTGGCACTGAATAATGTGCGGCCCTACGGCGAAGACGAAACGAATATCCTCATCGATGTGGAAGCAGGTGTCATCGAGTCGATCGGTGATTCGCCGTTTACAGATGCCTCCGAGGTTGTGGACTGCGGTGGCAATGTTCTGCTCCCTGGCCTTGTGGACATGCACGTCCACTTGCGCGAGCCGGGGCGTGAGGACACTGAGACAATCGCGACCGGCTCTGATGCCGCGGCCGCTGGTGGCTTCACCGCGGTGTTCACCATGGCGAATACGCAGCCGGTGATCGACCAGCCTTTCCTCGCCGACGCGGTGTGGGAAAAAGGCCAGGCATATGGCAAGTGCGATGTGTACCCGGTCGGCTCCATCACCAAGGGGATTGGCGGTGAAACGCTCACCGAGATCGGCCTGATGTCTCGCGGACATGTACGGATGTTCTCCGATGACGGCAAGTGCGTCAACGACCCGCAGCTAATGCGCCGCGCAATCGAATACGCGAAGGCCTACAACGTGGTGCTCGCCCAACACGCCGAAGACCACCGCATGACCGATGGATCGGTGGCCCACGAAGGCGAGAATGCTGCACGCTTGGGCCTGCGCGGTTGGCCACGCGTTGCGGAAGAATCCGTCGTGGCACGCGATCTGATCATGACCCGTGATTACGGCGGGCGCTACCACCTCTGCCACGCATCCACCGAGGGAACGGTCTCTCTGCTGCGCTGGGCAAAGGAACAAGGTATCGATGTTTCCGCCGAGGTGACGCCGCACCACCTGTTGCTCACCGATGAGAAGCTGGAAACCTACGACGGAGTCTTCCGCGTCAACCCACCACTGCGCGAAGACCGCGACACGATCGCACTGCGCGATGCGCTTCTCGACGGCACGATTGACGTCGTCGCCACCGACCACGCTCCACACGGCTCTGAAGACAAGTGCGTGGAATTTGAAAACGCCAAGCCGGGAATGATCGGACTGGAGACCTCGCTGCCGATCGTCGCGAAGATCTTCGTCGAGTCTGGCCTGGCTGACTGGCGTTTTGTGGCCAAGGTGATGAGTGAACGACCGGCGGAGATTCTCCGCCTGGCAGACCAGGGTCGTCCTATCGCTGTCGGCGAGCCGGCGAATCTCACGCTCGTGGATACGCAAGCGCCCTGGACTGCACGTGGTGAAGAAATGGCTTCCAAATCGAAGAACACCCCGTATGAGGGCTCCGAATTCAACACACGCGTTGCCGCCACCTGGCTGCGCGGCACACAAACATATTCCGCGAAGAAGGCGTAACCAATGACTGACACCACTCAGAAGAATCAGTACAACCAGCGCACACGCGCGACCCTCGTGCTCGACGGCGGCACCGAATTCCCCGGTTTCGTTTTCGGTGCCACCCCGACCGGTGAGATCGCCGGTGAACTGACATTCACCACCGATATGTTCGGCTACGAGCGTGAACTGTGCACCCCGGAACGTGCCGGACAGATCCTCGTCTTTGCCACTCCGCAACTGGGCAATGTCGGCTGGACCGGTGAAGGCGCAGGGGAGGGGCGCACTGAGATCACCGCTTCCGCACTTGTGATCCGTGATCGTTCCCGTATCGCCGCCAACCAGGAAGCACAGCACACGCTCGAAGAAGAACTGGTGAAGCAGAACATCACCGGCCTGTGGGGTGTAGATACCCGCAAGCTCGTCCGCGTCCTCGCAGACGCCGGCCGCAACGGCACGACCGTCAACGCCAAGATCATCGTCAACCAGCACGAAGCCTAGAAAAGACCAGGGAGAAAAATAATGAAACGAGCAGATCTCAATCACGTCCTGGTTATCGGTTCCGGTCCCATCGTGATCGGCCAGGCATGCGAATTCGACTACTCCGGCACCCAGGCCTGCCGCGTTCTTAAAGAAGAAGGCCTGCGAGTCACCCTTGTGAACTCGAACCCGGCAACGATCATGACCGACCCGGAGTTCGCCGACCACACCTACGTCGAGCCGATCGAGCCGGAATACATCGACCGCATTCTTGCCCGTGAGAAGGAGCAGGGCCACCCAGTCGACGCGATCCTGCCCACCCTCGGTGGACAGACCGCGCTGAACGCAGCGATCAAGCTGGATCGCCTGGGCATCCTGGACAAGCACGGAGTTGAGCTCATCGGCGCTGATATTGATGCGATCGAGCGCGGTGAGGACCGTCAGAAATTCAAGGACATCGTGGAAAAGATCGGCGGCGAATCCGCTCGTTCCCGCGTGTGCTTCACCATGGAAGAGGTCGAAGAGACCGTCGCCGAGCTAGGCTTCCCATGCGTTGTCCGCCCGTCGTTCACCATGGGTGGCCTTGGTTCCGGCCTGGCCTACAACATGGATGACCTGCACCGCATCGCCGGTGACGGCCTGACCGCCTCGCCAGAGGCCAATGTCCTGATCGAGGAATCCATCCTCGGCTGGAAGGAAATCGAGCTGGAGCTCATCCGTGACAAGGATGACAACTGCATCACCATCGCTACCATTGAAAATGTCGATGCGATGGGCGTGCACACGGGTGATTCCGTCACCGTCGCACCGGTCCTCACCATGACCGAGCCCGAAGTGACCAAGATGATCGAGCAGGGCAAGGCCATCATCCGCGAGGTCGGCGTGCGCACGGGCGGCTGCAATATTCAGTTCGCCATCAACCCCAAAGATGGTCGCATGATCACCATCGAGATGAACCCGCGTGTGTCGCGTTCTTCGGCTCTTGCCTCCAAGGCAACGGGGTACCCGATTGCGAAGGTAGCTACTCGTCTGGCCATTGGTTACACCCTCGATGAGATTGACAATGATATGACCGGTGGCGCTACCACCGTGCTCACGGAACCGTCTTTGGACTACGTCATTGTGAAGATGCCGCGCTTTGCATTCGAGAAATTCCCGGGCTCCGATGAGACCCTGGGCACCTCGATGAAGGCAGTGGGTGAGGCCATGGGCATTGGCCGCAACTACATCCAGGGCCTGAACAAGGTCATGCGTTCCATGGAGGACAAGCCGAACGGCTTCTGGACCAAGCCGGATGAGTACTTCGCAGGCGAGCGCGCGACGGACGTCTCCGCGGTGCTCGAGGATCTGAAGGTTCCCACCGATAAGCGGCTTTACGACGTCGAGTTGGCCCTACGCCTCGGTGCCACCGTCGAGCAGGTCTACGAAGCCTCCGGCATTGACCCGTGGTTCCTCGAGGAGCTCGTCACACTCATTGAATTCCGCGATGTGCTTGTCGACGCCCCGGTTCTCGACGCCGACCTCCTCCGTGAAGCGAAGGTCTTCGGCCTGTCCGATGCCCAGATCGCAGCGCTGCGCCCGGAGCTCGCAGGTGAAGACGGTGTGCGCCAGCTGCGCTGGTCGCTCGGCGTGACCCCGACATTCAAGACCGTGGACACCTGCTCTGGTGCATATGAGGCCAAGGTGCCGTACCTGTACTCGGCTTATGAGCACGACGTGAATGCCGAAACCGAGGTCACGGCTGCAGATAACTCTGGCTGCGAAAAGGTCATCATTCTCGGTTCCGGCCCGAACCGCATTGGCCAGGGCATCGAGTTTGACTACTCCTGCGTCCACGCAGCACTAGAGCTGTCCCGCGTGGGCTACGAGACTGTCATGGTCAACTGCAACCCGGAGACCGTCTCCACCGACTATGACACCGCTGATCGCCTGTACTTCGAGCCACTGACTTTCGAAGACGTCATGGAGATCTACCGTGCGGAGGCAGCCACCGGCACTGTTGCCGGCATGATTGTCCAGCTCGGTGGCCAGACTCCGCTTGGCCTTGCGCAGAAGCTTGCCGACGCCGGCGTGCCCGTCGTTGGCACCACCCCGGAAGCGATTGACCTGGCTGAGGACCGTGGAGAATTCGGCCAGGTGCTTGATCAAGCCCAGCTGCCAGCCCCGGCATACGGCACCGCGACTTCCTTCGAAGGTGCCCGCGAAGTCGCTGATCGCATCGGTTACCCGGTGCTGGTCCGCCCGTCCTACGTTCTTGGTGGTCGTGGCATGGAGATCGTTTACGACGAGGAGAACCTGCGCGATTACATCAACCGTGCAACTGAGCTGTCCCCGGACCACCCGGTGCTGGTAGACCGCTTCCTGGATAGCGCGATCGAGATCGACGTGGACGTGCTTTCTGATGGCGAGAAGGTCTACCTGGGTGGCGTGATGGAGCACATCGAGGAAGCCGGTATTCACTCCGGTGACTCCGCATGTGCATTGCCGCCGATGACGCTGGGCCCGGATGACATTGAGAAGGTCCGCCGCTCTGCCGCAGCACTCGCACACGGTATTGGTGTGAAGGGCCTGATGAATGTCCAGTTCGCGTTGAAGGACGACATTCTTTACGTCATCGAGGCAAACCCGCGTGCGTCTCGTACGGTTCCGTTTGTGTCTAAGGCCACCGGTGTCCACCTGGCCAAGGCCGCTGCACGGATTATGCTTGGCGCTTCCATCGAACAGCTGCGAAGTGAGGGCCTGATCCCGTCGAGTTACGACGGCGGCTCCCTGCCGCTGGAGCACCCGATCGCAGTGAAGGAAGCAGTGCTGCCGTTCACCCGTTTCCGTCGCCCGGATGGTGCTGTTCTGGATACCATCCTCGGCCCGGAGATGAAGTCCACCGGCGAGGTTATGGGCCTGGCTCCGTCGTTTGGTGTTGCCTTTGCCAAGGCAGAGGCTGCCGCGTTTGGCGAGCTGCCCACTCAGGGCACTGTGTTCGTTTCCTTGGCTAACCGCGACAAGCGCACGCTGATCTTCCCGATCCAGCGTCTATCCACCATGGGATTCAAGGTCCTGGCCACCGAGGGCACCGCACAGATGCTGCGTCGAAACGGTATCGAGTGCGAGGTTGCGCTCAAGGCTTCTGAGGTCCGCGAAGGTGCTGATGGCAAGTCCATCGTCGACCGGATCCTGGAAGGTGAAGTGGACCTGGTGCTCAACACGCCGGCTGGTTCCGCGGGCGCACGCCATGACGGCTACGACATCCGTGCCGCAGCAGTGGTGTCCAATGTTCCGATGATGACCACTGTGCAGGGAGTTACCGCAGCAGTGCAGGGCATTGAATCCCTGCGCGCGAATGAAATCACGGTGACCAGCTTGCAGGAACTCGAGCACAACGTTGTTCAGGCGGCTGAGTAAATGAGCACGCAGGAGAACTCACGCCAGATCTTCGGTAACCGCCTCGTCGAGGCGGGCGAGACCTACGGACGGCTGTGCGTGGGCATCGACCCGCACGCCGGGCTTCTCGACGCCTGGGGGTTGACTCACGATGCCGCGGGCCTGCGTGAGTTCTCCTTGCGCTGCGTTGAGGCATTCGCCGGCCACGTCGCTCTGATCAAACCGCAGGTGGCTTTCTATGAGCGCTTCGGATCTGCCGGATTCGCAGTGCTGGAAGAAACGCTTGCTCAGCTGCGTGAGAGTGATTCGCTGGTCGTGGCAGACGCGAAACGTGGTGATATTGGTTCCACCATGGAGGGGTACGCCCTGGCCTGGCTGGATGAGAACTCGCCGCTGTGCTGTGATGCGGTGACCTTGACACCGTACCTTGGTGTCGGATCACTGAATCCCGCGATTGAGCTTGCCGGGAGAGAGAACCGCGGAGTGTTCATCATGTCCGCCAACTCGAACCCAGAAGCCGAGGGTTTTCAGTCTCAAACGCTCAGTTTGAGCGGTGTGACAGTTGCCCAGCACATGGTGGATGAGTGCGCGGAATACAACGTGGATAAGCCTGCAACTGACGGCAGTGACGGTGACTATGTCGGTCATGTCGGTGTTGTTGTTGGCGCGACTGTGAAGAATCCACCAAAGCTCGACGACCTGAATGCGCCGGTACTTATGCCGGGTGTTGGCGCACAGGGCGCAACAATGGAAGATGTTTCACGCATTGCGGGTGAGCAAAAACACTTGTTTTTCCCGAATGTTTCCCGCGCCGTACTCGCTGCTGGACCAGAGGTTTCTGACCTGCGTAAACAGGCGAAAAAGCTGGTTAGCTAGCTTTAACTAGACCCTGAATATTGTGGCATGGAAAACTGCTGGTAGGTTATAGGCGTCGATGCGATGACGTGGCAAAACACGCTGCGGATCATCGTGTCTTGAGCCGTGCAGTGGTACAGTTGTCCCACAACGACGAGTTGCAACAGTGTAATTCTTTTGCGACAGTGTCGAATCGGTTCATAAGCTGGATCAGAATTTATTCCCTAACACATTGGAGGAACCCAATGGCCCTTCCCGAACTTACCCCGGAACAGCGCCAGGAAGCTCTCGCTAAGGCTGCGGAAGCACGCAAGCAGCGTGCTGAGCTCAAGGCTTCCCTGAAGCGCGGCGACACCAACCTCAAGGAGGTTCTCGCCAAGGCTGAGTCCGACGAGATCATCGGCAAGACCAAGGTCTCCGCTCTCCTCGAGGCTCTGCCGAAGGTTGGCAAGGTCAAGGCTCGCGAGATCATGGAAGAGCTCGAGATTGCTCAGACCCGTCGTCTGCGCGGCCTCGGTGACCGTCAGCGTCGTGCACTGCTCGAGCGTTTCGGCTTCGGGGAATAATCGGTGACAAACGTGGATAGGAAGGGCCGGCTGGTTGTTTTGGCTGGCCCTTCTGCCGTTGGAAAGTCGACGGTGGTGCAGCGTCTCCGCGATGAAGTGGAAGACCTGTACTTCTCCGTCTCCATGACCACGCGCGATCCGCGTCCGGGCGAAGTCGACGGCAAGGATTATTTCTTTGTCAGTTCCGATGACTTCCAGGAGCGGATTGATTCCGGTGAAATGCTGGAGTGGGCCGATATTCACGGCGGTCTGCAGCGTTCCGGCACTCCCGCCGCACCTGTGCGGGAAGCGATGGAAGCTGGCCGTCCTGTCCTGGTCGAAGTCGACCTGGCTGGTGCCCGCAACATCAAGGAGATCATGCCGGAAGCGGTCACGGTCTTCCTCGCGCCCCCTTCATGGGAGGTCCTGGTGGAGCGTCTGACTGGCCGTGCAACGGAGACTGAAGACGTGATTGCACGTCGTCTTCAAACGGCTCGTGCTGAGCTTGCCGCTCAGGACGAATTCGACGATGTTATTGTCAATAACGATCTGGATGAGGCTGTGCAGGGGATTAGTGATATTCTCTTGTGCGTCCAGCGTCCAAATAATGAGTAGGTGTGAGTGAGCAACGTGACCAACGATCTTGCTAATTCGGCAGAGACCGCCGACGTCAACGAGCAGGTGTACGACACGCCGGAAGGCATCACGGCCCCGCCTATCGACGAATTGCTGACCAAGGTGTCCTCTAAGTACGCCCTGGTGATCTTCGCGGCTAAGCGTGCCCGTCAGATCAACAGCTACTACCAGGAGCAGGATGAGGGCGTGTTCGAGTTCATCGGCCCGCTGGTCACTCCGCAGCCTGGTGAGAAGCCGCTTTCCATTGCCCTGCGTGAGATCGAGCACGGTCTCCTGGAGCACGAGGAAGGCCAGTAAAGCTTCCTTCTTTAGCGAGCGTTAGTGCCTAGTTTGCACTGCGCTCGCTTTTTTCATGCATAAAAATCGCCATTTTTTGACTCTGTTCTCCCCGGTTACCGCGCCGCGATTATCTATCGAAACTTGGACAGTATTTTCGGTTTGGAACGATTTCACCCAAATAGCTTTCAACCCCGCTTTTACGTGGGGCTTTTCAATCCCTGTTGCTTTTTGCGTTTTGGCTATTAGTTTCGGACATGTGTTCTGAATCACTCGCCACGTCCCGTCACTCCGTCTCCCGCGCATGCGTGGATGTCCACTGAAGTAGACATTCTTCCGCTTTATTTTTGCCCAACTCATGTCATCCTTGTTGCGTCGGCCAGCACCACTATCAAACAGGCGATGAGTTCCACCGACACAAGGGGGGCGGAGGAAATGGGAACACTGTCTCTTATACACATCTCCGAGCCCACGAGACTCCTGAGCATCTCG
>ERZ1031176.88-NODE-88-length-16794-cov-7.067746_pt1 | contig 16794 bp, 20 predicted proteins | sample MGYA00518586_ERZ1031176 | MGnify/ENA primary metagenome ERZ1031176 (study PRJEB33718, sample SAMN03159775) | human skin metagenome | collected 2014-05-20 | study: EMG produced TPA metagenomics assembly of the PRJNA266117 data set (Human skin bacterial metagenome and... | reverse complement strand
AGATGCTCAGGAGTCTCGTGGGCTCGGAGATGTGTATAAGAGACAGGACCCCGGGGCACCCGGCGCTTGTTCATGTGGATGCGTACCGTTTGCTCGACAGCGTCGGTGGCACTGGTGCGGTGGATCCGTTGGGTGAGCTCGATGCGCTGGACCTGGACACGGAACTGACTGATTCTGTGGTGGTGGCGGAATGGGGCGGTGGCCTCGTCGAGCAGATCGCTGCGCGCTACCTGCTCGTGGAATTGGATCGTGAAACGCGTGTGAAAGAAGACCCCGAATCGCAGGGTCGGATCATCTCCTGGACGCCGTCCGAGTAGGGTTGTGGCCATGCAAAAGCTCACAGGTGCCCAAAAAGGCTGGTTCGGAATCGTCATTGCGCTGTGGATCATTGCGCTCGCAGCAATGGTTTTCCTGCTGCCAAAAACGAGCTCGAGTGCCTCTAGCTCAGCCTCTGCAGGCAGTGCGGAAGGATCCGGTTCGCTCGTGCAGACACTGGAAAACATGGAGCCGCCCGCTAATGCGGCGGTCGCTGGACAGTTGCTCGACCTGCGTCAGGTCTACGGTGACGATGTCGTAGCATTCGTCCCGGTGTGTGCAGAAGAGCCGAAGGAGCTTGTCGACGCCAAGTTGGAGGCCGCCGGCGATGTCGCCGACCAGGTCGACCTTGAATCTGGCAATAACTACCTGCTGCTGTCCAAGGACCCGCAGGCAGGTGTTGACTCGGTGGACCCGGTGTCCAGCGATGTCATGGACCTGTGCAACGGCAATTACTTCGATCAGTTCTTCAGCACTGAGCAGGGCTTCCCGGTGTACTGGGATGGCGATGTCTGGCGCTTCGGCGTTCGTGCTGAGTAAGCGGAGATAAGTGTGAGACATGATCGTCCTGGCCATCGACACCGCCACCACCGACCTTGTTGCAGGTCTGGTGGAAGTGACCGATGGGCAGCACGTCACGCTGACAGAACGGATCATTCCGACCCGTTCCCACAATGAGCTGCTCGTTCCTACGGTGGTCGAGCTGCTGCGCGAGAGCGGCAAGGAATTCGGTGATCTTGGTGCCGTGGTTGTGGGCTGCGGTCCAGGGCCCTTCACTGGTTTGCGCGTGGGCATGGCTACTGCCTCCGCTTTCGGGCAAGCGCTCGGCATTCCCGTTCATGGGGTGTGCACGCACGATGCTGTGGCCGCGCAGATCGCAGCGGATGCACCGGAAGCGACATCGCTGGTGGTCACTGATGCCCGTCGCCGTGAGGTGTACTGGGCGCAGTACGCAGGGGAGAACCGCGTTTCTGGTCCGGATGTGATCGCGCCTGCTGCTGTTTCTCTTGAAGGAACGGACAACAAGACCGACGTGGTGAGCGTGCCGGAGAATCTCCGCGAGCAGCTCGCAGTTGAAGCTGACACGTTCACGTATGTCGCACCGCGTCCGGCGGGTCTTGTCGCTGTTGCGGATCTGGCTGCAACACCAGAGCCACTCGTCCCGCTTTATTTGCGTCGCCCTGATGCGAAGGAGCCGACGCCGAAACCGAAATCGCCGGCGATCCCGGATCTGCCGAAGGGTGCACATGCGGCGGAGGCAGCTGAGGAGCAGCGATGAAGCTGCGTGAGCTCACCGCTGCCGATGCGAGCGCGGCCGCCACGATTGAGGCGGATCTTTTCGCCGATGAGACTCCCTGGTCGCGCGATGTGTTCCTGGTGCAATTCGCCCACCCGTACACGTTCTACGTCGGGGTCTTTGAAGACAGCGGGGACGAAGACGACGAGGCGGAGGGCGAGCAATTAGTCGGCTATGCCGGGCTGGCCAAACTCGGTCCGGCCGATGACCCGGAATTTGAGGTCTACACCGTCGCAGTAGCTCGTGAACACCAAGGCAAAGGGCTTGGCCGGGTGCTTATGGACCAGCTCACAAACGCTGCCGATATGTATGACGGGCAGATGTTCTTAGAAGTCCGCACCGATAACGAAGCGGCATTAGGGCTGTATGAGCGCTACGGTTTCAACAAGATCGGTGTGCGCAAAGGCTATTACCAACCAGCAGGCGCGGATGCATACACCATGATGCGGCCCAGCATCAGCGAGCGCGAAGCCTGTGATGGGGGAGAAGGCCCTTTTGAAAGGAGTAGCAGGCAGTGATTGTTCTTGGAATTGAATCTTCCTGCGATGAAACAGGCGTGGGTATTGTGCGACTCGATGAGGACGGGCAGGTAGAAATCCTGGCCGATGCAGTCGCGTCCTCGATGGAGCAGCATGCCCGCTTCGGAGGTGTGGTGCCCGAGATCGCATCCCGCGCACACCTGGAGGCCATGCCGCAGGTGATGGAGAAGGCGCTGGCGGAAGCTGGCGTCGATAAGCCTGATGCTGTCGCGGCAACCGTTGGTCCGGGCCTGGCGGGCGCATTGCTCGTTGGCGCGTCTGCTGCAAAGGCGTACGCAGCGGCATGGGGCGTGCCGTTCTACGGTGTGAACCACTTGGGCGGGCACGTTGCCGTGGCCAATCTTGAGGGGACGGAGGAATTGCCGCACTCGATCGCATTGCTGGTTTCCGGCGGGCACACACAGCTGCTCGAAGTCGATGCTGTGGGCAAGCCGATGAAGGAGCTGGGCAGCACGCTTGACGACGCCGCGGGTGAGGCCTACGACAAAGTCTCCCGACTGCTCGGTTTGGGGTACCCGGGCGGACCGGTGATCGATGCGTTGGCGAAGAAGGGCGATGGTCAGGCGATCCGTTTCCCGCGTGGTCTCTCGCGCGCGGAGGACCTGCGTGGCGAGCACCGCTTTGATTTCTCCTTCTCGGGTTTGAAAACTGCCGTGGCACGCTATGTCGAGGCCGCCGAACGCAACGGCGAAGTGATCAGCATTGAAGATGTCTGTGCTTCTTTCCAGGAAGCTGTTGTTGATGTGCTCACCGCGAAGGCGATCATGGCGTGCCAGGACACTGGCGCGAAAACCTTGTTGCTCGGCGGAGGCGTTGCGGCGAATTCGCGTCTGCGTGAATTGGCAGGGCAGCGGTGTGCTGAACACGGAATTGAATTGCGGGTCCCGCGCTTTTCGCTGTGCACGGACAACGGTGTGATGATTGCGGCGCTGGCAGCACAGCTGATTCATGAGGGTGGTCAGCCATCTGGGCTTAATACAGCAACGGATACCTCGCTGGACGTGGAGATTCCGCTCGTTACAGCCGCGAGCTAAGTCTTCTAAAATCCCTGTTCCATGGGGCTGCCCAGCGGGTGGTTTCGCTCGCCGAGCCAAGTTGGGCAATCCGGGTTACTGTTATGTGCGTTATTGCCTTTCGTCACATTTCACCTTGAAGGATAACCGCATGGCTAACCACAGCGACCAGGAGAAATTTGGGCTGCTCGTCAACCCGGATCTGACCTTTCGCCGCATTGTTTTCGATCTTGATGATGCGAATCAGTTCCTCGGCCCCGTCGTGAGTGAAGGAGTCAAGGTCGCCTTCGAGCACGACGGCCCGTCTTACGATGCGTTTTATTCTCCGCAGGCCAAGGAAGAGGGAGCGGAGCCGAACCCGGTTGCTTCGATGGCACGCAACACCGCAGCGACGAATAATCCGAGTTTCCTCCAGGATCCGGTGACCGCGATTTCTGGCCCGGTGATCTTCACAGGTCGTGCAGGAAAAGGCATCGACGAGGAAGTAGTGGAAGGAATCAAAAACACGATTCGTGCCGTACGCAACTACCGCTCGGACAATGAAGAGGAATATCAGCTGTGGCGTAATGCCGTGCTGAACCTGGGCACGCCCCAGGCATAGAACGCACGGACATAGGAGGGGAGCGAATTACAAGGCTGGGCATGTGCGCCCAGCCTTGTTGTCGTTTAGCACTCCCGTAGGTAGAGTGCTAACCAGGTTTTGGGCACAGTTTGTTCACCCGCGACGACGGCTGCGCATCGCGAAACCTCCCTGGCAGGGCACCACACTTGGCGTGGTGTCGCCGACAAGAAAGCTAAAAAGAACAACTTTCAAGAAAGGTTTTCATCGTGGCAAACGTCAACATCAAGCCCCTTGAGGACAAGATCCTCGTCCAGATCGTCGAGGCTGAGACCACCACCGCGTCCGGCCTGGTTATTCCGGATTCCGCCCAGGAGAAGCCGCAGGAGGCCACCGTCGTGGCTGTCGGCCCGGGCCGCTGGGACGATGAGGGCGAGCACCGTATTCCGGTCGATGTGAAGGAAGGCGACACCGTCATCTTCTCCAAGTACGGCGGCACCGAGCTCAAGTACGGCGACCAGGAGTACCTGCTCCTGTCTGCTCGTGACCTGCTGGCCGTCGTCGAGAAGTAAAGAAGGGGAGGGAAGAACCCCACAATGGCAAAACTGATTGCATTTGATCAGGAGGCCCGCGAGGGCATCCAGCGCGGCGTTGGCGTTCTCGCTGACTCCGTTCGCGTCACGCTTGGCCCGCGCGGCCGCAACGTGGTTCTGGATAAAGCCTTCGGTGGCCCGACCGTGACCAATGATGGCGTGACCATCGCCCGCGATATTGATCTTGAGGATCCGTTTGAGAACCTCGGCGCACAGCTGGTCAAGTCCGTTGCTGTGAAGACCAATGACATCGCAGGCGACGGCACCACCACCGCGACCCTGCTCGCGCAGGCGCTTATCGACGAAGGACTGCGCAACGTCGCCGCCGGTGCCAACCCGATCGAGCTGAACAAGGGTATTGCCGCAGCAGCTGAAAAGACTGTTGAGGAGCTCAAGGCTCGTGCCACCGAGGTGTCTTCTTCCGAGGAGATCGCAAATGTGGCTACCGTTTCCTCCCGCGACTCCGTCGTTGGCGAGATGGTTTCCGGCGCGATGGACAAGGTGGGCAAGGACGGCGTCCTCACCGTCGAGGAATCCCAGTCCATCGAATCCTACGTGGACGTCACCGAAGGTATCTCCTTTGAGAAGGGCTTCCTGTCGCCCTACTTCATGACTGATCCGGAGGCCGGCCAGGCTGTCCTTGAGGATCCACAGATCCTTCTTGTGCGTAACAAGATCTCCTCCCTGCCGGAATTCCTTCCGCTGCTGGAGAAGGCCGTGGGTACCTCCCGTCCGCTGCTGATCATCGCAGAGGACATCGAGGGCGAGCCGCTGCAGACCCTCGTGGTCAACACCATCCGTGGTGCCCTGAAGGTCGTCGCCGTGAAGTCCCCGTACTTCGGTGAGCGCCGCAAGGCCTTCATGGATGACCTCGCTGTGGTCACTGCCGCAACGGTCATCGACCCGGAGGTTGGCGTGAACCTGAAGGACGCTGAGCTCGACGTGCTGGGCTCCGCCCGTCGCGTCACCGTGACCAAGGATGACACCGTCATCGTTGACGGTGCTGGCACTGCTGAGGCTGTGGAGAACCGCCGTCAGCAGATCCGCCGCGAGATCGAGAACACCGATTCCACCTGGGACAAGGAGAAGGCTGAGGAGCGCCTGGCCAAGCTGTCCGGTGGTGTTGCCGTGATCCGCGTCGGTGCTCCGACGGAGACCGAGGTCAACGAGCGCAAGCTGCGCGTCGAGGACGCCATCAACGCAGCCCGCGCTGCCGCCCAGGAAGGCATCATCGCTGGCGGTGGCTCCGCTCTCGTGCAGATCTCCAAGCAACTCGAGACCTACGCTGAGGAATTCGAAGGTGAGCAGAAGGTCGGCGTCCTGGCAGTTGCTCGCGCACTGACCAAGCCCGCTTTCTGGATTGCAGAAAACGCTGGTCTTGACGGCTCTGTCGTTGTGTCCAAGACCGCTGACCTGCCGAATGGTGAAGGCTTCAACGCCGCCACCCTCGAGTACGGCAACCTCATCGAGCAGGGCATCATCGACCCGGTGAAGGTGACCCACTCCGCAGTGGTCAACGCTTCATCCGTGGCACGCATGGTTCTCACCACTGAGGCTTCCGTTGTGGACAAGCCTGAAGAGGAAGAAGAGCACGGCCACAGCCACTAAGTCTGTTTCTCCCTCGTCGGCACAGTCCGGCAGGGGATAAAAGCACGAGAGAACACCCCGCCAAAACCGACTCTTAAGGAGTCTGGTTGGCGGGGTGTTGTCGTAGCTGCAGTTTTTAGACGGCTGCGATGCGGGCAGCGGAGCGGCGACGTGTGGTGCCACGCAGGATGGCCTGGCGCTCGGATTCGCTCATGCCACCCCAGATGCCGTACGGCTCAGCCACAGCGAGCGCGTGCTCACGACACTGCTCGAGGACTGGGCAGCCAAAGCAAATCGCCTTGGCGCGGTTCTCCCGGTTGGTGCGGGCACGACCGCGCTCCCCATCCGGGTGGTAGAAGACATCGGAAGCCTCGCCGCGGCAAGCTCCGTGGAGCTGCCAATCCCAGAAATCGGCGTTCGGTCCGGGCAGCTGCTGCGGCATGGACATGGTGGGCATGCTGAAAAGATCTCCTCGGTGTACGACTCAAAAGCATTGCTTCGTTCCCGTTATGCCCGGATGTGTGGGAAGCTCCCGTGCATCGCAGGTGCATACTGGGTGGTGAAGCACCGAGATAGGAGTGTGCAAGGCAAGGGTGAACAACGGGTTTCTGTCAGGTGTCACACAGTTTGAACTAAGGGTTTTGGCACCTGTGGCACGCCCGTGAACTGTGGGAATCCCGGCAGGTTAAAGATCGGTGAATTATTAGTGTCCTACGGTGAGTTTTCTCATCAGGTTCCTCTAGTCACACTGGTTAACACTGTTTGGGGAGTGTGGAGGCTGCCGTGCCTTTTATGCAAGGCGCTGCAGAACGCGTACGATAAACACGCCTAAGAAGCTGGTTTCGTGGCGTACGCTGCGAAAGACCGATGAAGAACCGGGCTGGTTCGCCCCCCCGACCGAGCGCACGAAGGAGAGACGTGGCTGCAGCAGATGCCGACGATCGCCTCGCCCTCCTCGTCCCCCGTGCACAGGAGGGCGATCAGCGTGCGCTGAAGGAAATCATCCAGATCGTTCACCCGACCGTGCTGCGGTATGCCCGTGCACGTATCAGCGGCGGGCGCACCCCAACAGCAGAGGACGTGGCCCAGGAGATCTGTCTGGCAGTAGCCACCTCCGTCCACAAATATGAGGACAAAGGAAAGCCGTTCATGGCTTTCGTTTATGGCATCGCCTTCAACAAGGTCACCGACGCCCATCGTTCGCTGTCCAGGGATAAATCTAGTCCCACCGATGAGGTTCCTGACCAGGAATTTCAGGGCTATACCCCTGAAGATGCGGCGATGGTGAATGCCGAAAGTAACAGAGTGCGTGAATTACTCGATCTGTTAAGTGAGAAGGCACGAGAAATCGTTGTGTTGCGTGTCTTCGTCGGACTTTCCGCTGAAGAAACAGCGGAAATCATCGGTAGTACCGCGGGTGCAGTGCGTGTTGCGCAGCACCGGGCACTAGCCACGATGAGAAAGGCCGTCGAAGCCGAGCAGCACCAGCAAGAGCAATCTGGCTGAAGCGCGATGATTTCCGCGCATTGCTGAAATACACAACGAGGAAACGCGAACCGATCTGAAAGCAAGGAGGGTAGCCATGGGACAGAAATTCAACAGCGGCCGCGATGGACAGCCACACCAGCACCACGGCGAAGAAATCATTGGGCACGCTGAGAATATGGATGATCTGCTCGCAAGCGATGCATTTCTGACTGACCTGTCTCGCGGTGTGGATCCTTCTGCTGGTTCGGATGAGCTGGCATCCCTCCTGCTTGGTCTCCGCGATGAAGTCGAGGCGCCGATGCCGGCCGCACCGGAACTGGAAGGCGATGCTTGCGCTGAGATGGCCACTGAGGAAACCCCGGTGGTTTCGCTCGCGGACCGTCGCGCACGCCGTGTATCGGGTCGTGGTGGTCGCCACCAGCTGGATACCCAGAAGGATGAGAAGCGCTTCCGTACCAGCCCATGGATGGCTGGCCTGGTCGGCGCAGCCGCAGCAACCGTCATGGTGGCTGGCACTGGCGCAGCGCTGTACAACGCTACGCCGGGCTCGGCTCTTTATGGGCCCTCGGAAGCGATCTTCGGTGAGCGTACCGATGTCGTTGAATTCGCTACCGCCTTGGACGAGATCGATAATAAGACCCAGTCTGGTGATATTGCTGGCGCACGCGTGCTGATTGAGCAGTTGCGGGATTCCTTGAAGGATGACCGTGAGCAAAAGCGCAATGAGCGCGAGCGTGATGTCGTCCCGGCGCCGCAGGCGACTGACACAGTGACTGTCACGAAGGCACCGCCGAAGAAGGACAGGCCGGAAGACAGCCGTAAGCCTGAGACGGTCACCGTCACCCCGGATCCGGTCACCCACACGGTCACGGTGACAGAGGCACCGCAGCCGACGACGGGGCGGGGGACCGAGCCGTCGTCAAGCCCAAGTGCAACGTCGACGACCCCGACTATTCCTACGACAACGAAGTCCTTGGGCGCGCCGCAACCACAGGCTGACGCGCAATCCTCGCAGTAGGAAACCCCGTCCGGGAATTGCCCGTAGGGAGTAGGCGTTTAGCGTGCGTCGAGCCCGTCGAGAAAGCCTAATGCGTAATCCCACGGCACATACGCCAGCGGATTCGGCTGGGCGCTCGGCTCATGCACAGGCGGCAGTTCGCCCTGCAAGCTGGCAATCATGTTCGTGATCATGATGTCCCAGTCGTAATAGTGCACTTCCTCGCAGTCCTCGCACAGGAAGTGAATGCCCAAAATTCCACGCGGCTGAAGTACAGCCTTGAATTCGCGGGTTTGGGCCAAATCACGCATGACCCCTTCTCTTTCTTCCGGGCTCAGCGGCTCCACGATTTCGTCGTCCTCGATGAACGACGCAGGGTCGTTGGGGTCATCAGCGAACGGGTCGCGCGGCATCATGGAGTCAAAATTCACGCTTCCAACCCTATTGCCCACCCGTGACCAAGTTCAATTTTCGTGGGATTTCTTCCACAGGGCGCTCGCACGGAAAGAAGCACACTGAAGCAGATGGGGAGTGGCCACCTGGGCTGTCACTTAATTTGCGTCACGCAGTATGCTGACTTGGGTACACGCAGTGACGTGCCAAAGTCCTCTTAGCGCACGTCGCGCACAGCGGAGAAAGGGAGCGAGTGATCATGTCCAGCGAACGAATCCATACCGGCGGCGACGACCCGAACAAGATCGCGTTCCGTGGTCTGACCTTTGACGATGTGCTTCTGCTTCCGGCGGAGTCCCACATTGTTCCGAGCGAGGTAGATACCTCCACGCAGTTCAGCCGCAATATCAAGCTGGGCATTCCAGTCGCTTCGGCTGCGATGGACACCGTCACCGAGTCGCGCATGGCTATCGCGATGGCACGCCAGGGCGGCATTGGTGTGCTGCACCGCAACCTGTCCGCGCAGGACCAGGCCGAGCACGTTGACGTGGTCAAGCGCTCCGAGTCGGGCATGGTCACCGACCCAGTTACGGCAACGCCAGACATGACGCTTAACGACGTCGACGCGCTCTGCGCCCGCTTCCGCATTTCCGGCCTGCCAGTTGTGGATGAAAATGGTGTGCTCACCGGCATCATCACCAACCGCGATATGCGCTTTGAACGTGACTTCAACCGCCCGGTCTCCGAGGTCATGACCCCGATGCCGCTGGTTGTGGCAAAGGATGGTGTGTCCAAGGAAGAGGCACTGAACCTCCTGTCCGCCAATAAGGTGGAGAAGCTGCCGATCGTCGATGATGCTGGCAAGCTCACAGGCCTGATCACGGTCAAGGACTTTGTGAAGACGGAGCAGTTCCCGAACGCCTCCAAGGATGCGGAGGGTCGTCTGCTCGTCGCTGCCGGTATTGGTACGGGTGAAGACTCCTATGAGCGCGCAGGCCTGCTTGTTGAGGCTGGCGTTGACGCCCTGATTGTCGACTCCGCTCACGCGCACAACAACCGCGTCCTTGAAATGGTCAGTCGTGTTCAGCGCGACTTCGGTGACCGCATCGACGTGATCGGCGGCAACCTGGCTACCCGTGAGGCAGCCCAGGCAATGGTTGACGCTGGTGCTGATGGCATCAAGGTTGGCATCGGCCCGGGCTCCATCTGCACCACCCGCGTCGTCGCTGGTGTCGGTGCCCCGCAGATCACCGCGATCCTCGAGGCTTCCGTTCCGGCACGCAAGGCTGGCATCCCCATCATTGCTGACGGTGGCATGCAGCACTCCGGTGATGTGGCCAAAGCACTCGCAGCTGGCGCATCGTCCGTCATGCTCGGCTCCATGCTCGCCGGCACCGCTGAGGCACCAGGCGACATCGTCGTGGTCGGTGGCAAGCAGTACAAGCGCTACCGCGGCATGGGCTCCATGGGCGCAATGCAGGGTCGTGGCCTGACGGGCGAGAAGCGCTCCTTCTCCAAGGACCGCTACTTCCAGGCTGATGTCACCAGTGAGGACAAGCTCGTTCCGGAGGGCATCGAAGGTCGCGTGCCGTATCGCGGTGAGATCGACTCGATCACCCACCAGATCGTCGGTGGCCTCCGCGCAGCGATGGGCTACACCGGCTCTGCATCGATCGAGGAGCTGAAGACCAAGCGCTTTGTTCAGATCACCACCGCAGGTTTGCGCGAGTCCCACCCGCACGACATCACGCAAACCGTCGAAGCACCGAACTACAGGGGTTAATAGATGCGCGACTACGTTGAAATTGGCATTGGCCGCGAGGCGCGTCGTGCGTACGGCCTGAACGCGATCAATATTGTTCCTTCGCGCCGCACGCGCTCCTCGAAGGATGTTGATCTGCGCTGGCATATCGACGCATACACCTTCGACCTCCCCCTCGTCTCCCACCCGACGGACGCTCTGGCCAGCCCCGAATTTGTCATTGAGATGGGCAAGCAGGGTGGCCTCGGCGTGATCAACGCTGAGGGCCTGTGGGGCCGTCACGCGGACCTGGATGCGGCGATCAAGAAGGTCATCGAGCCGATTCTGTTCGCTGATCAGGACGTGCATGGCTTCCGTCAGCCGGGCGTGGCGGAGCTGCAGGAACTGCACGCTGCTCCTCTGGATACGGATTTGTTGTCTGAGCGCATTGCTCAGGTGCGTGACTCTGGCGTGACCGTGGCTGTTCGTGTGAGCCCGCAGAACGCTCGCGAGCTGGCGCCGATTGTGGTGAAGGCTGGTGCGGAGATGCTGTTCATCCATGGTGAGAACATCTCCGCCGAGCATGTCCAGGAGGGTGGGGAGCCGCTGAACCTGAAGGAGTTCATTGGTTCCCTCGAGGTGCCTGTCATTGCCGGTGGTGTGTCGGATTACACCACTGCACTGCACCTGATGCGCGCTGGTGCGGCCGGCATCATCGTGGGACAGGGCTCCACCACCTCGCCGCTGGCGCTGGGTATTGATTCCAACCTGGCTACCCAGATCGCCGATGTTGCGGCGGCGCGCCGTGAGTACCTCGACGAGACTGAGGGCCGCTACGTCCACGTGATCGCCGATGGTGACATTGACACTAGCGGTGAAATCGCCCGCGCCGTTGCCTGTGGTGCGGATGCGGTCATGCTGGGGCAGCCGCTCGCTGCTGCGGCCGAGGCTGCTGGACACGGCTTCTACTGGCAGTCTCAGAGCGCGCACCCGCGCTTCCCGCGCGGCCTGATCACTCAGACCGAGTACGGCTACGGCTGGGTTGAGGCAGGTCTGGCGCGTGATGGTGGCGCATCCCACGAGGACATCATTGCCGCGAGCGGTGCTGATCGTCCGAGCCTGGAGACCGTGCTGCATGGTCCGTCCACGAGCACGTGGGGTGGCTACAACCTCGTCGGTGGTTTGCGCCGTGCGATGGCGAAGTGTGGCTACACGGACATCAAGAGCTTCCAGAAGGTGAGTATCACCGTCTCGCAGTAGTTTTCCGCGCTCCTTCTACGGCCGCCTGGTGGGTTTTCCGCCGGGCGGTTTTCTTTGGTTTGGCTTACCTTCGTCAAGCGGTGTAGTCTTACGAAAATAAAAGTACGGCAAGACGTACTTTAGAAACTGCAATGACGGAATATCGTTCTGATGGGAGATGAAAATGGCTATAGCGCGGAGATTCGCAGCGTTTGCCGCAGCGGCAATGCTGCTGGTGGGTTGTGCACCGGCGACGGAAGAGGAGGCCGCGGAGAAGGCTTCGGAGAAGCCGACGGTGTTGACCACCTTCACGGTGATCCAGGACATCGCGCAGAATGTGGCGGGAGAGCACCTCACGGTTGAGTCCCTGACCAAGCCGGGCGCTGAAATCCACGGCTATGAGCCAACGCCGGCGGATATTCGTCGCGCGACCCACGCGGACCTCATCCTGGATAACGGCCTGAACCTGGAGAACTGGTTCTCTCAGTTCGTGGAGGACAGCGACGCACCGCACGTCACCGTGACGGACGGCATCACCCCGATTGACATTACCGAGGACGAAGGTGCCGGCCTGCCTAACCCGCACGCGTGGATGAGCCCGCTTGAGGTGAGGACCTACGTTGACAACATGGTCGCAGCCTTCTCTGAGCTTGATCCGGAGCACGCCACCGACTTTGAGCGCAACGGTGAGGATTACAAGAATCAGCTCCAGGAGGTCCACGACGGAATGGTGGAGGAGCTGTCCCAGCTGCCGGAGAAGCGCCGTGCGCTGGTGACCTGCGAAGGGGCGTTTTCCTACATGGCACGTGATGCTGGGTTGGAGGAGCGCTTCATTTGGGCGGTGAACTCCGAGAACGAGGCGACTCCGCAGCAGATTTCCCGCGCTATCGAGTTCGTGAAGGAAAACGACGTCCCGGCGGTCTTCTGTGAGTCCACTGTTTCGGATGCACCGATGCAGCGCGTGGTCGAGGCCACCAACGCAACTTACGGTGGCACGCTCTACGTGGATTCGCTCTCGGAAGAGGGTGGCCCGGTGCCGACCTACCTCGACCTGATCAAGCATGACGCAGACGTCATCACTAAAGCTCTGACCGGAAGGAAATAGAGTGGTGAACCAACCAAATGCCATCTCGGTGCGTGATGTCACCGTGCATTACGGCAGCGTGCTTGCTCTCGACGGCGTCACTCTGGACATCGCGCCGGGGCGCGTGTGCGGGCTCGTCGGGATGAATGGCTCCGGTAAATCGACGCTGTTCAAAACGATCATGGGCCATATCCGGCCTGACGTGGGCACCGTGGCCATCAACGGCCAGGACCCCGCTGCTTCACGACGTTCCGGCGTCCTCGGCTACGTCCCCCAACGCGAAGCAGTGGACTGGGACTTCCCGGTCAGTGTCCGCGACGTGGTCATGATGGGCCGCTACGGCCAGATGGGTTTTACCCGCCGACCACACCGCAAAGACATGGAAGCGGTGGAGCACGCGCTGGAACGCGTGGAGCTCACCGAATTCGCCGACCGCCAGATCGGGCAACTGTCCGGTGGCCAGCGCAAACGGGCATTCGTCGCCCGGTGTATTGCGCAGGGGGCGGAGATTATGTTGTTGGATGAGCCGTTTGCGGGCGTCGATAAGCGAAGCGAAGCAACGATGACCCGGCTCTTCCGTGAGATGGCGGCGAGCGGATCCACGATCTTCGTGTCTACCCATGATCTGCCCGCGCTGCCTGACCTGGCGGATGAGGCGCTCCTGCTGTACCGCCGCGTGCTCGTGCATGGGCAGCCCGCGGAAGTCCTGAAACCAGAGAACCTAGCTGCCGCTTTCGGCTTGGATGTGATGAACCAATGATGTCTTTCCTCCTTGACCCTTTTGCCTACGACTTCATGTTGCGCGCACTGGCAACCAGCCTTGTCGCGTCTGTGGTGTGTGCGGTGCTGTCATGCTGGCTCGTGCTCATCGGCTGGTCACTCATGGGCGACGCGGTGTCCCACGCAGTCTTCCCCGGCGTGGTGGTGGCATACCTGCTCGGCGCGCCTTTTGCTGTGGGGGCCGTGATCTTCGGCTTCCTCGCGGTCGGCTTGATCGGCGTGGTGCGCGACACGAGCCGCCTGAAAGAAGACGCCGCGATCGGCATCGTCTTCACCACGCTGTTTGCGTTCGGCCTTGTGCTCATCTCGGTGACGCCATCGCACACCGACCTGAACCACATCATCTTCGGCAACCTGCTCGGTGTGTCCAAAGCTGACCTCGCGCAAATCCTCGTGCTGGGTGCCATCACGCTAGCGATCCTCCTGCTCAAGCGACGCGACTTCACTCTGTTTGCCTTCGACCCGATCCACGCTCACGCGATCGGGCTGCGCCCGAAAATGATCGGTGCGGTGCTGCTCGCGCTGCTGGCGTTGACATGCGTGGTTGGGCTGCAGGCCGTCGGTGTCATCCTCGTGGTGGCCATGCTGATCATCCCCGGTGCGACCGCCTACCTGCTGACCAACACGTTCAGCCACATGCTGATCATCGCGCCAGTGATGGCGGCAGGATGCTCTGTGGTTGGCTTGTACGCCAGCTATTACCTGGATGCGTCGCCGGGCGGGCTCATCGTCGTGGCGCAGGGAGTGGTGTTCCTACTGGTGTATCTGTTTAGTCCGAGCCAGGGCATCATCACGAAGCTGATGAGGAAGAAGCCTGTCTACGCCGAAGTAGGGGAGGCTGTGGAGACGAACAACGCATCCGTAGCGATGTTGCCCAGCGGCACGGCCTGAGAAGCCTTATCGACGGTCACCTCCAGCGCCTCCGAGAACGGCGCACCTTCCGTGACCGTCAGGACGGCGCCGACGACGATGCCGTTTTCCTCGAAGTGCTTGAGCAGCTCCGGGTCCGAGTCCGAAATCCTTTCGACGGTGACCCGGAGTTTTTCTGTGCCCTTTTCCATGGCCGCGGCCATGTCCGTGAGGCTGCGGGCATCCAACGCGGGGACGGTACCGTCCGCGGCAGGGATGGGATCCCCATGCGGGTCGCGCTCCGGGTGGCCCAGGAACTCGTCGAGCCGAGCGACGAAGAAATCGGAGACCGCGTGCTCCATGTTCTCGGCCTCGTCGTGGACCTGGTCCCAGGTGTAGCCGAGGGTGTCCACCAAGAACGTCTCGATGAGCCGGTGGCGCCTGATCATGGCCACGGCGTAGGTGCGGCCCTCGTCCGTCAGCTCCACGGAGCCGTACGGTGCGTGGGAAATCAACCCCTGCGAACCTAGCTTGCGCATCGCGTCAGACACCGAGGACATGCGCAAACCCGTCTGCCGGGAGATCAACGTTGCGGTGACGGGTTCAGCCGACCATTCCGTGAGACTCCAGATCACCTTCAGGTAGTTCTGGGTCGAGGTAGACAGGTCGTTTACGGACATAGGCATCACTCTATACGGGTTGAACTCTTTTCTTACCGCGCCCTTGCATTGCCTGAATGACCGCGGCTGCGATCACCAGAAGGATCGCCGTGAACTTCATTCCCGAGATGTGCTCCGACAGCAGCAGCCAGCCGAAGAATGCGGCGATGGCAGGCTCGAGGGCGAGGAAGATGGCGAAGGTGTTGGGGGTGAGGCGTCGTAAAGCAATAAGCTCCAGCGAGTACGGCACGAGCGACGCAAGAACCGCGGTGCCCAGCGCGATGCCGAAGAGGTGGGTGTCCGACATGATGGTCAGCGAACCCTGCCAGCCGAGCGGCATGAGGGCCAGACCACCGATGAACAGAGACACCGCGAGACCACCCTGGCCAGGCACCGAACTGCCCGCGCGCTTGGACGCAAGAATGTACAGCGCCCAGAACACACCCGCTGTCAGCGTGAACGCAACACCAACCGGGTCGAGTGGGTAGCCGTTGTAGGAATTGATGCCCAGCAGCAGCATGCCGGTGAGCGCAAGTGCCACGCAGATCGCGTCGCGCACGGAGCGCGACAGCAGCGCGGCGAGAGTCAGCGGGCCGAGGAACTCGATGGTCACCGCGGTGCCGAGGGGGATCCGCTCGATCGCTGTGTAGAAACAGCCGTTCATGAACCCCATGGTCAACCCAAACGTGATCACGGCGCGCCACTGATCCGAAGTCCAAGCCCAAAAGCGCGGACGGCTTGCCACGAGAAGGATCACCGCCGCGAGAAGCAGGCGCAACGATGCCGTTGCCCAACTGCCGGCGTGCGGGAACAACTCAACCGCCAGGGCCGCCCCAAGCTGCAGCGAAATGCACGAGCCGATGATGCACGCAACGCCAAGCGGTGAGGTTGGAGAAGGAGCGGTCATGGCGGTTCAGTCTATTCAGGCCATGCGTTAAACTTTGAATCCGTGACTACCACCTCGAATGCACCAGAGCAGACCCCACCCGCAAACGCTCACCCGCGCCCCGTCCTCGTCGTGGACTTCGGCGCGCAATATGCGCAGCTCATCGCACGACGCGTGCGTGAGGCTCGGATCTATTCGGAGGTCGTTCCGCACACGATTTCCGCAGAAGAATTGAAAGCCAAGGACCCGGTGGCTCTCGTGCTCTCCGGTGGTCCCTCATCCGTCTACGAGGACGGTGCTCCGCAGCTCGACCCGGCAATTTTCGAGCTGGGGCTGCCCACCTTCGGCATTTGCTACGGCTTCCAGGTGATGACCCAGGCGCTCGGCGGCACCGTGGCAAAGACTGGCTCCCGCGAGTACGGTCGCACCGCAATGAACGTGCGCGGCGGCGTGCTGCACCACGGCCTGCAGACCAACCACCCGGTATGGATGAGCCACGGCGATTCCGTCACCGAGGCACCAGCTGGCTTCGAGGTCACCGCTTCATCGGAAGGCGCACCAGTCGCCGCATTCGAAAACGCTGATCTATGCATGGCTGGCGTCCAGTACCACCCGGAGGTCATGCACTCGCCGCACGGCCAAGAGGTGCTCACGCGCTTCCTCACCGAGATCGCAGGCCTCGAGCAGACCTGGACCGCCTCCAATATTGCGGAACAGCTTATCGACGCCTGTCTCTTATACACATCTCCGAGCCCACGAGACTCCTGAGCATCTC
>ERZ1031176.87-NODE-87-length-17139-cov-6.007961_pt1 | contig 17139 bp, 7 predicted proteins | sample MGYA00518586_ERZ1031176 | MGnify/ENA primary metagenome ERZ1031176 (study PRJEB33718, sample SAMN03159775) | human skin metagenome | collected 2014-05-20 | study: EMG produced TPA metagenomics assembly of the PRJNA266117 data set (Human skin bacterial metagenome and... | reverse complement strand
TCATCCCCATCCGCGACGGTAAGGCACACTTCTCCGACGACATCGCCATTGAACTCCGCCCAATGATCGGCGTCATCGGCACCTCCCCCGCCACCGAATCCGTCGCCACCGGCGAGCCCCGCCAGCACGGCGGCAACATGGACACCAAGGAGATCGTCGCCGGTTCCACGCTCTACCTCCCGGTCGAAGTCGACGGCGCAAACCTCAGCCTTGGCGACGTCCACGCCGTCATGGGCGATGGCGAAGTCGCCGTCTGCGGCGCTGAAATCGAAGCCAAAGTAAAGATCCGCGTCACTGTCCTCGACGGCCGCCCACTGCCACTTCCCTTCCTCGACTCCGGCGATGCGGTCTACACAATCTCCTCCGAGATCGACCTCACCGACGCCGTCAAAGAATCCACCCGCATGATGCGCGATTGGCTTGTCGACGAATCCCCTCTCGACCCCACCGATGCCCTCATGCTGCTCTCCCTGACCTGCGACACCCAGATCAGCCAGATCGTCGACCCCCGCATGACCGCCCGCTTCCGCCTGCCCAAGACCATTCTTGAGCAGTGCGGTGTGGAGCTGCCGTAGCTACATAGAAGTAGACAACAAACTTAGACCAGCATTCGACTAACCAACCAGCCGCAAAGTATCCCCTGGGTGCTCTCAACACTATTGAGAGCACCCATCCCAGGGCTTTCCTTTGGCCAGGATCTTCCACACCTTTCCGTTTAGTACCGCGCTGTCATCGTGAACAGAACATCGAAGTAACCACGCTTACGTAGAGAAGAACAAGACAGACCATCGAATAGTTTGGTCACTCTCAGGTAAAACCTTTCGAAAGTCGGCATTTTGTTCGACAGAAAAACTTTTCTGGTCACCCCGCCCAATAGCGTCGTACGCGTCATCAATTCTCAACCGCTTCACCGCAGTAAGGAACTGAAGATGATCGAGTACGACTTCGTTGAAAAGGTCATGAAGACCTGGAACCCACACACCCCTGAGCACGACATCGTCAATACTCACGAGTTCATGAACCAGGAATGTAAGGAGCGAGCCGAACGCGGCAAGAATTCCAAGCGCCAGGAATACGAAGCTGCCGGCTTCGACTCTTGGCCGATCGCCGAAATCTTTGAGGGCCCTCTCATTGAGGAGGAAGCCCGCAAGGCCACCATCGACTGGCACTTGGGCGAGTACATCGAAGAGATCGAGAAGCGCAGCAGGGGATATAACTACCTGTACTACGCACACCTTTGGACCATCCAGGATCCAGATGGCTGGAGGAAGACACCGTGGTTGATGCAGATCAACCCCGAACTCGAAGCCGCAGTGAAGAGCACGTTCCCCAACGAATCGGGCGCATTCCACCTGCTCATGTCAGCTCGAATTGAACACGACCGCTACTACAGCGGCGAAATCCCCGAGATGACCGACGAATACGTCCAAGAGGTGCGGGACGAAGAAAGCCATCAGCGGCGAACACGCCGCAGCTTCGACGACCCTGACTTTTCCCATCTCACCGTCTAACCACTATCCGCACGCAGCACACGACACCGGAGGCCACACATGTTCATTCATGGCACCATCACCGACATTCCAACCCCCGAACAACACGTGGATCGGCTTGCGAAGCAGAAGAAGAGAAATAAGGGGAGCAAAGGCTTCGTCGCACTCGGCATCAAAAAGCGCACGAAGGGGAAGCCCACTTTCTTCCGCGTCGTTTTCGCCAACGAAGAAGAGCACCACCTCGCCGATGAAATCGTCGACGAATTCAGCCGCGGCGACAGAGTATGCATCGAGGCTGCCGATGATCCACTCCGCATGGTCTGGGAAGTCGACAACGACTGTCGCACCGCCGTAGTAATTCGAACCAACGGTCTCGATATCAGGAGGTGGGACGGAATCAGCAGAACCAAAGGACACAACGACCAGACCGAGTGGTCCACAGTATGTAGGTCGTCCTGAATCTAAACCCTAGCCACGAATCAGCAGCGCACATAGCATGAAAGTCGCAAACCAAAAAACAGACCAGACAGAAAGGTCTACTTTCATGGCTGATGTGCCACTGATCAAACTGACCGACAAAGACCGCGAAAACCTCGACCGCTTAGCTGAATTTCCGCTCTTGGACGCCATCAACGGCCGCCGCTCCCGCCGCTTCCCTCTCGGTGGGCACGTGCCGGCTGGCCCGCTGGCATACAAGAGCAAGCACGACATCCAACCGCTGAGCGATCTGGAACGCGCGATCGTTCTCGCCACCGTCGCGGGCGTAACCGGCTGGCACCACAGCATCACGCACCACCCGGGCTATGCACCAAAGCTCCCGGACTATTCAGGCAGCGCCGCCGGCCGCACATTCCCCTCCGCAGCTGGCTTCCACATCGCGGATTTCTTCTTCACCGACGAGTCCGGCACCTACGCCTTGTCCACACGCGACGCGACGCCGGAGGTCCCGTTCAACGAAAACGAGGGCTTCACCGAAGCGCGCCTCAATTCAGTCCTGCGCAAAGTGCGCAAGCTCAGCGACGAACGCCTCCACATCCCCCGCGAAGAGCCCTACCTCGAAGGCCACAACACCTGGATCGCCAACCACCCCGGCTCACTGCTGATCGCACCAGTCGCCGACCTGGCACAGCACACCTTGGCCAACCTCGCCTTCTTCACCCGGAACAAGTACGTCATCTACGACGACATCAACGGCCGCGAGATCCCCGGCATCAAGGAATTCGGCGACATCGCGCGTGTCGACGATCCCCTGCCCCTCACCTTCCTCGAGCAGTATTCCCAGACTGAAGCTACGGCGGAGCTGATGTCCTCTACCCTGCTCGGCCACCTCGTTCTCGGCGCACTCGGCCTGGGCGGCTGGAGCTTCGACGGCATCGACCGCCTCACTTTCCTCGGGGGTTCCGGACGTGACGATGTCCCCGGCCTCGGCTTCGACATCGAAGAAGATGAACGCTGGTCGCTGCCGAACGCCATCGGCAAGAAGGACGTCTTCGAGACCTACCGCCCGCCCTACTACGAGACAATGGCCGACGCTGTCGATGCCTTCTTCGAGCGCAAATACGGTCCGGGCGGCCCCTTCCACCCAGACACCCCGGGCCCCTGGACCGAGAGTCGCGCCATCCGCTCCCAGGCCGCTAAACCCGATGAACGCTTCACCGAACTGATGAAGCTCCAAGCCACCTACATCTGGGACACCTTCGGCAAATTCCCCGGCACCATCCCCACCGTCTGGATCATGAATTACCTCCAGGCCCAGCACCTCGACACCGACTACTACGACGAGATCTTCAACCCCGGCGCGTACCTGTCCACCCACGCCGAGCACCAGCAGCGGTGGCACTGACACGGAGTAAACGAAAAACCGCAGCGACTCCGCGCTGCGGAGTTCCTGCGGTTTTGCGGAGCTCTAGAATTCCCGGCCGATTTCGACCTACATCATCTGAGAAGCACAGTTCTGGGTCCAGCCACTAGTTCCATCACTGAAGAATGTCGTGCCCGTCTCGTGAATGCTCGGATCACCGCAGGATGCAATCTGCTTTTCCATGACGTGCGGTTCTTCTTGTCCCGGCGCCTCGGTGTAACCGACGACCGGATCCTCTTCAGGTTCAGCTGGAGCTGCGGGCAGCTGTTCAACGGTCGTCTCCTCAGCCGGTTGCTCGGGCTTCTCCGTGGTCTGCTCGGAAGTCGAATCTGAGGTGGCCGCCTCTACCTTCGAGAGATCGAATTTTGAATTAGCAATTCCGAGTTCCTCCGCGCTCTGCGGGATGAGAAAGGAACCGTAGATCCTCACTTTCTCACCCATTTTCGCAGGGAGGAAGTTCCACAGCTCCTGCTGTTGTGGGATTTCACAGAACTTCGCCCATTCAGCTGTCGTCTTGAAGTCCTCAGAATCCCAGGCAACTGGCGTCTCTGGGAAAACTCCTATTTCCGCACCGGTGTCGTCGGTCACTTCCTTCGTAGCGGTAAGAACGCCACTGATCTGAATCAGCTGCATTCCTTCAGGGGCATCCTCCGCAAATAGCGGAACTTCGCACTCACCACCGAGCTGAATCTTGTCGACCTTCAGCTCACCCGAGCATTCATTTCCCGCGCAATCCACCGGAATTGTGTCACCGATCTGTGCAAACTCCGGCTTGGCTTCTTCGTTAGTCGTTTCCTGAGTTACGGTTTCCTCAGCATGGTCCGTCGTGTCCGAACATCCCGCGAGTAAAAGAACACAACTAGCCAAGGTGGCACCGATAATTCGCTTCATCATCCATCCTTCTTCAGTTTTGGAAGCAACAGTTCGCATCCTATGGTGCGGGAACGACAAAGGACGCCAATTGGTCGACTATCCGTTCGACTAACCGATGAAGTCTCAGTTCTACTTCTCCGACACCGGCAGCAACTCCGATGGTTCGCCAGTCGCGGTGATGACCAACTCATCACGCGCACGCGAAGCAGCGACGTAAAGCAGCGACCGCTCGCGCTGCAGAGCTTCCCGAGCGTCTTCCTCTGAGAGATCTTTGAGCCTGAACCGGAGCGGCATGAGCTCTTTGCCCACACCCATCAGGAGCACGTGGGTGAACTCCATGCCCTTAGCGCCGTGCATCGTCATCACGGACACCTGCTCGTGGGATGCGCGCTCCGCATTGCGGGTTGCGACAGCGTCGATGCCTTTGTCGGCAAGCCCTGAAACAACACGAGAAATTTGGCCCCGGGTACGACACATGACGCCGATATGAACGTCGCGTTCAGAGTCCAACCACTGCGAGATGTAGTGGTCGGCGACATCGAACTCTTGCTCCTCGGAGTCAACACGCACTAGGTACGGCTGTGGGCCTGTTCGCGCGGAGCGATAACCAGCAACGGAGTCCGTTTCGCCTTCGCCATCCAGATAGGCCAGCCCCTCTTCGCCGGCCAGGATCTGCAACGCGTATTCGAGGTTCTCTTTGGTTGTGCGGTAGTTGAGAGTGAGACGACTAGAAGCGCGGCCGCGCGTGGAGATGCCAAAGCGGGACAACCGCAGCGGTTGACCGTAGATGCGTTGGTGCGAGTCCTCAGCGATGAAAATATCGTTGGGCCCCTCGGCGACGCATGCCCGGAGGAAGCGCCAGTGGCCGGCATTGAAATCCTGTGCCTCATCGACCACGACGTGATCAAAGAGAGAACCGCCGCCGTTCTCGTAGCGCACGTTCAATGCCTCTGCCCCGATTGCAGACATCGTGGGCCAGAACAGCTGTCCGTCCACAGCTTGGGTCTGCATCACAGATTGCATGATGGCCCAAACGAGCTTGCGTTGCTTGCGGTTCAGAGGCGTCCCGCGCCCAGTACGCGCAACCTTCAGATACCCGGCCTGATCAGTGATGTCATTGGCCAGGACTACGCCTTCGTATTCCTGCTGGAGGAAGGTCAGATTCGCGATAGAACGCGGGAGTTCCTCACTGGCGGTTTCCAGAGCCGTTTCCCATACTCGCTCGGCGTCACGCTCCAGATAGGGACGCACTCGAGGCGCAGGGTGCCCCAGCACACGCTTGGTAGCTTCCTCCACCTCGGACGTGGAGGCCAGATTCAGCACCTGACGCACCACCGCATCGACGTTGTCTACCCAGATCCCTCCTTCACCTGAATTCGGCGCTTCAGGGAAGTGCGGGTTCAACGCATTGAGTTGAGATTTCAGCCCCTGGGCAAGACCCTTGGTGAAGGTGGTGAGAAGAACACGAGGGGGCAACTCCCCAGGGTCCTGGTTCGGTATCGAGCGGCGTGCGAGATTGTTCGCACGGTGAACAGCCACCACCGTCTTGCCCGTGCCAGCACCACCGAACACACGCGAAGAGCCGCTGCGCGCTCCCTCTGCCATGCGACGCTGCTCGGGGTGAATATACACGCGCCACTGATCGAAGGAGCCGGCATCGATAACCGCTCGGAGGGAGTCGGTATCCACATCATCGACGTACGCGAAATCCAGCTCAGCAGCGGGGTGACGCAGGCCCGCTAGCAAGCGTGCATCTTCGTCAGCAGCATCTTCCTGCGGGTCAAGCTTCTGCAAGCCGAGGGATTCACGGACCTGCTCAACGGTGTAGCCAGCGGCGAGACCGAGGATGGCGTCGTGTTCCCAGGTAGGTCGGCCATCGAGGAGCATTTCAAGCTCCTTTTCTGATTCGACGCGCCACACGGCTTCGGTGAGTGTCTCTTCAACACCGAGTTCTTCGTACAGGCTTGCTGGGGTGTAGCCGTTGCGCTCCATTTCTGCACGAGGAGCTGGCTTTCGCTTATCGACGACAACGGCATCCACCCCCTTCTCCTTCGACAGTTCAGAAGCCTGGAGTTGCTGTTGCTCGGCGAGCTTCTTGGCGGCTTCTGCCGCAGCTTTCGCTTTTCGCTCAGACTCTGTTTCCGAATGGGAAGGACCACTGTCTACTGAAGAAGAAGCTTCCTCCTGGATGAGCTGTGTCAGTCCGTTCACGGGATTGACTGCCAGGCGCAAGCGCGCGGGATCGAGTCGCTCAGCCTTCGCGTTGCCCTCGTCGTGTGAGTCGACGTCGACGAGCACAAAGTGGTGTGTCTCCGAGTCCTTGATCTCAAACAATACGGCACGGAATTGATCATTTACCCGGCCGGTCCGCACACGCTTGTCCACAGCGTTGTTCAGCGTTTTGATGCGAAGCGAAGGGTTGGTGGGATCTTCCGCAAGCTTCTGCAGGAAGTTCATTACCGGTTTGTACAGCGCGCCGTCGAGGCTCAGACCACTGTAGAAGCTGAACGTCACCATCTGTCTCACTCCTTACCCAGCAACACTGCCGGGATTGTCTGCTCGTTGAGTGTATCCGGGTACATCAACGTCCAGCCGTCGTTTATTAGGCGGGTTTCCGCGTCAGCGTAAGAATCGTCGCGTTCAATCAGCAACGCAATCTTGCGGTCTGGCCACGCCATTGCGGTGGGGAGACTGCCGACTTCTTCGCCGATCTCTTCGGTCGTTTCGGCACCCGCGTGTGCAAGCAGTCGAAGTGCCGCTACGACGGAAGACTCGTCTTCGAACTCCTCGATGACATTTGCCCATGCAGCAGGAAGTTCAGTGCTGTCCGCGGCGATCGACGCGTCTGCCGGAGATTCAGGCGCGGTGTGAACTACCGGAGCCTCGTCGTACTCACTGGTGGCAACGACGACCGGGGCATCCGCCAGCCACAGAATATTGGCGAAGCGCAAGAAGTCGCGCCAATTGCCCTCAGTGATGGAACCGGCAGTCGGCGCATCTACATAGAGCCGCTTGGGGTGGAACTGCCTTCCCGTGACGGAACCCCCGATGTGGATCTGTTTGTTGAAGGTAAGCCGTGGCCCATTGGGGGTTTTCTCTGGGTACAGCTTGGTTTTGAGAAGCAGCCAGAGCGCTTTCGCCGACATCTCGTACATGCTCGCCACCGGGTTGGCCAGATAGGTCAGCAACTGCGTAACCGGCGAGGAGATGAGGAAGCTCCATCCGTTAGCTCCAAATTCGTCGAACTCTGGCTGTTCTTCAACGCGCGCCCACAGCGGCAGCTCTGCTACCCGATCTTGCTCAGCTTTGAACCACTCGATATCTGCATCGGTGACACTCCACGGCAGCCAGGATTCCTCGAAGTGAAGGCGGTTACGCTTCGCAATGTCATCCGGGAAGCGATAATGCACCTCGCTGATATGAAACGCCGCACCATCGGTGTACACAGCAACTGGACGGACCCCAGGATTCGTGCGATGTGTGAATACGAAGTCAGGTGTGGTGTAGCCCCTGTTCACCTGCTCGCGCATCTTCCACGACTCGCCGTTGGTGAAACTGACTTGCCACTCGACTTGGCCGGCATTTGGCACATCCTTGACCGTCGCACCTCGGTCTTCCAGCGCTTTGCGCAGCACTTCGCGGAACTTCACTTCGAGGTGGGAGGCGTTATCGTGCTCTGGTGCCTCAGTCTGGACTTCCCATGTGACCGTCAAGGGGTCAAGTTCGGGCGCCGGGTGATCTTGGTCGGAGAGGATGGAGCGCAAAGCACGTTCAGCTGCTGCTCGGGACGTGACTTCTATCTGGGTCCAGCGAGTGTAAGGCAAGAGGCAGTCTGGGCAGGCGAGGCGTTCATCGCTTGCACACGAGCACCCCTTGACTCGTATAAAGGCTTGCTCGAGCAGGCGGCGCACATCTTCAGGAGAAGCGAACTGCGATAGGTATCCCGTTCCACCAGGAACTTTGTCGTGCATCAACAAGGCCTCGATCGTGTCCCCCTTACGATCCGGCACGCGCACCGTGACCACGCCCAAGTGATCCGGATCTCCGCCCAGCACCTCCTTGAAACCCAACCGAATGGCAGCGGTGAGGCTGGGAATGGTCGAGTTGTCGCCGGCGGTCAACTGCACCGGCACGTGCAGCATCACACCCTGAGTTTGCAGCGTGCGGTTGAGCGCCACCGTCACCGATTCTTCCTCCCGCGCGGTGCGCTTCGGGCACCATGGGCGGTGATCCCACTTCGAGTTCTCGCCGTTTTGTGAATCTAGGTGGCCGCAGTAGTTGCACACGGTGAACAGCGGTGCGTCGGTCTCCTTATCCGCAAACACCTTCTTCGCCGACGGGCCTCGGCCGAGGTTGAACCAGCTCAGGTTCACGTACCGGAGGTACTCCGCTCCAAAGCCCTGGGAGAGGAACCAGCGTGCACCGCGCCCGCCCTCAGGCACGGAGAAACTCAAGGCGGTGTGATAACTGAGTTCGTGGCGGGAGTCGCGGGAGTCGTCGATAAGCGCACGTGCTTTGTCCACCTCTGCCGAAACCCGGCGCATGCGCACGGTGTCCACAATTTGTCCCTTATCGGCAAAGGCGCTGGCTCCGCACTCGGGACACGCCCCAGAGTGCGTCGAAGCATCTGCCCGCTCGCCGTAGGAGCAGGCTGGGCACAACCGCCACTGCTCGATATCGGCGCCGTTCATGCCCACCTCAACCGCGTCCACCTTGGCGGCGATGCCGCGGGCGTAGAAAGTGTTGCCCGGCGCGAGTTCCGTAAGCGCCGAGGACACGCCGCGGGAGAGCTCGAACGTCTCCGGGTTGAACTGCATCGTGGAGGGGTCAAGCTGGGACACGACGACAGCGAGCTCCACAGCATCGTCCAACAGCGTGAAGTTGGGCAGGAGCCCGTAGCGCTCCATGGCGGAAATCCAATGCTCGTCCTTGAGGATCGAGTCGAGATCCCGCGAGATCCGCTTGTATGCCGCCTTGGTGCTACGTTTCTCGCGCTCCAAATCCGGGTCAGCGTTCTCAGTGCCCGCGTTCGGGTCCACCTTTGCCTCGAGTTCCACCAACCGCTCCTGCAGTGTGTCCCGGCGCGCGGTGAACTCTTTCACTTCGCTATCCCACAGCGTGCGGGTGCGCTGCATCTCCCCGGTCAGCGAATCGGGGCCCTGCCCGCACACCCACTGGCGCACACCGTCCACAGTGGTTTCGTCCACGAACCCGGTAATGGTTGCAAGGAACGCCTCAACGCGCGCCTCGACGCCCTGGCCGATCTCGTCCGCCAATACATCAAGCAGCGACACCGTGTGGAAACTGAACACATCTCTCGCTTTCTTCACATCCAACCCGTGCGCGTTGAAGTCGAGTGTGTCCACCACATATGCGGTGGCTTGGCGACGCAGGATCTCTGTGGCGGAGAGGAACGCCGCCGGCGGCACCACATTGCCTGCGATAACGGACAGCGGCTGGTTCAGCTTCGGCAGCGTGGTACCGCGCCCCTGCACGAACGCGAGCACGAGCGAATTGCCGGTGAGACGCCCGGCGCGCCCGACACGCTGCACGTACGAGGACACGGACTTGGGCAGGGAGGCGAGCATGACGGTAGAGAGGTCCCCGATATCAATACCCATCTCCAGCGTCGGCGTGGCCACCAGCACGTTCGGTGCGTTCGGGTCGCCAGCGTCCTCACCGCCGCGAAACGCCCGCTCAAGCGCCAGGCGCTCCTCCTTGGGAATCAACCCGGTGTGCTCCCGCGCCACAATCGCGCGCGGGGTGGTCGAGGAGTACAGCTGCGAGTAGTAGTTCGCTGTAACCCCCTCCGCGCCGAGCGTTCCCGGGCACCCGGGCGTCGGGCACGGCACACCATCAAGCAAATCGCGGGCATGCTTATCCGCGCCCAAGGTCGTATTGCACACCTCACACTGCAGCAGCGCCGGTTCCTCTTCGCACCGCACCACCACGTGCTGCGGCGCAATGGCGTACATGGCACCGCCGGTGCCCGTGGATACCGCCATGACTACTTCGCGCCGAGCCATCTCGCGGAAAACGTTGGTCAACACTGTCGCCGCGTCGTGGGTACCGATGCCGAGCACCTTAGACGTCCAACGTGCGTAGCGCCCGCGCGGGCTGCCCAGCGGGGTGACCCCACGGTCCTTGTCGTCCAACGCCGGGCCGGAACGCGGAAACTCTGGCGCACCCCCCTTGGGAAAACGCCGCATGCCGCGCGCCTTGGCGTAGCGGTTATGCAGCCGCCACGAGTTCGCGTCATCCTGCAGATAACTGGCGAACATCGGCATATACACACCGCCGCGATCGCGCACCTGCTCCAGAAGCCCGCGCATCCACCGCAGCTGCACCTCGTCCGCGGCCGCATCGACAACATCAAACAGGCCCGCATCGATGCTCTTCAGCGCCTCCCTAGCAGCCTCCACCAAAACCGCATCATCCACCGCAACCGACGGCGCGAGTGAACCCGTGGACACCAGCGAGCGCGGCAAGTGCGCGCGCTGCCCGAACTCTAACGCCGCGTCCAGTTCCAACCGCTGCAGCACCGCTATTGTGGCCTCGCGCCGGGCACTCTCATCCGCGTCCTCGGCCCAAAACGGGACGAAAGTGGGTGCATCTGCGATCTCCGGCGGCAAAAGCTCGAAGCGGGCGCGCAACGGGTCCTCAGCAGCATCGGCGCGCTCGAGGATCCGCAGAGGCATCTGCTCCACCGACACCTCCTCGGTGCCTGCGACGGCCCGCATCAACGTACGAATCCCAAACGCCCGCGCCCGTGACTGCACAAAGCCTGCCCGGTGAGCCGCATCCTGCACCGAGTCCGCGAACACCAGCGTCTTCTTCTCCTCCTGGGCAAGCGAGGGCATACCAAAGAGGTTCGACAGCCCCACCGAGAGCAACGTGGCCACCCGCGAGCCGATGTAGCGCACCGCGTCTGGCTCCCCGCAGTTCGGGCACACCTGGTCGCGCGCGTAATCCTCCGCGTTCAAGCCCGAGTACGTGAGCACGGGCACCGAGCTGCCCTCCGCACGCGCTTCCTCGCTGGGCTCGGTGGTGCTCAGCGTGCGTGTGGACGTGTGGAACCACATCAGCGCGCGCTTGCCATCCTCATCATCAAACGCACACAGCTCCGCCCCATCGGCGACAGCGCGGCGGTACTCGTTCGTGGCATCGATGAGCGGACGCGGGAGCTCAGGCTTATCGACGCTCGCCTTCCTGATCGCCCCACCATCCAGCACCACCGCATCGGTGCCGGGCTCAAGTGCGGTCATCCACCCGGCGCGGCCGCATTCGCGGCAGTAAATCGCGGGCAGCCACACCGCGGCGTCCCCGGCACCGAGTTGTCCGTCGTCCCCGAAGCGGAACACCTGTCCGTCTTCGGTCGGCGTGACGGCGCGTTCAATGCGGGAGACCTCACGCACCCACAGGTGCGTCTCCACACCGGGCAGGCGCTTGCCGCCGAAGCCGTACTGCTCCCCTGCCAGTGCGCGCACGTGCGCCACGGCGGTGAGCAGGTGCGTGACGAACTCCCGTGCCGTTGCCTCGCCCAGACTGCGCAGCACAATCGGGTCGAACATTGCGTCAGGCAGCGTTTTCGCCTCTTCACCCTCGCGGTTGATGAGGGGCCTAGCTTTGCCGTCCTCATCCAGCAGCGCCTTGGTGATCGGGTGCACCGCGTACGCCGCGATCGTCGCGTCCAGGTCCGCACCCGCGTCCAGCCCCCACAGCTGCGTCCGGAAAATGTCCAGCACCACGTCCGCGTGGTCGCGCCCAGAGGTGTCGTTCGCGACCGCGTCCACGATCCCGCGCAGCTCATCGATGTCCGGCGGCAGGACAGCGACACTTCGCCCGAAGGTCTGGCCGATCTCCTCGGCCCACTCGTCGTACGTGAGCGTCTTCTCACTCACCAACGCATCCGGCGTGAACGTTTCCCCGAAGATGGTGCCCGCGAACTCCAGCACCTTGGAGCGGTCATCGTCGCCGCCCAGCGTTGCCGAGGTTGCCACCGGCGTGACCCGCCCCAACGGGTTCGACGCGTACTCACCCATGAAGCCGTTCGGCTGGTGCTCCTTCAACATCAATCCGAGACGGCGCAGCAGCAGAGCAACGTCAGTGCCCTGCGCACCGTCGTACGTGTGGAACTCGTCCAACACCAAGTACTGCAACGACGTCGCGGACTTGCGCCAGATCTCCCGGTCTTCGGGGCGCAACAGCAACTGATCCAGCATCTTGTAGTTGGTGAGCAGGATGTCCGGCGGGTTCAGACGCATCTCGTCGCGGTCATTGATCAACGAATGCGCCGTCACCTTCTTCACATTGCCCGCAGCCTCACCGGTGTAGATACCCGCCGTAACCCCCGCTAGCGCCGGTTCATCGGCAATTAACTTCGCCAACCGATCAGCCTGGTCGTTCGCCAGCGCATTCATCGGGTACAACAGCAGCGCCTTCACACCGGTGTGCCCCTGGGCGCGGGCACGCGCCACGTGATCCAGCACGGGGTACAGGAACGACTCCGTCTTACCCGAACCAGTACCCGTGATCACCAAGGTGGGATCCGGGCGGCGGTCCCCGTTCTCATCCCGGCTGCGCAACCTGCGGAACGCCTCCGCCTGGTGGTGGTACGGCGTGAACCACGACGGCATCCAATCCAAGATTCCGTCCCACCCGATTGCACGCGCATACGGCAACCGCACCCGCACGTACGGACCATGAAACATGCCCCGTTCCGTATCCTCCAGAAACGCCTTCAGTGCGTTCGACGTCTCCGGGTTCGCCAGCGAAAACGCAGTGGCCAAATACTCGGACACGCCCCCTAAGACGTGCTCGGATGCGTGGACGGGGATGAGGGTAGACACGAAATTCAGCTTAACTTGCCATCTCACCCCCAAAGCAGATCCTAACGAATGTTCTTTCGCTTCCGGGAACAGCCGGAGCAAGCGGGAACGGAAGTGCTGTTGGAATCTGCGGGTTTCCTCTTACTGTGACGCTGATTCCACCAAGCAGAGCAAGCTAAGCGATTACCAGGGCCACAATTGAATCTACAGAGCGACCCGATTCTGCCTTCTTCGCGGTATTTGTCACTGTTGCCATTCCAGTCACCGTCTCAGGCGACATCAATGACTGCGAGAGAGCACGACGGAACCGTCAAATATTGATCACCGCGTCCGGCCTTGTATCGAACTTATATTCGGCATTTAGCTACAATGAAAGCGTGTCTTCTCTCCGGCAAAGAATTGAGCGAGCGCTTCAGGATGAGACTGTAAGAATTCAGCACGAGGCTTTCGAAAGGTGCGCTATCTCTGTGCTCCGCAGTCTTTACCCGAATATCGAGTCCGTTTCAGGAGGCACCGATGGGGGTTTAGACGGAAGGTTCGTACATGATAGAGAAACCATCGGAATCCTGGTCACTTCGTCCCGGACATGGAAAGGATCGACTGCGAATCTCAGGAAGAATCTAAAGTCGGTTTCCGAGCACTACCCTGAGATCGAATCTATAGTCTTCGCCTCGCTCGCAGACTTTTCGATGAAGCGAAGACAGCAACTGGAAGCCATCGCTAGAGATTCTGGATTCAACTTGCTGCAGGCTTTCGGGAGGGATTGGTTCGTCGATCGATTCTACGGCCACCCTGACTGGCGCAAATTGATTCTGGGGATCCCCGACGACCCGTCGGCCCTTTCAAGACATCCTCTTGGTTGGGCTCCCAGCAGCACCGATCATAAAACGATCGGGCGTGCAACTTCCTTTGAACAAATCGCAAGCAGCGAAAAAGACGTGGTTCTAGTGGGCTTACCGGGTATCGGTAAGACACATGTCGCTGCGTGCCTCACCGATGCTGCGTTTCTAAACTCGCACGCTGCCGGCCCCGGCCTTGTCGACGATTTAGTTCAGTTACATCCTTCGTTCGTCGTGGTCGACGATGCTGGACGCAAAGGTCACAAGATTGAATTACTGAGGTTAATTCGAGAGTCGGAGGGCTTTGATTTCAGAATCGTGGCTACATGCTGGCCGCACCAGAGAACCGACGTGGCGAAAGAGCTCGCTCAGCCTGAAGTTATCGATATCGACCGTCTATCACGTGCTGAAATCGGCGAGATTCTTCGCGCGAGGGGCATCACTCGAAAAGTGTTAATTGCACGAATTCTGGAACAAGCCGACGGGCGGCCAGGCTGGGCCATCAACCTAGCGAACCTCGTTATTGAGCAAAAGGATTGGGAAGCAGCTTGGTCAGGTGCTGGGCTGCTTACAGCGGTTGAGTCCTCTATCGCCAAGCTCGGGCTAGACGATAAGGCCTTATCGGTTTTGGGGACATTGGCGTTAATTGGCGAGTTGGATGAGAGAGATATCCCTCGCTTCGCAAACCTCTTAGAAATCCCTCGTCTCGAAATATTTGGATTGTTGGACAGCATCGCGACGGCCGGGTTAGCTGACGTCTCGCTACAGCGAAGTTATGTCGTTATCACAACCGCTAAGCACGCAATGAACTTGTACTCCACACAGCCTGGCATGATGAGAACCTCACTCGCTAGCACGGTTTTCTTTTCCGAAAAGAGTCAGCCTGTACCAATTGCGGCGGTTAAGGCAGCTTTCCCCGATCATTTTCGATCGATACTGCAGAGTCAGTGCGATGCTTATCACGCAAAGGCACCCCGTGTTTGCATTCCAACTGAGGAAGAAGTCGAGTGCTGGGCTATTAAAAATAGAAGCGTAAATCTACTTCAAAGCTTCGCCGCCATCGGTCCTCGACAATCCGAGTTCTGTGTGGAGGCCGTCCTCCGCTGTGTGCGTGAACACCTTGAAACATCTGATACCCGAAGCGCGCTCCAGATCGCACAAGATCTTGGAGAATCTGTAGGAGCATTCCGCTGGTCACATGGTTCCACCGTCATCAATAATCTGAGCGAGATTCTATACCAGCTTAAGCTGTCAGACGTCGACTACGAATCGATAATCAACGCGCTTTCGAAAAGCCTTCATAGCACCTGGCCTGGAGAACCGCCGAGTGCCCAGAAAAAAATCAATTTTCTGCGTTACCTCATTGACGCCTCAGTCTCTGAACGCCTGGAGACGATCGACATAATGATTGTGGCTCGTCTTGCAACACCAACATTCGATATCAGCTATCTCGACCCTGAATCCCCTTCAATCATCGTCATGACAACCGGAGCTTGGGAGCCAGAGACCCTCCAACTACTCGGTAAGGTGTTCCGCCAAATCGTCGCTGACAGGTGGTTGAAGCTTTCCGCTCAATCCCAATGCCAACTGCTCGAACTATTACGAGAATGGATCCGTATCGCGTTCAGGGGTGTGACGTTTGAGCTGTCAGCCGAGCAACGGGAAGTAGCGAGAACTGTCGCAAGTTCGGTAGCTACCGCCATGTGTGAGTGCATTCAAGATCCTGGAGTAAGACATCGATTTAACGCAGTTGCCGAACCACTCAATTTGAAACTGGAAGAGCCCGATCGCTTGTTTGCTGCATTGTGCGGCGAAATCGACTTCAGGCTCGGAGCTGAGGAAGCGTTTCAACGCCGTCAGAATTCAATAGCAACGGCCCTTGAACCCTACTTAGGTAACGAACCCACAGTACTAATGGAGTGGTTAAAACATCATGCCTCCTCTTTCGAATTCGCAGAATCGCGAGGCGGGACACACCGTCTTTTCTGGAGTCTCGCCGAAGAAGACATCGATCACGCCGCCTGGGCACGGGCGGCGAAGGTTGCCGGATTCACGAGAGAATCAAAGCCGATAGTTGCAGAGGCGGTCAAGCGTGACTCACTGTCGACAACAGACCGCAATTTTCTTGGAGATTCAGACGCGGGTTTCCAAATACTGCTGGAAGCGGTCGTCGACCTTAGTGACAACTTCGCCGTAATCGAGGAGTGCCTGTCTAAGGCCACAGCCGACAACTTCGCCGTAATGGACCACGTAGCCATTTGGCGGTCGAATGCCATAACCCGTGAAGCGCTATTCACTCATCCGGATGGTGGGATTCGTGGCCTTTGCGCCGCTATTTGGTCCGCCTCTCCTGAATTAGACGTTCAGAACGAGCATTGGCGAAACGCCATTTCCGAGTACCCCTTTAAGGAATCGGGAAGGACGGCTTCGTTTCACCATGAGGCGCTAAAGAATATTCTGCTCGCTGACACGGAGCTTTTTGCCGACCTTTTCAGGGCGAGCCTCAGCACCAGTTCAGACAACGACATCATCGATTTCGAGCCATGGTCGTACGCTATGGAATCTTCAACCGCTGAGGTGAAAAGCCAAATCTGGCGTCACGTCGACAGTACCCCGCAAGCCCCCGACGCGTTCTGGGCAGTGGCGGGAAATGATCTCCGCTGGGCAAAGTCCGAAATATCGTCCCCAAACTTCAACCAAACAGCAAACGATCTCTTGCAGGCTTACGGGCGAACTATAGACCTTTCCTATGACTTGGTCGACCTAGCCGAAGTTCTACGACCACTCCATCCGGACATTGGTGAACTTGTGTACACCATAGATTTTGGAATGTTCACTGGCCCAGAATCGAAGGTGCTTGAGAAGCGTCTTGAAATGCTTCGTGGCCTATCGGAGAGCGAGGATTCCTATCTGTCCAATATCGGTGAGAGGGGAATCGCTTTTTACGAACCGCGGCTCATTAGAGCTCAAAAACGTGAGCGCGAAGCAGAAATACGGGGTCGCCTAGCATGACGAGTTGTCTCGGACGCCTTGAATCCTTCGACCGGAAGTATCCAGTTCCAATTCAAGAGCAACCGAGGGCGCAACGGGAAACAGTACCCGATGGGTCTTTACTGGCTCTTCGTGATTGGGAGTGCGTTGGTCGTTTCTAGGGGTGCTGGGGTGTTGCACAAGATGTGGGGGTCCTTGCTGGGTTTGAAGCGTCCTGGGTTCCGTTCCGCTTACTAAACGCCCAGCGACTGAGCGTC
>ERZ1031176.86-NODE-86-length-17289-cov-20.653128_pt1 | contig 17289 bp, 18 predicted proteins | sample MGYA00518586_ERZ1031176 | MGnify/ENA primary metagenome ERZ1031176 (study PRJEB33718, sample SAMN03159775) | human skin metagenome | collected 2014-05-20 | study: EMG produced TPA metagenomics assembly of the PRJNA266117 data set (Human skin bacterial metagenome... | reverse complement strand
AGCACGCTCGGCACAACCCACAACGCCGCAGGTCAGCGCGTACAGATGGGTGTACTTTATAGATGCTGGGGCCGATGGCTAAGGAGGTAGGCAACTCGTGAAGAAACCAAATGATTCCTTCTTCGTGAAATTGATGCAGGGACTTTTTGCATTCTTTGTTCTGTACTTGCTTCAAAAAGTCTTTCCAGAGAATGAAAGGGTTGAAGAATCAGAATGTGAGAACCGTGAAGGGGGTGAAGGGAAGAAGAGTCGGGGAACGAAACTTGTGAAGGCAATGCATAAACTTAAGAAGGCAGTGGATAAACCTGCCTACGGAAACATTGCGCTCGGTATTATCCAAATTCTTCTCTTTGCAGTAGTCAGCGCAGCCACTCTTGAGCAGGAGTGGTTCATAGAGAAAAAGCTCATAGCTTTATGCTTCTTTTCTGTCGCGTGGGCAATATGTGTCCTCATCTATGGTGTGACATCCGACGGATCTATGAGCGCTTTTTTCTGTCTCGTCGGGCTAATCGCCTTGACCTTTGTGTCAGGACTGCTTTCTTTTCTCGCTCTAAAAGGCCTTGTAGCGTACGTGGTGCAATTGGTTTTCCAAGCGATGTCACTTGCGTTAGCTGCGTTTGCGTCAAAGCAAATCAAATCGGCGCATACAGGATCGTAAAAGAAATTGCGAATGCCGCTCCGCCTCTGGGGTGGGCAGTGTTCTTTCCGTTGGGGCAAGTAGAGTTTTCTCGGGGGATAAATAGTTAAGCATCTTGCCAGAACTATTGGCTAAGCAAGAGCATTGCTAATCCTCTCGCATTGGTTAGAGACGACATTCGTTTGGCGTAATCTTGAATTCCGTGAGTCAAAATAGTTGTTTACTGGGGGAAGAGGATACGACGGTCCCGGGCTGGGAAGAAAGTGCTCCGCAAGTAGATGATTTGCTACGCCTTGTCTTCAAGATTCAGTGTTTCATTATCATCAAGCGCGACAAGCAAGACCCGCAGATTTTAGGAAATGTCGCGCTAATCCTGATTCAAGTGGTGCTTTTTGCACTGTTCCAACTGGTTGAGTATTACGACAAAGGGGGCGGTGGTGACTGGCTCGTAGGGGGCTTTGCGGTCCTATTGGGAGCTGGAATATTGCTGTTCATTGGGGCCTCTAAAATGAAATTCCCTTCAATCATTTTTCTTATTCAGGGGCTTGTAATCACCATCGCTTTTCTTACTGGTGCGAAACCAGAGTCCGGCAAAGAGGATGTCGGTTGGATTGTGAAACTTACTGTCTTTCAAACCTTTAACTTACTAATAGCGTGGTGGGCTTCGACAGAGATAAAAAGCACTTGGAAAACGGCATGACTAAGGAGCGGGCAATGGCTGGCATCGTTCATGAAGCCTAGGACACGCGCCTGTCTGCCTTATTTATCAAAGCCCACGGCGACGGTGGAGACTACGAGTACGCACTAGATGCCGCCAACAGTGCGGCCAAACACCTGCAGGCAATACTGGCAGAACTGCCTGCCACTTCCCCACTGGCCCGCGACGCCGGCATGCTCGCTAAGTTCGTGCGCGCGGCACAGAAAAATCTGTCCCAACAGTGCCCCTCAGATAACCCAGACGAACTTCTAGGTCTGGCCACCAGCCTCAAAGAGAAGCTGGAAGACGCTCAATAAAGGAAACTCCCCAGTGCTTCTCGTCGTTGGAAGCACTGGGGAGAAGCCACCTGCGGGGGTGCGGGAGTCGTGGCTTTTTATTTTCCTTCCGTCCGACTATGCGCCGGGGGAAGCGCGCTGCGGACACCCAAAACCATACTGCCTTACAGCGCGCCCGCAACCGGAGTATCCCTCGGCAAGGGGATAGCTTTAAATTTCGTGATGTGCATATACGTATGTGCGTATATCAGTACATGAGCATAAAGTGATTTTTAGTTCAGTTCTCCACTTGACGACTTCCGTACGCATAGCATTATATACACACATACGCATGTCACTACCCAGGTAAGTCCTCCCTGAATCTATTCTTTTTGTATGACTCGAGTAATTTCCGTAATCCAGTCGAAGGGTGGTACGGGAAAGACCACACTTTCGGTAATGCTCGCAGAGGCAATTCGGAAGATGGGCTATACGGTCGCAGTCGCAGACGGCGACCCCCAGCAATCTGCCACCCGATGGGCAACCAAAGTGAAGGATTTTCCATTTCCTATCGAATCTGTCCGCAGCTCAAGTGATTTCTCTGGAGTTGTCAGAAGAGGGAACAATCCGGACTTTCTTATAGTCGATACCCCTCCAGGTGGTTTAGCTTTCATAACCGAAAGCGCCGAGGCTGCCGATTTAGTCCTTCTTCCAACTGGTGTTTCCCCGATGGATATTGATCGAACTCAGGTAACGCTTTCTTGGCTAATAGAAATGGGGATACCAACAGCAGTTGTTCTGTCGAATGTCGACAGAAGGGAAAAACTTCTAGATGAAGTCCATGCCGAGCTGGAGGGTGACGAGACTGCAGCGCTTGCTGAAACAGTCATCCCAACTAGGGCGGCTACACGGCGTGTTTTCGGAACAAAGCCCAAAACTACGAAGGTTTGGGATTCTTTGGCCAAAGAAGTCGTCGCAGCATTTGAAGATTAAGGGGTAGATGATGGCAATTCCAAAGGCTAAGAATAAAGCGTGGGAAGAATCGTCTGGAAATAGGTTGGAGAGCTCGCCTTCAACAAAGATGTTCGCTCAAGCTAATGATAAAGCGACACGACTTCAATTGTACGTCCGTGATCGACAATTGATTAAAGAGCTCAAGCTCGCTGCAGTGGAAGAAGAGAAGAGCATCTCCCAACTTTTTGAAGAGTGGGCAACACGATGGCTCGAGGAAAGAAGCTGATTTCCCGGTGTATATACCTACATACGCACATGTGTATGTAGGTATATACACATGCATCTCTAGAGCTTTGACCTCACTGTTTTCTAAAGCTCTGGGCCCTGTTCTTCTTCAAGATCGTCGGTGGGGGCTTGTTCCTCGTTGTCGTGGTTGTTGCTGTGGGTAGTGGTGATGTGTGGTGCGTCGTCTAGTCCGAGGCTTGCGATAAAGTCCATGCTTGCTTGTGCGCCGGGGTGGAGCTTCGGTTCTGGGGTGGTCTCAGGCGCTGGTGGTTCTTCCTCCACCTCGTTGTAGGAGGTATCTGGCTCGTCATAGTCAGTGTTGTCTGGTTCGTAAGCAGCGGCGATGGTATCTGCCATCATCTCGCGGATTGTCTCTTGGGCAGGTTCATCTATGCCAAAGCGGCGTAGTTCGTAGGTGCGTTGCGCGGCTAGCAGGTTTACTTCATCGGCGATGTAGCCTGCATGGTCGGCAACATCGTGAGGGATTTCCTCTGCGCGCAAGCGGGTAGCAATATCAGCCCGGTCGGCGAAGTCCATTTTCTCGCGGCGGATAGTATCGAGGCGCTGTTGAAGCCTATAGGTGTGCTCGCTGTCGTGCTGTTCGGCTGCATCTAGGCGCTTGTCCCATTCCTCTGTATCGTCGGCGCGGTAGCAGATTTCCTCCCACAAACCTGCCTCCGGCAGATTAGCGCCGGTATCTTCAATGGCTTGCTGGGCAAGCTTGCGGCGCTGTTGGGCCATATCAAGGCGCGTGTGCGCCTGGTCTATGCGTTGTTGGTAGGTGCCATAGCCTGCCGCGTCGTGGTCGTAGGCTTGGTCTGCAACCGGGCGGGCGTAGTCATCGGCCAGTAGGCGCTGGTGCTCAATGTCTGCCAGGGCAGCTTCTTCTTCACCAAGGGCGGCACTGTGGTCTGCCATAGCCTGCTCATAGGCACGAATACGCGCAGCATCAAGACGTACCTGCTGGAAGTTCGCCTTTACCTCGTTGGCAGCAGACTCCTTGTCCTCGTAGAGGCGAGTAGTAATACTTGCTTCCTGCCAGGTAAGCGACTCCACCTTGGAATTAGCAAAGCGTGCGTGCTCTGCCAGCACAGACTGGTTAAGCCGGTTGAGGTTTCCTTCCTTACCGGTAAGGCGGGTGGTCTCCGCGCGGTCGTAAGGGTTATGGGTGCGAAGCCACGTATCGAGTTCCATGTCTGCATGCCTGGAGATAGGTGGTAGTTGGTTGCGTTTGCCCGTATCAAGCTGGCGGAGCTGTTCATCTAGGCGGTAGCGGATAAGCCGTGCCGGATCGTGGGCGTTGTCAATATCGCGGGTAGCAGCGTCCATGACGGTGCGCGGGTCAATGCCTGCATCAATAAGCTTCGCCCAGCCATAGCGAATAGGTGCTACACCGTCGTCGCTGGTTTCAATCTTTCGGGCGAGGGTTCCGGGCAGGGTGTCGATCCAGTCCGGTAGGTAGGCGTCGATGAAGTCGTTGGTGGCTTCGTCTTTACCCATAAGCCACAGGCCCATCATGCGATCAGGTGAGGTTTGCTCGTCGACGACCTCGGCTATAACCTCGCGTGCGGCCTTCGGGCTGTTATCGCGAGAGATTGCCTTATTAAAGACGTCCCTGACACTCGGGGCGTGGTCTATGCCTTGGTAGTGGTAGTGGCCTTCCTCGGCAAGTTCATCTAGCTGGTGCTCGGTCACAGCATAGATGTGGTTGGCGATTTTTCCTCGGGTCAGTGCAACATACAGCCCGGCCCTATCGACGTGGTGGTCAATGACCGCGCGGGTGCAGTCCACGGTGCTGCCCTGGGCGCGGTGGACGGTAGCAGCATAGCCCAACTGCACATTGTCTCGTACGTAGTCTGCTGGCAGGCACAACTCTTCGCCGGTGGTTTGGTTGCGGGCGGTGATACTGCCGCCCTCGGCAATGCCGGTGACAGTCAGCAGTGTGCCGTTGTTAATACGGGTACTCGTTGCGGTCTCATCGTCGTAGAAAGTCTGGTTTTTGCGCGCCAGAATCGTATCGCCTAGACCGGCTTTTTCGCCTCTAGAAAGCTGGGCTTCCACGGTGGTGTCAACAACGCCGTGGGCTATGTAGTGGGCGCGGATTGTCTCGTTGAGTTCTGCCACATCGCGGTTGGTGGCAGCAATAAGAAGGCTGGTTTTACCGCTAGAAATATCAGCCAGGTAGTCTGCTGCGGCCTTATCCAGCATGTCGCCGCGTGCGCCACCATTGACCCAACCACGCTCTGTGTAGAAGTCAAAAGTAGACGAATCACCGTCACGCAAGCGCAAGCTGGTGGCAGATTGCTTGCTATCTCCACCGAAGCGCACGACTTCGGAGAGTTGATTATCAGTGCGGTCTGAGGCGTTAACCATAGCGCCGAAAAGTCCGCCGTTTTCGACCGCGCCGAGCTGTTTATGATCGCCGATAAAGCGCACGACTGCGCCTGCTTCTTCGGCAATTTCTAACAGGGAGCCGATGTTAGGAGTAGAGGCCATGCCGGCCTCATCGACGATGATCATGTCACCGGAGTTAATGGATACTGGAAGGTCTTTTAAGCTATGGCCGGGCTTTGTTGGGTGGTTTCCGCGCCAGGTGTAGGTGAGTTTGTCGATGGTAAAAGCGTCAAAGCCTAAGTCTTTAGACAATACGTCTGCGGCTTGTGCAGACGGGGCCAGACCAATCACGTTGCGGCCCTGGTTAGCCCAGACATTGGCGACAAGGCGCATAGACGCGGTCTTGCCAGTACCAGCCGGGCCCACGCCAGTAGCAGCCAGTGTGCCGCAGGTAAGGAGGTAGCGGGCCATGGATTCCTGCCCTGAGTTAAGGCGGAACCCAGCCTGGGCTTCGTGCTCATCAAGTGCTTTATCAATCGCTGCCGATGGTGCGAATGCAGCCACCGGCTCGGTGAGTGCAGCCAGTGCCTTGTTCTCGGTATCGAGAATGTCCTGGGTGGCATAAAGCTCACTATCAGCACGGGTGTCGCGGGCTTTACCTGCCGTATTTTTCAAGGCCTCGGGCAGTTCCAACACGTCGAAATCGTTCAGCGCAATGGCTTTATCGCGCACGATAGCCTCCACCACAGTGGCGTGGATAAGGTCGCGCTCGGAAAGAGAATCAAAGCGATAGCCTTGCAGTTTCCCACCCGCAGCAGTCGCTACATGCGAGGTACGAAAGTAAGAACGACGCCTCGTTACCGTGGCTAAAACCTCGTCAATAAGGCCCGATAAGTGGGCCTCAGCGTCAAACAGTGGGCGCTCATCGCGGTTAGAATCTGCGGAAAGTTGGTTGATTGCAGCTAGTTCTTCTGTCCCGTTGTCGCGGGCGGATACTTCGCTCTTCCAGCCTGCACGAAGCTCTGAAAGGCTTTCTGGTTCACGCTTAGCATCACGAGTTTCCAAGATAGCTTGCTGCCACAAACGCCCTACCTCAACCGAGTTTGGGGTTGTGCCGCGAGCGGCAACGAACTCTTCCACCAGGCGCTTGTAGACCGGCTGCGCGCCGCGTCGTCGCTTAGAAAACGACTCCATCAACGACTCGGAAACACCCTCGATTTCCCACGTTGGTTCTTTGTTTACTCCGTGGTCGCGGGCGGTAAACGTGTAGCCCATGTCGTTAGAAAGCAGGGTGTTCAAGATGGAGTCATAGCGGTGAGAAATCGACTGATGATACTTCATCAACGTGTACCCATCGATAGACAACCAGCGGCCATCTTCGGTTTGAACCTTATTGGATACCAGCACGTGCGAGTGCAGATCCGGGTCTCCTGCGCGCGTATCGTAGTGCTTAAATTCAGACGCTACGAAGCCTTTCGTCTTGACTTGTTCGCGCCCCTGCTTGCCTACTCGGGTAAACAATGCGTTGTCTTCTGCCCACGCCAGAGCCTCTTTGACGGCCTGGTGATGAAGCGCCTCAATGCGCCGCGCGGTCTCTTCATCAGACAACGCCCACACCACAGACACGGACTTAGCGGGCGAAAAAGTAAGGTCAAAACCCGAGACAGATTGGCGCACATTGTCTTTAAGACCGTTGACCCAGTTGACGATTTCCCGGCCCGATTGCGGCTCAACACCGTGTTCTTCAATGAAGAATTCCCGGCCAATATCTTGGACTAATTCGGCGCGTTCTTGCTTTCCCATCAGCGTGCCGGTTGTCTGCCGGTGGCGGCGCTCCGCATCACGAAGTGCCACCAAAACCGGTACATCATTAGTGAAATTAGCGAACGGTCGCCCCAGCTGTACGTCTTTGATTTTCTGGCCTTCGGACATCTTTATATCCGCATCCGGGTGCAGGCCCTCGCCGTACAATGCGGCCATTTGCGACTCGGTAACTTCCCCACCCTCGGCGACGTTCTCGGTGTTCAAACCCACAAGGCCAGAGCCCAACCAACGCCCCGGTGGGGTTCCTTTAGCGTCGTAATACTTCGACAAACTCGGCGCGTCTGTTGGCCCATCATTGGTAGCCACAGAGCGCAACAGGTACTCATAACCTGTTCCGCTGTTGACTACGCGCAGGGTCATCATGCGCCCTAGTCTAGCAGCCAAAACCCGATTAACACTAAGAGTGCATATAGTGTGTTGTGAAAAGGCGCTCGAGCCCCGCCGTGGCAGGCCTATAACGCTGTCGAAAGCCTGCAGGGATAGTCCACTGATTGCTTCCGATTACACCGAACTTCCCGCGTGGTGTTTGTGTCAGGAGTGGGACGGTGTGTTCGCTGGCAGTGTGGGTTCATGGTTACCGCAAGTAGAAGTTTGAGGAAGCGTCAGGAACTGCGTCAGCATCTCGAAGAAGTACAGCGTAAGCTGCGAGACCGGAGAAAGAGCACCAACTCGTTGCTCAGACTTATCGATCAGCGAGACGAGTTGAACGAAAAGATTGGTGAAGCCTCACAGTCCATTATCGACCTAGGCGAAGCTAAGGAATTTGTGCGCGAGCTCATCGGCGTGAACCAACGAGATTTCAACGCAATCCTCAAGACTGCTAAGGAGTCTTCTCCTAGTGTGAACGCTTCACCTAGAGAAGACGAGTCGCATACTGGCGACAGTGAGCGCCAGGACGATGACGAAGCCGCCAGCGCCCTTAGCGGCGCTGGCGGCGATGGTGACTATGAGAAGGGTGCCCAGTAGAGAGAAAGACAGTCTTCGGTGTTAGCGGCTGCGGCTACTGTTGCTCGTTCGGGTCGTAATACTCACCGGGGTTGGCGGGCGCGGCGCCATACGTGTTGGAGTATGGAGAGTCGTTGGTCTCGTCCGTGGCGCGCTCATAGTGGTCGGCCATGGAGCCAATCATCACGCCGAGGAAGGTGAGGAAATACAAGATGATTACCCAGGCGATTACTCCGCCTAGCGCTCTGACGATTCCTGCCACCAGTCCTGCGCGTCGTATCTGGGTGATGAGCATCCAGACCGGCATGGCGATGAGTGCAGCTGGGGACATGGTTGGTAGCCGATAAAAGGCAGTGCGTCCACGGAGGCGTCCTTCCTCTCTGTGGCGCGCACCGCTCATAATGCTGTTAAAGAGTTTGAGAAGACTCCTCCAGTCTTACGTATGGTAAACATTGTTTACAGAGGGTCGATTAAACAATTCTATCGACAGTCCCAAGAGTGTCAGAAATGGTAAACAATGTTTACGATTGCTGCTAAGGAGAGGATACTGCATATGAAACAAGCACCCCACCCTTCCGGACGTGTGGTGTCTGTACGGATGCCAGATGAAATCATTGAACGACTCGACGCTCTCTGCGATAGGACAAGACGTAGTCGAGGTTTCTACTTAAAAATGGCTATTACAGCCATGCTTCCCAAACTAGAAGAATTCCATTGGAATCAAGTGGCTGCAGACTTCGAAGAGAAGACAATCAACAACTTGTTTAACCAAATAATGCTCAACGGGCTAAAAGACGAGCCCGAAGAACAAGAGTGATTCCACTAATGCCTTAGGTTCCGAGCAAGCTTCATCAAAGCAAACAGCCGATAAGGCTTCTTGGCAAGAGCCGCCACCATTACTAAATCTCCCAGTAAGTCACACTGATGTGATTTAATAGGCGGAGAAAATAAAAAGCCGCGCCCCACACTCGTGGGGTACGCAGCGCGAGCGGCACACACCCTCGGTTCAAGTCCAGGGCGCGCACGTTCCTCAAAACATGAGGAAACCCCCGCATCATCGAGCGGCAACTCTAGCGGGGGTTCAAACCAAAAAATCGACACCACCGTGTCGGTTAAGACTTTACCACTTCCCCACGGACAGTGAGCAAAGCACAACACGGTCGGTGTCGATAGTCCGAAAGGAGACTACGGCACCATGCAGCCCCGAGACGAGCGCCGCGCCAAGCTCGAAGCAGTCAAAGAACTAGCCCGCAGGCAAGAACACGACGCCGCACAAGAACTCCTCCAAGCCCAAGACGTCGGCTACACCTCCAAGCTTTTTGTCCAAGCACTCTTCCCCTACCGCAAAACCGACGACGACAAGCGAGTTATCGAAACCCCATCGGGAAAAATCGTCGTCTACTCAGACGAAGGCTTGCCCTACGGCAAGTACCCGCGCCTCATCATGGCCTACGTCATTACCCGAGCAGTAGCCAACGCAGGAAAAGTCAAAGACGGCACCCTAACCATCGACGAAGCCTGCCGCATTCCACTAGGCCACTCGATGAACCACTTTCTCCAAGCAATCGGAGTTCCCACCAGAGCAAACGGTGGAAGACGAGGAAATCTCACCATCCTGCGTGAACAACTTCTACGCCTTGCTGGTTCAATGATTACCGTTAAAAGCGACGACGGAATTCACGCACGCGGACGCAACACCCAGCTCATGGAAGAGTGGGATCTTTGGTTCGACTCCCGCGACCCCAACCAGGGCAGCTTCATTGAGTCTTACCTCAAACTCACTCCCCAGTTCTTCAAGCACATTGCCGAATCCCCCATCCCCATCGACCTCAACGTCCTGCGCGAACTCAACAAACCACGAGCCATGGACCTCTACATCTGGCTTACCGTAAAGCAATACTGGCTGGCGAAAAATAACCGCGAAGTCTACACCTTCACCTGGGACATGATCGCCGCCAACTTCACCACCAAAGCGTTAGACTCCAACGACGCACGACAGAACTTCCGCAAAGAAATCAAAAAGGCTATCCAGGAGCTAAGGACAGCGTGGCCCAACGCCGGCATTACAGCCGACACAGACGGAGTAACCGTCACCAGAACCGCCCCATCAGTTCAACAGAAACCACCACGCCCCGAACTCGACTAGGCCAATCGCGGAGAAGCATGAACTGCTCCCCATTAGTTGGACTGAGAAATCAGTTGCCAACAACTAGTGGGGAGCATTTTCTTTGAGAGCACGTAGTTCGCTGAGTGAAGTTCAGCGTGAGCAGTTAGTGGAGCTTTTCGAGCAGGGAATGGGTTGCCGAGCCGCTGCTCGTGTTGTCGGTGTCTCGAGAGACGCAACGCGTAGACTTTATCGCCGTTTCCAACTGCGTGGCAGACTATGTCTCGTGGAGAAACCAAACAAGCAGCACTACTCCTTCGAGGCGAAGAAGGAAGTTGTAGAACGTCATCTTGCGGGTGAGTCGATGATGGATCTTGCCCGAGAGTTCAATCTTTCATCCGACCACCTCGTCAAGGACTGGGTGGCTAAGTGGCGCAGAGGCGGCGACGAGGCTCTGCGCCCGAAGCCGAAGGGCAGGCCCAAAGGATCGGCTGCGCCGAAACGCCTCACGGAAGAGGAAAAGCTTCGCCGCCAGGTTGAGCGGCTGGAAGCGGAAAACGCCTACTTAAAAAAATTGCGAGACTTGAGGAACCAGGGACACGCCTGAAAGCCCAGGCAATCGTCATCCTCAAGTCACACCACCGCTTGGACTACCTCCTGGATGCGGCCGGCATGGCACGCTCGACATTCTTCTACCACCAAAAACGACTCACCGCACCGGATAAACATGCCGAGCTCAAACAAGCGATCCGGGACAGTTTTCAGCGCAACAAACACCGCTACGGCTACCGGCGGGTACTGCTCGACCTGCGTAACCAGGGCTGGGTGGTCAACCACAAACTTGTCTACAAGCTCATGCGCGCCATGGGCTTGAAAGCCAAGATCCGCCAGCGCAGGCCCTACATCTCCTACACTGGCACAATCAGCTACATCGCTGAGAACACACTCGAGCGCAACTTCACCCCCGATAGGCTCAACACTGTCTTCGTCAGCGACGTCACCGAGTTCAAAGTCGCTGGCCGCAAGGTGTATCTCTCACCGGTGATGGACCTGTTCGACCGCTCAATCGTCGCCCACACAGTGGCCACATCGCCGTCTACGGCGTTTACCTCGGCTTCGTTGGCGCAGGCGATCAAAGCGTGTGCTCCAGAGCCGGGCTGGATGATCCACACCGATCAAGGATTCCAATACAAGCACTCATCATGGCGCACCCTGATTAGCCAGCACCAGGGAGTCCAATCGATGTCACGCAAAGGCAACTGCTACGACAACGCGGTCATGGAGAACTTCTTCGGCCACCTGAAAACCGAGATGTACCACGGAGAAGCCTTCGACACCGTCGCAGAGTTCAACCAGGCAATCGACGAGTACATCCGGTGGTACAACACCGAACGCATCCAACAACGACTCAAGGGTCTAACCCCGATGCAATATCGAAATCAGACCCTTGAAGCCCTAACCGCCTAGAATTAAACCAGTCCAACTTTCGGGGGGCAGTTCAGCAGCGCCCTCTGGGGCGCTTTCTTTTTACCCAAAAGCAAACTGCGCATATTTACCGATACAAACAACCCCGAGCAGCTTGCGCTGATTTACCACACACTCTGCGCTGATTTACCACACAACCCCATTTCCCCTGGTAAAGCTGCGCTGATTTACCACACAACCCCATTTCCCTTGCGCTGATTTACCACACACTCTGCGCTGATTTACCACACACTCTGCGCTGATTTACCACACAACCCTAAGTTATCCACAGGGTTTTACCTGCGTGTTTACCTATTTTCCCAGGTGGCTTATAACTATATCCCTGTAGATCTATATCCCCAGCCGATCAACCAACAAAACCGTTCACTACGAGCTACTGTTTATGCTCCCGCCTCGCCTTACGGCTCGTTGGGCTGCCGCCCAAATCAAAGATTTGGTTGCCACTAAAACACCCCACAACAACCACAGTCCTATAACCCTCCACGTAGCCTTGTGTCTTCTAGACTTTCTTCAAAGAAAAGAACCATGGACAGGGGAGGCAAGGCAGTGGTCTACAAGCGCTACATCGACGACCCGAACTTTCGAGACAACCTCGAAGCAATCCTAGAGCGCCTAGAAGCCCAAGAGACCACCTCTCCACTAGAACTTGGTGCCTCCATCATGCAGGCCTACAGTCACACCCGATTTGAAGTGTCCCAGGTTTTGTTCCGTTTAAGTAGATGGGAAAATCTGGAATATGCCAAGAAAATTTGACCAGGATGCAAAGGACCGTGTGGTCCGTCTCGTGGAAGATCGCATCTTGGCAGAAAATATGTCGATGCAAGCCGCGTGCCAGGCAGTAGCTCCAAAGCTGGGGGTTTCATGGCATACGGCCCGTCAATGGACTCAACAGGCCCGTCGTGCGGGAAACATCCCAGAACCTGTGCCTGAAGATTTGGCCGCGGAAAACGCGAGGCTGCGTCGTGAAAATCAAGAGCTACGCGACACTAATGAGCTGCTGAAGGCCGCTTCAGCTTTTTTCGCGTCGGAACTCGACCCAAAACGTCGGAAATGATCCGGTTCATCGATGAATACCGGGTTCGTTTCTCTGTCGAGTTCATCTGTAAGACGTTGAAGAATAACCGGGCTGGTGGGTTCATCACCTCGCGTGGCTATCGCCAGTCCAAGGCCCGTGGGTTAAGTGCTCGTCGCCTTCGTGATGCTGTGCTGGTCGAACGCATTAGAACTGTTCATCGGGATAATTACGGTGTCTACGGTGTACGGAAAATGTGGCATGCTCTCCGCCGTGACGGAATTGATATCGGTCGTGAACAAACTGCCCGTTTAATGCGCTTGGCCGGTGTTTCTGGCAAAGGCAAAGGCAGATCACCTCTTACAACCCGTAAGCCTAACGTGCCTGATCTGCGCCCAGACTTGGTCGAGCGTGAGTTCAAAGCCCCCGGCCCGAACAAACTGTGGGTGGCTGACATTACGTATGTGCGCACGAAGAAAGGCTTTGTGTATGCCGCGTTTGTCACCGACGTTTACTCCCGACGGATCGTTGGGTGGGCGTTATCAGACTCCATGCGCACCGAAGCGTTGCCGCTGCAAGCTCTTAATCAGGCGATCGTGTGTGCTGAGGAAACAACAGGTCTCATTCACCATTCGGATCACGGCTCGCAGTACGTCAGCGTGGTCTACAACGAGCGCCTTGCCCAGCACGGGATTGCCGCTTCCACCGGAACTGTCGGGGATTCTTATGACAATGCTCTGGCTGAAAACGTTAACGGCTCCTACAAGAACGAGCTGATCCATACTCGCAGGTGGGATGATGTTGTCGAGGTAGAAATCGCGACGTTCGAGTGGGTGTCATGGTGGAACGAGATGAGGCTTCACCAAAGCTTGGGATACCGAACCCCAGTCGAAGTGGAAACCGATTTTTGGAAGCAGAACCCGCCGCAAGAAATAATAGAAATCAAGGCAAATGCCTAGGAACAAAACTCGGGGCACTTCACACAGTGGGTGGAAACTCCACAATCAAATCCTGGGTAGGTTATCGCCGTAAAAAACCTAAAGGCAGAAAGTCCTCACCACTCGATGACATCATCACCACAAGCTGGCCGACACAATGGTCAAGACAGTTTCACGAACTGCTAGTTACGCTTACCCATTTAATTCAGCTCGAAGCTGAACAGAAGGAACTCCTGGAGCAAATCATTGCTGGCGAACAACTAACTAAAGACGAATTAGCCTTTCATGGGGTGCAGTGGCCAGCAGAAAATAAAGATCGGAAACCACACTTTCCAGGCGATCTATTTTAAAATTCTGGCTATTAGACATTTGTTCGAAAGCCAGGAGATTATGTCGAAGCAGTGTGCAACAATAACGTCATGACTCGCCCAATTGATGAGCTGTTGCGCCAAGCTGGTGTGCCGTCGTTAGGGTCAAACAACGGCACACTCAGTGGTGGAGAGATGGCAATCGCACGTATTGTCAGTGCTCTGCGAGCAGATTGGGACAGGCTCGATGGTCAACAACAACGTGCGCTTATTACAGCGCTGGAAGCGTCCACACAGGCCACCGAAGAAGCCGAAGCATTCGTGCTGAATCAACTCAAGAAGCACTAAATCGCTCAAGCCCTGCCTGAGGGGCTAGAGGCAGGGCTTGAGTGTGACAGTGACCGTCCGGGGGGGAGGGAGCGGTCTACAAACTATTCTGCGGAGCTTCGACAAAAGTAACAAGGGCGTGCCCACTCCAGTGAGCATTGACAGTAAGGATGAAATTATTGGGGTTCCTTTGTGAGAGTTCTCTTTAAAGATTCTTTGGTTATCTGTAGTCCTGGAGGCTGTGGTCAGTGAGTAGTCCAGGTTGTCTCGGTGGCAACCAAATCTTTGATTTGGGCGGCAGCACAACCGAACGTTAGTGAGGGCGTGAGCCACGATGGAATCTTATTTACTAGTTAGCGTTAGCGTTGACTGGTTGGTTTACCCCTGCTGGATATAGTTCTACAGTTTATAGTTATAAGCGACCAGGGGAAATAGATAAAATCCCAGTTCAAGCCCTGTGGATAACTGCTTGGATATTGGTAAATATGCGCAGCCGTATTGGTAAATATGCGCAGCCTGACCAGGGCATAAAGAAAGCGCCCACAAGGGGGCGCTCACTCGTTGATGAGTATTAATCCAGCTGCGGACGTGGCGGTTTTTTCTCAACTGAGGGAGATGTCTTAGTGACGGTGACTCCATCGAGGTCGGCTTTTATTCCACAATTACGCCATATCGCCTGAACATCGTGGATGGCTTTCTTGATTTCGTTGCGGAAGTTCACCCAGTCTTGCCCTGATACTAGCTCTTTGGTGGCGAAGCTTTGTGCCATCATGTCCCAGGTAAAAAGGTAGGAGTCTCGGTTGTTTTTGCTAAGCCAAAACTGCTTGACCGTTAGCCAGATATAAATGTCCATTGACCGTGGCTTGGTGAGCTGGCGTAGTACAGCAAGGTCGATAGGGATGGGGGCTTCGACAATGTGCTGGAAAAATTGTGGCGTGAGTTTGATGTAGGACTCGATGAAGCTTCCCTGATTAGGGTCGCGTGCATCAAACCATAAGTCCCATTCATCCATAATTTGAGTGTGTTTACCACGTGCGCGTACGCCATCGTCCTCTTTGACGGTCACGCGAGCATCAGCCAGGCGCAATAATTGCTCGCGGATATTGGCCAAGTTGAAGCGTCCTGGGTTTAGTTCCGCTTCTTTTACGGCCCTGTGTTGATGGGCTGGGTGAGATAGTACTCGGTTTCTACTTCCTGTGGGGTGGCGTAGTCCAATGCTTCGTGAAGTCGCTTAGTGTTCCACCAATGCACCCACCGCAAGGTGGCCAGTTCGACTTCTCCGACCGACGTCCACGGGCCCTGGGCATGAATCAGTTCCGCCTTGTAGAGACCGTTGACTGTTTCGGCTAGTGCATTGTCGTAAGAATCGCCGATTGTTCCCACACTCGGGCGGATTCCTGACTCAGCTAGCGCGGTGGAATACTTCAGTGACACGTACTGGCTGCCCCGATCGCTGTGGTGAATTAGTTGGTTTCCATGGATTCGTCCTGCAGTCGTTAACGCATGTTCCAATGCCTCCATGGGCAGCGCATCGGTGCGCATTGTCGAGCGTGTAGCAACACCAACAATTTTTCGGCTGAAGACATCCACGACAAACGCGGTGTAGGCGAATCCTGACAGGGTGCGAACGTAGGTAATGTCGGCAACCCAAAGCCTGCCTGGTGCCTGCGCACGGAAGTTTCGGCGCACTAGGTCCGGGCGATGATCCGGTGTCTTCGGGCTTACCGTTGTTATTGGGGTTCGCCCACGTCTGCGGCCAGAAACACCTGCAAGTTTCATCAGACGTGCGGTCTTGTCGCGACCAATATGAAAGCCTTCGCGGTTCATCGCGTGCCACATTTTGCGGATGCCGTAGACCGAGAAATTCTCCGCATGCACACGCTGTATCTCTGGGATGAGCAGGCTATCGCTTAAGGCTCTTGCGCTGGGAACACGTGTGGTGGCTTTGCGGTAGCCGCGTGAAGTAATGAATCCACGATCTGCTTGTTTAAGGACTCGGCAGATGGCCTCGACCCCAAATTGATCTTTGTACGCGTCGATGTAGGAGATCATTTGGTCGTGGGTCGGTCGAGTTCCGCTGCGAAAAAAGCCGAAGCAGTTTTAAGAATCCCGTTTGCTCGTTTCAGTTCGCGGTTTTCGCGGCGCAGACGCCTGAGTTCTTCTTCCATTGTTTCGCCGCCTGAAGCGTCAGAATTATCGCGTACTGAGGCGCTGTCACGGTACCAGGCCCGCAACGTGTGGTGAGATACTCCAAGCAGCTCACCGACCTCCGTGTAGGCGCGTTGCAGTGAGCAAGACTCCAGGCGGACCATTTCGATGATCTGATGGACCGCCTTCTCCTTGAACTCGACGGAATACTTTCTAGGCATAGTTCAATCCTTCCTTAGCTGAGGTAGGAACTAAACCCAGGACGCTTCAAGTTCCCTGTTGCGCCACCTGTGCCGCGTCCAGTTACTCCGATGGCTTGGAGGAAGTGGTTCATGGAGTGTCCGAGAGGGATGCGGACTGCTTGCTCAAGGTCTATTTTGCCTGCTTTGAGCTTTCCTGCGTTTTCCACGGCACGGGTGACGATGTAGGCCATGATTAGTCGGGGATATTTGCCGTAGGGCAATCCTCCATCGGCGTAGACAACGATTCGGCCTTGTGCTGTCTCTATGACTCGTTTTTCTTCGTCGGTCTTGCGGTATGGAAATAATGCTTGGACGAAGAGTTTGGATGTGTAGCCAATGTCTTGGGCGTTTATAAGTTCTTTTGCTTGATTAACTTCTCGGTCTTGGGCAGTCTTTTGGGCTGCTTGAAGCTGAGCAATTTTTTCTGGTGGCAGTGCCATGGAAGAATCCCTTTTCTGGTGACACTGCTTAACTTCTTGCAAACCGTGTATTTGGTGTATATGAACGAGGACAGAGGGCCACGCCCGTCGCCGGAGTTCGTGGAATGGCTTATGGATCTGCCAGTCAGATGGATTACCGACACGATGGGCGGACTGACTGCAAATCAGCAGAAGACCGCCTTCGGTAACGGGGTCCTGCCACTTCAAGCGCTCGTTGCACTGCGCAGTCTTGCATTACGTATGCAATCACGCTGAGTCGGGCGACCATCAACTGCCGCGCAACGGTCGGCGGAGTTCGGGAACGGTTCGACGGCCGAGCCTCAGATAATGCCTT
>ERZ1031176.83-NODE-83-length-17635-cov-6.931797_pt1 | contig 17635 bp, 15 predicted proteins | sample MGYA00518586_ERZ1031176 | MGnify/ENA primary metagenome ERZ1031176 (study PRJEB33718, sample SAMN03159775) | human skin metagenome | collected 2014-05-20 | study: EMG produced TPA metagenomics assembly of the PRJNA266117 data set (Human skin bacterial metagenome and... | reverse complement strand
TCTACACTAGATCGCTCGTCGGCAGCGTCAGATGTGTATAAGAGACAGGCACCTACCCCTCCCGCCCAAAGGCACGCTGGTCCCGGATTCGCTGCAGCCGGCGGACCAGCTGTGGTCGTTCGGCGAGTGCTTCGGGGGAATCAATGAGCGTGTTGAGTTTTTGGTAGTAGCGGAATGGGGAGATGCCCAGTTCAGCACGGATGGCGTCTTCGCGGGCGCCGAGGCTGCGGGGGGCGCGGCCGGCGAAGTCGAGAACTGCCAAGTCAAAGGGGTCCACAGGCGAAACTATAACGGCCGGACCGGCGAAACTATACTGAACCGCATGATCCGACCGATTGTCATTTATGGCGACCCTGTCCTGCATAACCCGACGGAACCGGTGACGGAGCCGATTGAGGATTTGCAGGAGCTCATTGCGGATATGCATGAGACGATGGATGCTGCGCACGGGGTGGGGCTGGCGGCGAACCAGATTGGTGTGAATAAGCGTCTGTTTGTTTATCACTGCCCGGATGGGGACACGATGCGTCGGGGCACCGTGATCAATCCGGTGTTGGAGACCAGTGAGATCCCGAAGACGATGCCGAGCGAGGACGATGACGAGGGTTGTTTGTCCGTCCCGGGCGAGTCTTTCCCGACTGGTCGCGCGGAGTGGGCGAAGGTGACGGGCCTGGATGAGAACGGCAATGAGATCGAGGTCGAGGGCACTGGTTTCTTTGCGCGTTGTCTGCAGCATGAGGTTGGGCACCTCGACGGCTATGTCTACCTGGATGTTCTGACCGGACGCTACAAGCGTGAGGCGAAGCGTGCGATCAAGCGCAATGGTTGGGACCACGCGGGCAATACGTGGCTGCCTGGCACAGATCCGGACCCGTTCGGCCACTAGTGTTCCGCAAAGAACCAGTATCACCGGGCGACCGCGTGGTGGTGCGTCGTCGCGCGGGATCGCATTTGACGGACGTGATCGGGCACGTGGTCACGCTGGATCCGCTGGTCGTCCGGCCTCAGAAGGTCGGCGGGCTGCCATCTCAGGCTGAGGCGATCCAGATCGACGAGCCGTTGATCGTGCGTCGTCTCAGTCCGCGTCGCATCCGTAACAGCGATATCCGCGCGGTCGAAACAGCTACGGCCCGTGCGTTCCCGGGCCAGGAGCATTCGCTTATCGACGCCTGGCTTGCCCGCTCCGGCTCCTCCATCACCGAACGGTCCAATAGCGCCACCCCGATCGGGCATTCGGCGAGTTTGCAGCCGGTGCCGATCGAGAAAATCGCGAAGTTTTATCAGGACCGGGGAATGCCGGTGCAGTTGTTGATTCCGGAGCGGATCGGTAAGCCAGCTCTCCACCTGGTGGAGCGTGATCCGGACATGTGGGAGCTGGGCTCGGAAATCATCACGATGACTCGGTCACTGGAAGACCTTGATATCCCCGCAGACACAGAAGTGACATTCCGTGTGGATGCGAAACCCGATGATGCGTGGCTGAATATGTACCACTTCCGTGGCCAACCACTGCCACCGGAAGCACTCGCGGAATTGGCAGAGGAGATCGACGGGGAGCTGGGGTTTGGCCGGCTACTGCACGATGACCAGACCATCGCGATCACCCGTGGCACAATCACTTCTTCCGATGACGGTCGCGTCTGGCTCGGCTATTCCGCCGTCGAGGTCGCAGAGGAGCACCGCAGGCAGGGACTAGGAACGCGTTTGGGTGCGCAGATGCTCCAGTGGGGTGCGTCGAGAGGCGCTACTGATGCATATTTGCAGGTGCTGGCCAGCAACGATGCCGGGATCGGCTTGTACGACAAATTGGGCTTCATTGAGCACCACCGCCACCGCTACGCAACACTCAAGTCGGGGCGTGATCTAGGGTAGAGCGCATGCGAATTGCCACGTGGAACATCAACTCGGTGCGCACACGCGTCGACCGCGCCATCGCGTTTTTGGAGCGCAATGACGTGGACGTTTTGGCCATGCAGGAAACTAAGTGCGCGGATGACAAATTCCCGTATTCGGCATTTGAGGCGGCAGGCTATGAGGTCGCGCATGTCGGCTACCACCAGTGGAATGGCGTGGCACTGATTTCCCGCGTCGGTCTCGAGGATGTCAGGGACCACTTCCCTAACCAGCCCGGCTTCCATAAAGACCCCGAAGAACCGCAGAACCGTGAAGCCCGAGCAGTCGGCGCGAACTGCGGCGGCGTGGAGGTCTGGAGCCTGTATATCCCGAACGGTCGTGAGATCGGCGACCGTCATTACGACTACAAACTCGAGTACCTGTGGCGTCTCGCCGAAGTAGTTAAGCCAGGAACGCCGCAGGTCTTCTGCGGTGATTACAACATCGCACCAAGAGACAAGGACGTTTGGAATCGCGCGTTCTTCGAAGGCAAGACCCACGTGACGGAGCCGGAGCGCGCGGCCTTTGCCAATCTCCTCGAATCCGGGCTTGCACCCATCCCCCACGAGGAGCCGTATTCATACTGGGATTACAAAGCCATGCGCTTCCAAAAAAATGAAGGCATGCTCATCGATTTCCAGTTGACGGGAATGGAGGGAAGGGGGTTCGTCGATAAGCATGAGCGCGAAGGCAAGGGTGCCTCTGACCACGCACCTGTCGTCGCGGATTATGACATCTCGCGCGTGCTTATCGACGACGTCCGATGATCCCTGACGTATCCACCTGGCAACTGATCCTCATGATCGTGGATTACACGATCAAATTTGTTGTCATCGGTGTCATCCCTGAAAACCGGAAGCCGTCGAGCGCCAACGCGTGGCTGCTGGTCATTCTCCTCATCCCGTTCTTCGGCCTGCCGCTGTATTTCTTCTTCGGCTCGACGTACCTATCGCGGCGCCGCCACCGCATCCAACGCGAAGCAAATGCCGAGATCAACGACGTCCACGAAGACATCCCGGACATTCCCGACGGCATGCGCATCTCCGGCGATGTCGCTTCGATGGCGCACCTCAACCGCACGCTCACCGGGTACCCCGCGCTCGACGGGCACGCGAAAGCGCTGTGGAGCGACTACCGAAAAACGATGCTTCGCATCGCCGAACTTATCGACGCCTCCCGCTCCCACGTCCACGTCGAAATCTACGCCCAAGCCTGGGACAAAACGACTGCCCCCGTCTTCGAAGCGATGGAACGCGCCGTTGCCCGCGGCGTCAAAGTACGCGTGATGTTTGACCACATCGGCTCCCAGAAATACCCCGGGTTCCGGAAGTTCAAACGTCGCCTGACCGCCGCCGGAATCGAATGGCACCTCATGCTGCCACTCCTGCCGCTGCAATGGCGCTTCCGCCGACCTGACCTGCGCAATCACCGCAAACTGATCGTCATCGACGACCGCGTAGCCATGATGGGGTCTTTCAACCTCATCGACCGGTCCTACCTGATGCGCAACCACGTGAAGAAGGGCCGCCAATGGGTCGACTCGTTTGTGGAGCTCACCGGCCCCATTGTCGCGTCGCTGGAATCCATGTTCGCCGTTGATTGGTACACCGAATCTGGCGAAGTCATCGAGATCACCCAGCCCCACGACGAGACCCCTGAGGCCACCCACGACCAGAACGTCCTGCAGCTCATCCCCTCCGGGCCTGGTTATTCGACGGAACCGAACCTGCGGATGTTCAACACCCTCATCCACCACGCGCGCGAGCGGTTGGTGCTGTGCTCGCCGTATTTCGTGCCGGATGATTCCATGCTCGAAGCCATCACCACCGCCTGCTACCGCGGTGTTCGTGTGGATCTATTGGTTGGCGAAAAGGCCGACCAGTTCATGGTCCACCACGCTCAGTCGGCTTATTACCAGCAACTTCTCGAGGCCGGCGTCCACATCTGGCAGTTCCCCGCCCCCTACGTTCTCCACTCCAAATTCGCTATCGCCGACCCTGTCGTCTGGGCGGACGGCCCCTCCGACGCCGACGAGGACTCGCCTGCCGCCTCCTCCGAACCCGCCTCGCAGTCCGCCGCCGACCTACACGAAATCGCCATCATGGGCAGCTCGAACATGGACATGCGCTCGTTCTCCCTCAACTACGAGAACAGCCTGTTCGTCCTCGACGGCCCCCTGATCACTCAGCTGTGCGATCTCGCTGCCTCCTACCTCTCCGTCTCCCACGAGCTCACACTCGAAGAATGGGAGCAGCGGTCCTGGGCACGCCGCTACATCGACAACGTGCTCAAGCTGACCTCGGCGCTGCAATAGCGCAGCTTTGAGCCCGTCCCCGCCCATCCGGCATCATTGGTGCGGCATCGTCGGTTCCCCGCTCCCCGCTGCGAAATCGTTGGTGCGGACACACCGGTGAATCTGTTTACGCCACTCACGTGCGATGATTTTTATAGGCACTGGCAGGAGCGTTTTGCGTTTTGAGGCAAGCGCCGAAAATGTAAACAGATTCACCAGGCCAAGCGGCGGAGCTAGGCGAGGCGCCCCAAGTGACCGGAGCCAGGTGACCGCGGAACTAAGCATCGCGACGCTCCAGGAGCAGAAGACCGATTCCGTAGATCACCACTGCCCACACAGCGACGATGCCGAAGGAACCCCACATGCCGATCGGATCGCCACCGAAGGGGTTGGGACCCGGGGCCGGGGTGTTCAAAGCGAAGATGGTCATATTCTGGAACGGGGCGATGAACTGTAGCTTCGGCCCGATCTTGGGGATGAAACCGAGGATCATCTCGACGATCGGCAGTGCCAGCACGATCACCACGACACCAGCCGTAGCGCGGACAATCCAACCCAGCCCCTGCACAAGCAGGACAACGAAGAAGGACAAAAGCGGCAGCGCCCACAAGGCTCGCTGAGCGAAGATATCGCTGGGCCAGTCGATGGGGTTGGGCGCCAAGGCATCGCCGACCGTGTAGGAGATCACCAGCGTGACCAGCGTGATGAGCGCGGCCAACAGTCCGTACACAACCAGCTTGGCCAGGGCGACCTGCCAACGGCGGGGCGTGACGGCGTAGTTGATGGAGTTGACGTTGTAGCGGTATTCGGTGGTCACCACCATCGCTGCCTGGATCATCAGCGGAATGAGGCCGAGGGCCAAGAAGTTCTGGGCCGCGACTGCGGCGCCATAAAACGGGTAGTCCGGGTTATCCAGGGCCGCACTGATACCGGTGAAAAAGACCGGGAGCAGGATGGCCAGGCCTGTGGTCCACCAGAGGGACTTGGTGGTGCGGAGTTTCGTCCATTCGGAAAGCATTGTATTAAGCATGGTGATCTCCCGTCATGGAATCGAAGGCGGCAGGACCAGCAGCGGGCTCCGCAGGCATCCCGGTCTGGTACTCGACAGCGCTCTCGGTGCGGCGGATGTAGGCGTCTTCGAGGGAGGCGCGGCGCTCGGAAAGCTCGGTGAGCATGACGCCGGCAGAAAACGCCAAGGCGCCGATGTCTTCGCAAGACTGCCCAGGAATCTCAAGGACAGGACGGCCATCGAGGTCGACGGACTGCGTGAACCCGATACCCTCGGTGCCCAAAGTGGAGGAGAACTCCTCCAGGTGCGGGGTACGCACGATGGTGGTCACGGCGGAGTTTTCCTTGATGAAGTCGTGCACCGAACCGGAGGCAACGAGGCGACCCTTGCCAATCACCACCAGGCGGTCAGCGGTCTGCGCCATCTCAGCAAGCAGGTGCGAGGACACAAGCACGGTGCGACCTTCAGCGGCAAAACGACGCAGTAGTTCGCGGACCCAGCGGATACCCTCGGGGTCGAGGCCGTTGACAGGCTCGTCAAGAATCAGGTACTCAGGGTCGCCGAGCATTGCAGCAGCAATGCCGAGGCGCTGGCCCATGCCAAGCGAGAAGCCACCGGCCTTCTTATCGGCCACGGAGGTCAGGCCAACCAAGTCCAGCACCTCATCAACGCGCGAGGCCGGGATGCCCGAGGCCTGTGCCTGCCACAGCAGCGCATTGCGGGCGGAGCGGTTCGGGTGGATCGCCTTGGCGTCCAGCAGCGCACCGACCTTGGTCAGGGGGTTGGCAAGGGAGCGGTAGGGTGCTCCGTCGATAAGCGCGGTGCCCGCGGTGGGCGTGTCCAGGCCGAGGATCATGCGCATCGTCGTGGATTTGCCTGCGCCGTTTGGCCCGAGGAAGCCGGTGACCACGCCGGGCTCGACCTGGAAAGTCAGGTCGTCCACGGCGCGGACCTGCCCATATTGTTTGGTCAGGTTTTGTACGTCAATCATGCGATTTAGCGTGCCACAAAAGCACGCTTAACGACGACTCAAACCCCCGATGCAGCTCATACTCCCTGATCTTGTCCAGCGGAACCCAAACAAGCTCCATAGATTCTGCGTTGGGCTCAAGGTCAATCGGCTCACCAGTCGTGGTGTGAGCCATGACGGTGGTGTAGGTCCAGCCGGGCTCCTCGCCAGCGGTGACGATCGCTTTTTCTACCTCAACGAGAGAGGTATCGATCCCGCATTCCTCCACCGTCTCACGCAGCGCCGCTTCCTCGGCCGTCTCGTGCGAATCGCGCGCGCCACCTGGAAGTGCCCAGGTCCCGCCATCTGCGACCCAGTGCGCGCGATGCTGAAGCAGCACCGTGTTCCCGGCACGGAGGAATAGTCCTGCCGCGCCGTACTTACCCCACACACGCTTGCCGCCGGGGCCGTCGACCCACCCGTTGCCGTCACCTTCCATGCGGACCAGTCTAACGGCTGGGTGAACCACCGTGGTGCGCTATTCTGGGGCAATGGCGCGGGGACAGTCACGGCAGAAGGCGGCAGGAGCGACTGCCACTGAACCTGCACGTGTCCGCGCGAAATTGCCCCGCTTCACTCCGCGGAAGTCAAAGGCCCGTCCGGAAGAGCTCGTTGAGCATGAGGATGCGTGGCTGGACCTGCTGGAGGAAACCCCACCACAGAAGGGCTTACGTGGTCTGCGTACGCGGTTGGTTGAGTACATGGGCGGCACCGGCCGTTGGGTGGGGGAAGCATGGGTGTTTGTGACGTCGACTGTGGGCAAGCTTTTGCTCATGCTGGTGGTGTTGACGTTGCTGATGTTCGCCGGTGCGTCCTCGGCATCGCAGGCGGCTGCGAGCCGTGAGTCGGAATTGCAGACGCTGTTGAATGCCACCGAGCCGATGAGCGATTCGGCGCACACGCTGTACACGAGCATGAGTCAGGCGGACACGTTGGCCACGACATCGTTCATTCAGCCGGGCCTGCAAACCGCGGAATCGCACCTTGGATACCAGGAGGCCATTGATGCAGCGGTGGTCGCGGCCGATGAGGTGCTGCGTGGCAGTGTGCAAACACGCGCGGAGGACACCGAGCGCGTGCAAGATCTGGTGCGCGACATCCAAAGACTGATGCCGCAGTACACCGGCCTGATGGAGCGTGCGCAGGCAAATCAGCGCGTGGGCAACCCACTGGGTGTGGCGTATATGTCGCAGGCGAGCACGCTGATGCACTCGAAGATGCTGGTTAAGGCGCAGGTGATTCTGGACATCACGCGTGACCAGGTGGAGCACGAGATGGAGCGTCTCACGGGCGCGCAACTGGTGCCGCTGTCGGGCTTGCTGGCCGCGTTGATCGCATTGGCCATCGCGCAGTGGGTGCTCTGGCTGATGTTCCGCCGCCGCCTGAATAAAGGTTTCTTGGTGGCTACGGCTTTATCGTTGGCCACGATCATCTGGCTGGGCGCATCGAATATGGCCGCGTGGAATATCTCGCAGCACGATTTCGCCAGTACCGCACGCCCGTATGAGCAGTTGACTGTCGCTCGTACTGCGGCCCAGGAAATGCGCACGGCGGAGACGGTCACGCTGCTCACGCGTAATGCGCAGAACCGCAATGCGTCAATGAATGACACGGTGGCGGAAGTTTCTACGGCACTGGATGCGATCGCGACGGATTCGAATCTGGATGCAGTCACGGCTGCGCGCAATGCACTGTCGAATTGGAGCACCGCGCACGCGGAGATGATGGAAGCGCTGCAGTCCGGCGATTATGACAAGGCGGTCAGCCTCGCTGCGGACGGCGACGAGCAGACCTCCCGCACGGCTTTCTCGGTGCTGGATGAGACGTTGGCAGATCTGATATCCACGTCGCGCTTCCAGCTCCGCGACCACATCAGTGACGCCTTGGGCACCACGCGCCATGTCTCGGAGGGCATCATGATCCTCATGCTGGGCGCGATCATCATGGTGTGGGTGGGCGCTCGTCCGCGAGTTCAGGAGTACTTGTGATGTCGCGCATTTTTAAAAAACACGCTTATCCATACCGCACGCTCCTCGCCCTCACCGCCTGTACCGGCGTCCTGCTTTCGGCGTGTGTCCCTCCCCCAGCACCGACACCGGAACTGAAGGGCGAACGGTTAAGCCACAATGAGCTTTTCCCGCCCGGCGCGCACTTGGACCAGCCCGGTGAGGCCCCAGGTGAGGCCAGGACCGATGTTGACTGGCCTGGATCACTCCGTCCGGACGATAAAAAGCCGGAGGAGCGGACCCCGGAGATCGTGAAGCGTGGCCGCATCATCGTGGGTGTGGACCAGTCGCAGTACCTGCTCAGTTTCCGCGATAACGCCACCGGTGAGCTAAAGGGCTTTGAGGTGGACCTGGCCCGGGAGATCGCCCGCGATATTTTCGGGGACCCGGACAAGGTAGATTTCCGCTTCATTGATTCGACGATGCGCACGGAGGCACTCGTGTCCGGCCACGTGGATATTGTGGTGCGCACGATGTCGATCACGCAGAAGCGCCTGGACCTGATCGACTTTTCCGCCCCATACCTGGATTCGAGCGTGCGCATGCTTGTGCCCACGTCATCCGGCATTACCTCGGCCAGTGACATCACGGATGAGCGCATCTGTGTCGCCGACGGCTCGAATGTGGTGGACATGGCGCGACGCACTTTCCCCGACCAGGAGATCCTGCGCACGCGCACATGGACGGACTGTCTCATGGCGCTGCAGCAATTCCAAACGGGAGCACTGCTTGGCGACGAAACGATCCTCGCCGGTGCCGCCGCCCAAGACCCATTGACTCAGGTGACTGGTGATGCGGTAGCGAACCAGCAGTATTCGGTGGGGATCCCGAAGGGGCAGGATGGGTTGACCCGCCAGGTCAATGAAACGCTTGAACGTATCCGTCGTGATGGCACCTGGAACCGGATGTTTAACCAGTGGCTGAGCCCGCACATTGCTAACCGCTCCGCCCCAGCCCCGAAGTACCGTCCCGAGGAGACACCCGCGGAAGGAGACAAGCCGTGACCGACCGCCCAACTACACCTGAGCAGCATGAGAACCCAGCCAGCGATGATGATGATTGGCTGTCCTGGTACGACCACGGTGATATCGACCAGGTGACCGAGCACGTCCGCCCGGAGGAAAAAGAAGAGACCGAAACCGAGGAGCCGCAAGCCACCGAGGCCGTAGCCTTCGATCCCTTCGCGGACGATGAAGACGAGCCCGAAGCCACCGCCGCTGTCGCCTTCGATCCCTTCGCGGACGATGATGATGAAGAGTCCACCGACAGCACCCATGTGCCCGATATTCATGGCAGTGACGGCGAGTATGCGGGGCTGCTCAAGGACCTAGGCGCGCTGCGCGCGGGCCAGGTGCAGCGTGCACAGGCGGCGAATGCGGAGAAGGAAGCGCTGGCCAAGGCGCAGCAGGAAGCGCTCGCGCGTGCGCAGGCGAGTACGAGTGAGCGGGCACGCAAGCAGGCACTGGACACGTTCCGTGAATTGCGCGGCGCGAAGCGTGCCACACGCAGCGTGGCGGACGGCATGGTGGAGCTGCCGTGGGTGGATCCGGTTGATCCGAAGGATGCGATCAAGGACCCCACGAATGCGATCGTGAATAAGAAGATCCCCGCACCGCAGCTGCACAAGGGCGATATTGTCGCCGGCCAGTATGAGATTCAGGGTGTGATCGCCCACGGCGGTATGGGCTGGATCTACCTGGCGCAGGACCACTATGTGGCAGGCCGCGTGGTGGTTCTCAAAGGCATGCAGGCAGAAAAGAGCGCGGACGAGGCAGCAGCTGCTGCGGCAGAGCGTGAATTCCTGGCAGATATTACGCACCCGGGCATTGTGAAGATTTTCAACTTCATCGACGACCCCAGGGTTGACGAGGGCTTCATTGTGATGGAGTTCGTGGGTGGGCCGTCGTTACGCGAAAGGCGCAATGAGCAACCCACGCACCTGTTGCCTATTGATGAGGCGATCGCGTTCATCCTCGAGGTGCTTCCCGCGCTGGGGTACCTGCATAGCCGAGGCGTGGTGTACAACGACCTGAAGCCGGACAACATCATTGTCTCCGAGGACCAGATCAAGCTGATTGACCTGGGCGCGGTCAGCGGCATCGGCGCCTACGGATTCATTTATGGAACGAAGGGCTACCAGGCACCAGAGGTCGCGAGCCAGGGCCCGTCGATCGCCAGCGATATCTACACCATTGGCCGCACGCTCGCAGCACTCACGCTGGATCTTCCGAAGAAGGACGGCGTGTTCCTCCACGAGCTGCCCACCCCGAGTGAGTCGCCGACATTGCGCCGCTACATTTCCTTCTACCGTCTGCTCGCGCGCTGCTGTAATCCGGATCCGGAGCAGCGTTTCCGCAGCGTCGAAGAACTCGAGGTCCAGCTGCTTGGGGTGTTGCGCGAAGTGATCGCATTACGCGATGGCATCGACCATCCGGCGCAGCATTCGTTATTCTCCCCGCAGCGTAAGACGTTCGGCACAAAGCACCTAGTCTTCCGCACGGATCAACTTATCGACGGCATCGACCGCACCGTCGAGATCACCCCCACCGAAGTGGTCTCAAGCCTTCCCACTCCCCTAATCGACCGCACGGACGTCGGCGCCGGCATGCTCTCCGGTACCTCATACGCGGAGCCACAGGAGACTTTGGAAACTCTCCGCCAAGCGCTGCAGACTACCGAGTACGCCGATTCCGCGGAGATCCCCTTCGCGGTGGCGCGCACCATGCTTGACCTGGGATTGACCACACAAGCACAGCAGTGGCTCGCTCAGCTGGATGGGCCGCTGCGCAATAATTGGCGCTACCACTGGTACCTCGCGCTGACCGAGCTGATCCACGGCGATTTCGAGGCTGCGCAGAAGAATTTCTCGATCGTCCTCGACATTGTCCCCGGCGAGGCCGCCCCCAAACTCGCGCTCGCCGCCGTGGACGAGCTCCTCCTCCAAGAAACCGGGCTACAGCAGCAACAGCTTATCGACGACAAACTCGCCCGCCACCTCAGCTCCATCCGCACCGATCTGGGTGAGCTGCCTAATTCCTATTTCACCACCCAGGAAAAAGCCGGTGTTGTCTCCCCACACTGGTCGCACGTGACCACTCATCCGGCCACGCTGCGATTGAATACCATGCGCCTGTATGCCCTGGTGTGGGCCGCGAACCCGACCACGGTCTCTTCCGCTTTCGGTCTGGCCCGACAGTTGATGTACGAGGGTGAGGTGGAAATGGCCGTCGCCGCACTGGACAAGGTCCCCCAGCAATCACGCCACCAGCGCATGGCGAAACTGACCACGATCTTGTACCTGGTCAGCGACAAACTGACCGAGTCCCGCATCCGGCGTGCCGCCCGCCGCCTGGAAGAAATCCCCACCAACGAGCCACGCCTGCTGCAGATCAAAGTGGCCGTTTTACGTGCGGCGTTGACATTCCTGCGTGACTCCGGCGCATCAGCCGCAACAGGGCGAAATCACCTGTTTGAATACGAATTCACCATCAAGGATCTCCGCCGCGGCCTAGCAATCACCCTGCGTGAACAGGCCCGCCGCGCACCCTTCGCCCGCCACCGCTATGCGCTGGTGGACACCGCGAATAAGGTGCGCCCGGCGACCTGGTTCTAGAGAGCCTGGGCCATCTCCGCGGACTTGCGGGCGATAGCAAGCTCTTCATTGGTGGGCACGACCAGCACCTTGACGGCGGAGTCATCAGCCGACACGATGCGCGGGCCGGAGCCGGTGGAGTTCTTCTCCTCATCAAGCTTGATGCCAAAGTTCTCCAGGCCAGCCAGGGCATCCTTGCGCATCTGTTCGGCATTCTCCCCAACACCAGCGGTGAACGTGATGGTGTCCACCTTGCCCAAGGTGACCATGTAAGCGCCGATGTAGTGGCGGAGGCGGTGAATGTACACGTCGTAGGCCAGCTTGGCCTTCTCATCGCCCTGCTCGATCTTCTCGTGCAGCACACGGAAGTCATTCACACCAGCCAAGCCCTTCAGGCCGGAACGGCGGTTGAGCAGATCATCGATGTCGTCGACGCTCATGCCGGCGGTGCGGTTGAGGTGGAAGATCACGCCCGGATCAATATCACCGGAACGCGTACCCATGACCAGGCCTTCCAGCGGGGTCAGACCCATGGACGTGTCCAGTGACTGTCCACCGCGGATGGCGGAAACGGATGCACCATTGCCCAGGTGCAGGACGATCTGGTTGAGGTCCTCAACAGTGGTGCCCAGGTGGTCAGCGACCTCACCAGCGACGAATTCGTGGGAGGTGCCGTGGAAGCCATAGCGGCGGATCTGGTGCTCGCGGGCAACATCCAGGTCGATCGCGTAATTCGCTGCAGCCGCCGGCAGGTCGCTGAAGAAGCTGGTATCAAACACAGCAACGTGCGGGACATTCGGCAGCAGGTCGCGGGCCACCTCAATACCGTCGACGTTGGCGCTGTTGTGCAGCGGTGCGAGGGGGACGAGGTCGCGGATCTGGTCGATGACCTTGTCGTCGACAAGCACGGGCCCGGTGAAGGTGTCACCACCGTGAACAACGCGGTGACCGCAGGCGACGATGTCCACCTGGGTCGGGCCGACACCATTCGCGTCGAGCATGGCGATGGCCAGCATCAGACCGCCGCGGTGGTCGCGCACGGGCATATTGGACTCAACCTGGCGGCCTTCAATCTTGATGGCGATGCGCCCAATCGGCTCGCCGATGCGCTCGACCAGACCGGAAACAAACGGCCGGTCCGAAGCGGAAGCGGTGGGATCAACGATCTGGAATTTGATCGATGAGGAACCGGAGTTGAGCACGAGTGCGTACGCCATTATTTAGCTCCTTGCGCCTGAATAGCAGTGATAGCGACAGTATTGACAATATCGGGGACGGTCGCTCCGCGGGACAGATCGTTGACCGGTTTATTCAAACCCTGCAAAACGGGGCCGATGGCTAGTGCGCCACCAGTGCGCTGCGCGATCTTGTAGCCGGCATTGCCCGCCTCCAGGTCGGGGAAGACGAAGACATTCGCCTGGCCCGCGACCGGGGAATCCGGGGCCTTCTTCTTGCCCACGCCGTAATCCGCAGCAGCGTCAAACTGCAGCGGACCGTCCACAGCCAAAGACGGGTCGAGCTCGCGTGCCTTCTCCGTTGCGGCAACCGCGCGCTCGACGTCCGGGCCAGCGCCAGAGGAACCAGTGGAGTACGACAGCACAGCTACCTTCGGGTCGATTCCGAACTGCGCTGCGGTCTTCGCAGAGACAACAGCGATCTCACCGATCTGCTCCGCGGTCGGGTTCGGGTTCACGGCACAGTCGCCGAATGCCCACAGGCGGTCGCGCATGACCATGAGGAAGATCGAGGACACAACCGATGCGCCCGGCGCGGTCTTGATGATCTGGAAGGACGGCTTGATCGTGTGTGCCGTGGTGTGTGCAGCACCAGAGACCATGCCGTCTGCAAGGCCCTTGTGCACCATCATGGTGGCGAAGTAGGAGATGTCCTTCATGGTCTCCCGCGCCTCTTCAAGCGTGATGCCCTTCTTCTTGCGCAGCTCAGCGAAGTCCGCAGCGAATTCCTCAAGCAGATCAGAGTTGAGGTGGTCGATGATATTCACGCCAGCCAGGTTCAAACCCAGGTCATCGGCGCGACGCTGGATGTCATCGCTGACACCGAGAATGGTCAGGTCCGCAACGTCGTGCTTGAGCAGCTGGTGGGCGGCCTCCAAAATCCGGTCATCCTCACCCTCCGGCAGGACGATGTGCGCGCGCTTCTCCTTCGCGCGGGTGATCAGCCAGTTCTCAAACACAGCTGGCGACATGATCTGCCGGGCTTCTTCAGCGTCGAGCACAGAAGCATCAAGCTTATCGACGCCACGTGCTACCGCCCCCAGCTCTTCCATCCGCGCAAGCGCGAGCTGCGCAGCTGGTGCATCCACTGCACCTTCTGCGGTGAGCAGCACGACCGGCACGCCAAGTGCAGTGGCTACCTCGGTATCGAAGGAGTAGTCGCCGGTACCGACGATCAGGCTGTCCCCCTCTGCGAGCAGGTCCGCCGACACGATCGATGCAACATCAGCCTCCTGTTCTGCCAGAAGGACGAGCTTCAAGCTCTTCTCGTTTGCCAGCGCCTGGAGTGTTTCCTGCGCTTGCGTATCGAGTGTGCAGCCAATAGCGGTGATTAGAACGGACCTGTTAGTCGCCATATGGAAAATCCTTTCTCGCGAGCTTTTCAGTCAAGCTCTTCGCGGTTTATCCAGCTCTTTTCCAGTCTAGCTATGACCGCAATGAACAGTCTTTATGACTCTGCGCACAGACAGTGAAGCCAGGCACAAACCAAGCGGTCTGAATTGAAAAGACCACTCGGTCTAGATCTGTTTGCTGTATGGACTATACTGTCACTAGAAATAACAAGGAATTACTGCGCAAAATCTTGCACACCAGCAAAAAGCAACAAAAGCAACAGGAAGGACACGTTCGACCTTTATGAGTACTCCCGCTTCCGATAACACCCTCCGCGTCGCCGTCGTGGGCTCCGGCCCCGCCGGCATCTACGCCTCCGACCTTCTGGTCAAGTCCGATGTGGATGTTCATGTCGATCTTTTTGAGCGCATGCCCGCCCCCTTCGGTCTGATCCGCTACGGCGTGGCACCGGACCACCCGCGCATCAAGGGCATTGTGAAGTCCCTGCACAACGTGCTGGACAAGCCGGAGATCCGCCTGCTGGCCAATGTGGATGTGGGCAATGACATCACCGTGGAGGAGCTGCAGGAGTACTACGACGCAGTTGTCTTCGCCACCGGTGCTACCGCCGACCGCGACCTGAATGTCCCGGGCGCGGAGCTGGACGGCCACTACGGCGCCGGCCAGTTCGTCGGTTTCTACGACGGCAACCCGAACTTCACCCGCGACTGGGACCTCACCGCTGAGAAGGTCGCCATCGTCGGCGTGGGCAATGTCGCACTCGACATCGCCCGCGTGCTGGCCAAGACCGCGGACGAGCTCAAGGTCACGGAGATCCCGGACAATGTCTACGACAATCTGAATGCCTCCGCCGCGAAGGAGATTCACGTCTTCGGTCGCCGTGGCCCCGCTCAGGCGAAGTTCTCCCCGCTGGAGCTCAAGGAGCTCGACCACTCCGACAGCATCGAGGTCATCGTCGACCCGGAGGATATCGACTATGACGAGGCGTCGGAGCAGGCTCGTCGTGACGCGAAAAGCGTCGACCTGGTCTGCCAGACCCTGGAGGGCTACGCCATGCGTGACCCGAAGGGCGCCCCGCACAAGCTGTTCATCCACTTCTTCGAATCCCCGGTTGAGATCATCGGTGAGGATGGCAAGGTCACTGGCTTTGTCACTGAGCGCACCGAACTCGACGGCAATGGCGGAGTGACCGCCACCGGTGAGACCACCACCTGGGATGTCCAGGCGGTGTACCGCGCCGTCGGCTACCGTTCCGATGCCATCAAGGGCGTGCCTTTCGATGATCTCCGCGCCGTCATCCCCAACGACGAAGGCCACGTCCTCACCGAATTCGGCGGCGACATTGTCCCCGGCCTGTACACCACCGGCTGGATCAAGCGCGGCCCCGTCGGCCTGATCGGCAACACCAAGTCCGACGCCAAGGACACCACCACCATGCTTCTCGACGACTACCGCGCCGGCACCCTCACCCCCACCGAACACCGCGACGACCAGGCCATCCTCGACCACCTCTCCAACAAGGGCGTCAAGGTGACCACCTGGGAAGGCTGGCACAACCTCGACGCCGCCGAACGCGCCCTCGGCGAGGCCGAAGGCCGCGAGCGCAAGAAGATCGTCGAGTGGGACGACATGGTCAACGCCTCCCACCCGGAGTACTCGATCTAGCGTTCAGCCAGGAACTTTCCGCAGTGGGGCCACGGTAGCGTGGCCCCACTTTTGCGTTTGAGCGCCAACCACCACGAGCAGGAGCAAACGATGACAACCCTTGATCAGCAGCGAACCAAGCGCCCCGGCAACCGCGAGAACATCGAGCGAATCAAGGCCGAAATGCACCGGGACACTCAGCTCTATCGCCTGCGCGCCTCCGTGCACTCCGCGAAGAACTCGGGGTGACCCAAGTTTCCCTCGCCGGAAAAATTGGTGTCGCCCAAAACCGAATTCCTCAAATCTAGCACGGCAACATCTCGTCAGCCCGGGTGGAAACGCTGCAGAAATACCTCCAAGCGTTGAACGCCGATCTGGAAATCTACGTCAAACGCGCCGACGGCACCCGCGTTCCGCTCGACCTGGATGCGAACGCATCCTAAGTTCTCCCCTCCTCCTTGCGTACTGGTAGACAGCACGCCAACCTCGGTTCCGCTTTCCTGTGACGCCAATCCGTGGGTCCAATCTCAAGGAGAGAATCACCCCTCCCCAGACTTCGCGGTCCGTGATGGCGGAAGTTCGTCGAGTGGGACGGCATGGTCAACGCCTCCCACCCCGAGTACTCGATCTAGGAACCTGGGCTCGTAGCACTATCACCGCTTACGTCACCGCCACCCTGCGGTGATGAGCCCCCCACCACAGCCCCAAGGTCACCGGCACCTCCTCCCGAATCCGGCACCCTTGGGGCTCACGCATGTCCGCATCCGGTGCCTCCCCTGAATCCGCCCCCACGGCCATTAGATAAACGAAATCACCGCCGACCCTCTACCCATTCAGGTAGGGATCGGCGGTGATTTGTTCTAAAGAACTAGCCGAAGCCAGTGGCTAGTCCCGTGGAACTAGCCACCAACTTGTGAGAGCTACTCAGGTTTACTGAGCTGCGTCCTCAGTCGGAGCGTCCTTTTCCGGAGCGTCTGCCTCGACGTCAGAGTTATCCTTGTCGCTAGAACCCTTCAGCGAGGAACCCTCCTTGTCTTCATCCTGGCCAGCGGAAGAACCCTTGTCGCCCTCTTCCCTGGAGGAAAGATCCTTGTTCTCGTCGTTACGGATCGAGGAGCCCTTACCAGTCTCGGACTTGAAGGAGGAACCCTGACCGAAGATGCTGGAGGAGTTAGCCTCGGTCTTCAGATTGGTGTTACCCGGACCGCACTTGGTTGCAATCGTGGTGATCGCAGCGATGCCGTAAGCCAGCACCGCAATACCACCCAGAACCTGGCTCAGGTTTGCACCTGCACCCTTCAGCTGTGCCTGGAAATCAGCAGCAGCCTTAGCCAAACGCGGATCCATGATGCCCAGCTGGTTCTGCAGAGCAGTATTCGCATCCTGAATCTGACGACCAACCTGAGCCTGAATATTCTGCAGACCCGGGATCGCAGTCTGGGAAGCAATACCCAGCGGAATCAGAGCCAACAACGGCAAACCAAAGCCAATCAGAGCCTCGGTGCAGCCCTCACGCTCGGAGGAACCAACCCGATCCACGGTAACAGTGACGTCAACGTTGTCCTTCGAACCATCCGGATAGGTCACCTCAACCGGAACCT
>ERZ1031176.82-NODE-82-length-17719-cov-5.827899_pt1 | contig 17719 bp, 15 predicted proteins | sample MGYA00518586_ERZ1031176 | MGnify/ENA primary metagenome ERZ1031176 (study PRJEB33718, sample SAMN03159775) | human skin metagenome | collected 2014-05-20 | study: EMG produced TPA metagenomics assembly of the PRJNA266117 data set (Human skin bacterial metagenome and... | reverse complement strand
GAGATGCTCAGGAGTCTCGTGGGCTCGGAGATGTGTATAAGAGACAGTTTCTGGGATGCAGCAACCTTCGGTCTGATCGAGAAGAAGTCCGCGCACCTCACCTACGGCGAGTTTTCCTCCAAGTTCGCTAAGGCTTCCAAGCTGGCTCCATGGCTTGAGGATCCGGCTGTTGTCGAGTCAGAGACCGGCACTGCTCCAGCACCGAGCGAGCTTGATGGCACGGATGCCGATGTTGTCGCGTGGGCGCACAACGAGACATCGACAGGCACGATGGTGCCCGTCACCCGTCCGAACACGGACGCGCTCGTGCTTATCGACGCAACGTCGGGCGCCGGCGGCCTCCCCGTCGACATTGCTCAGACGGATGCCTACTATTTCTCCCCACAGAAGTGCTTCGCTTCTGATGGTGGCCTGTGGCTCGCTGCAATGAGCCCGGCTGCGATTGAGCGCATTGCCAAGATCAAGGAGTCCGGCCGTTTCATCCCGGCATTTTTGGATCTGCAGACTGCGGTAGACAACTCGCGTAAGAACCAGACCTACAACACCCCGGCTGTGGGCACGCTGCTGATGCTCGCTGACCAGGTGAAGTGGATGAATGAGAACGGTGGTTTGGACGGCATGGTCAAGCGCACGCGTGCGAATTCGGAGGCGCTGTACTCTTGGGCCGATAACCACGAGCACGCTTCCCCGTTCGTAGCGGAGGCTGACAAGCGCTCGTATGTTGTGGGCACGATTGATTTCGACGATTCGATTGACGCAGCTGAGCTGGCTAAGGCACTGCGCGCCAACGGCATCATCGATACTGAGCCGTACCGCAAGCTGGGCCGTAACCAGCTGCGCATCGGCATGTTCCCGGCGATTGATTCCGAGGACGTGACCAAGCTGACCGGTGCGATCGACTTCTTCCTCAGCCAGGGCGTCGGCGTGAAGTAACCGGGATCCGGCTATTTCATCGGTTAAAGTGTTTGAAGTGAATAACACCGGTGTAAGGAGTTGGGGATGCGCGAGCTCTTTGTAGTTGCTGAAGAATCGACTGACACCGTCTGGGTGCTGCGCACCGATGACGGTGAGCGATTCCGTATCCCCCGCGCCGATCTCCGCGAGGTTCCCGAACCAGATCCAGCGCTGTTCGAGGCTGAGCGTGATTACACCGATGCCTTTGATAATTCCGGCGATGACTACGAGTTGGTTGACGCCGAACTTGTCGACGAACCGGCGCGCCCCACTTTCACCGTCTACTCCGGCGAAGAGCCGATTGCAGGCGAAGATGAGCACACCGAAGAACTCGACGACACCTCAGCGGAAGCACAGACTGAGGGCTCCGAAGACACCGAAAACACCGAGGCCTCTGATGAACTCGCTGTAGTTGAGTCAGAAGAATCGCCTGAGCCACAGCAGGCTCCGCGCACTCCGGTGGAGCCTGATCCACTGTTCGCCACTCCCCTGTCGCTGCGCCCGAATGAGATCCAGGCGCGCATCCGTGCCGGTGCGGATGCTGCTTCCTTGGCAGAGGAAATGGGTGTGGCGGAAAGCCGCATTGAGCCATACGCTCACCCGGTCCTGCTGGAGCGCGCGCAGGTCGCTGAGGCCGCGAAGCAGTCCCACCCAGTGCGCGAGGACGGTACCGCGTCCGAGACCTTGTATGAGATTCTTGCGCTCGCATTCGCTGCACGTGGCCACGCATTGTCTGAGGCTCAGTGGGATGCCGTGCGCGAAGCTGGCGAGCCATGGGTAGTCCGAATTACCTGGCAGGCAGGTCTGCAGGAGCACAGCGCGGAGTGGTTCTTCCGCCGCTCCATGGGTAGCCCCGCGACAACGGAGCCGCGCGATCCCGTCGCAGCTGACCTGATCGATCCGTCTTTCGCTCAACCGGTGCGTTCTTTGTCCGCGCACAACGCTTATGCTCCCGAGCCAGTCCAGGATGAGGCTGAGGACTACGCGCAGAACAACGACCTCAACGATGACGAGCTGTCCACCAGCGAGACCCAGCCACATGACTTCGCGGAAGGCGACTTCCTCCAGCACCCAGATGCTGAGGAAAAGCCACAGAAGCGTCGCCGTAAGGCTGTTACCCCGCACTGGGAGGACGTGTTGCTCGGTGTCCGCACCAATACCAAGCGCCCGCGATAGCGCACTGGTAGTCAAGGCAGGGCCGGATCATGAGCTTTCCCGCAGTAGTCACATTCTGGTACGTCGGCGCAGCGAATCCCGCTGCAGTTTTGGAAGCTGAGCCGAAAGCTGACCGCGGCTTTGGCCGCAAGCTTTTGGCCCAGCTGAACCCGAAATGGCCGATCACTCCGATCGGTCAATTCCCACTGAACCGCTCAACTAAGCCGTCCCGCGCGGAGTTCTATATCGCGGGCTATCCCGGTGTGGCAGTGCTCCAGACATTCGTGGAGGACTGTGGCAAGCTTTCGGAGATCTCCCCGACCCTGCTCGGCGCTGTTCCCGCAGCCGAGGTTTTCGTGGTGGCAGAGGGAACTGGCGACGGTGTCGGTTACGGCGGTTTCGCGCATTTCACCGGCACGACCGTCAATCGCAGTCTGTGCGCCACCCGTACAGAACTGATGGAGGATCTGGGCCTGCCTGAGCCTTTCGAGGCTCCGTTCTGGGCAGGCGAGCGCGCCGAACAGATCGGTGGCATCTCACTGCCATTTGAGCCCGTGGATCTCATGCAGGCTGCACAGCAGGCCTGGCTTGGCGTGGACGTCTCCCCCAACGGCCCGGATATCAATGTTGTGGGCTACGCGGTCGATGGTCGTCCTGAACCGAAGGTAGAAGCGCGCGGCCCGCAGACGAAGGATGTCTCAGAGGTCGCCGCGAAATTCGCCAGCCCCAGCGCGGACTATGACGATTATGAGGAAATGAGCGACGAGGACCAGGGCGGAGAATTCGCCCAGCTTGCCGACGCCTCCGCGGCCGCCGCTCGCCGCATCAGCCGGGAAGCAACTCGGCGCTGGCGGAATTTCAAAGACGCTGTGGTGGAAAAGATCCGTCACTCGGACCGATAGCCACTAGTGCGAAAACGACCGATCCCGCTCATAGAACGCGATCGCGGCTGAGGTAGCCACATTCAACGAATCGGTGCCATTCGCCATTGGGATACGCGCCCGAATATCCGTGGCACGCATCGCGTGCTCTGTCAGGCCAGGACCTTCACCACCGACAAGCAAGGCGATCTTCTTATAGGGAGCACCGGTGACGTCGATAAGCGCATCGGCGAGGTGCTCTGCCTTCTCATCAGGCGTGAGTGAGACAAGATGGAAGCCTGCTTCGCGGAGCTGCTCAAGCGAGCGCTGCCACGTGGTCACCGTCCCATCGAGGTGAGCAAAGGGCAGGCGGAGAACATGCCCCATGGAAACGCGGACGCTGCGGCGGTACAGCGGATCAGCAGTACCTGCGCCGAGCAGGACACCATCTACGCCCATGCCGGCGGCGTTGCGGAAGATCGCGCCGATATTCTCGTGGTCCCCCACTCCCTCCAGCACAACGAGGGTGCGGGCATCCATGAGCTCGGATACGGGGCGTTCCGCAGCACGGTCCGCAACAGCGATGAGTCCGCGGTGCATGTCATAGCCGGCGACTTCCGCGAGCAATTCGCGGGTGACGGCGTAGACGGGGACGTCGACCGGCGGAAGGCCTGCTTCTTCACGCTGAGTGAAAAAGGTATTGAGCTTCTTTTCAAACCCCACAACACAGCGCAGCGGGAACCGCGAATCAATCACGCGGCCCGCCACGAGCGGACCTTCACCAAACACGAGTCCTTTGGTGTTGTCCATGGTCTTCAAGTCACGGACATCATCCAGCCGTGGATCGGCGGGGTCGGTGATGTGAATCATTGTTTAGGAGATAACCGACATGATCGGGTCCATGGCGAAGAACACCACGAACAGTGCGGAGATCAGCCACATGATCCAGTGGATTTCCTTTGCCTTGCCAGCGAAGACGGAGAACAGGGCAAAGGTGATGAAGCCGACGCCGATGCCATCAGCGATGGAGTAGGTGAACGGCATAGCCACGATGGTCAAGAATGCCGGAAGAGCGATGTAGAACTGCGACCAATCGATCTCCGTGACCTGCATCATCATCAGGGCACCGACGATTACCAGGACGGGAGCTGCAGCCTCAATCGGGACGATCTCATACAGCGGGGTGAAGAACATCGCAGCAAGGAAGAGCAAGCCGGTGACAATATTTGCCAGACCGGTGCGCGCACCATCGGCGATACCCGCAGACGAATCGACATAAACAGTCGCGGAGGATGCGGAGCCTGCACCACCAACGACAGCGCCGACACCCTCAACAACCAGGGCCTTCTTCATGTCGGGCAGCTCGCCCTTCTCATCGGTCAGGCCAGCCTGGCGGCCAAGTGCCGTCATGGTGCCCATCGCATCGAAGAAGTTCGCCAACACAAGGGTGAAGACCAACAGCGAGGCGGTGATGACACCGATCTGGGTGAATGCACCGAAGAGATCGACCTTGCCCACAATCGACAGATCAGGGATACCGCCGAAGGATTCCGGCAGGGTCGGAACAGCCAAATTCCAACCGGTCGGGCCATTGTCGGCCGAGGAACCGGCACCAGTGATGGCCTCAACAGCCAGAGCAATGATCGTGTTGATCACAATACCGATAAACAGGCCACCTGGGATCTTGCGTGCCACCATGAAGCCACAGATGAACAGGCCGAGGATGAACACGAACGTTGGCCAGGAAGCGATCGAGCCGTTGATACCCAATTGCACCGGGACCGTGGTCATTGCTGCGTCCGGGATACGGCGGACGAAGCCTGCATCGACGAAACCGATCATGGAGATGAACATGCCGATGCCCACACCGATCGCAGCCTTCATTGACTGCGGGATCGCGCGGAACACAGCGGTACGGAAACCAGAGATTGCCAGCAGAACGATGATCAGACCATCGATGACCACCAGGCCCATTGCCTGCGCCCAGGTCAGTCCTTCGGTGCCAACCAGGGTGACAGCGACAAGTGTGTTGAGGCCCAGGCCAGCCGCAATACCGAAGGGGTAATTGGCAATAGCGCCGAACAAGATACACATGATGCCGGCGACGAGTGCCGTCGCCGCTGCGACCTGCGGGATGCCCAGCACAGTGCCCTCAGCATCCGCACTTGTACCCAGGATTAGCGGGTTGAGCAGCACAATGTAGGCCATAGCGAAGAACGTGACCACACCGGCACGCACCTCACGGCCAACAGTGGAGCCACGCTCAGAAATATGGAAGAAACGGTCAATGCCACTGCGTTCGGTGGTCTGAACCGCCTCGTTTTCGGTTCCGGTCACTTTCGTGGAGCCGGACGTGTTCGTCTTGTCACTCACTGTGATTCCCCTGACGTTTGCATGCCAATAACGGCATAAGCGTCCCACTACCAGTGCTCAAACACAAAATGAGTGGCCGGAATTACATGCTTAGTAGAGGGGCTTCTCGTCGTCGAAAAGCGCGTTGCGTGGCGTTGCATCCTCGGTGTCGACCTTGGTTTCAGAGTGCGCGCCACAGCCGTAAACTGCGGAAACCACGTGGCCGTCTGCCGAATATTCATTGGCACAGATACCGAAATTCCGGCCGACAGGCTCGGCGGCAGGAATATAGAAAGCGCACGTGCGGCACTGCAATGCAGCCTGGGAAGCGTGGTCCGAATTCGGGCCGTACTCGCCACTGCGCCAGCGATGCTTCGCATCCTTCAGACCTTTAGTTGTCAGGTACTGGTTGGTTTCCCGGCCGGTGAACACTACTGCGTCACGGGAGAAAGAGTCATCGGTCAAGCGCTCATCATCGGGCGCGGGCTCCATGAGATCACCGGGCCCAAGATCGCCGGGGAGGAGCCTATCGGTGTACGGCACCCAATCTGGGGCCTGCAGCGCATCACCAGAAGGCGCGGGAACGAGTGCGACTTCATTGACCGTGATGTAGTCCGAGCCGGTTGCGCACGCCACAACGGCATTCCACTCCCAGCCGGAATAGCCCGGCACGTCAGCTTTGAAACGGTGGGTGGCCACATTCGCGCCCATGCCGTTGACGCCGATATGGTCGCCAACCTCACCCTGTCCAAGCTCGACGAGTGCTTCGCGCGCGATGTTGACGGCGCGCTGACCGAGCAGCGGTCCTGCTTTCTTGTCGTTTCTTCTCCGGGGCACGCCCCCATTATGGCTGACGCTGTTGCACAATTAGGCCTATGGTCCATTTCCGTCGCGTCGCTCCGCTCGTTCTGTGTCTTCCTCTTCTCGTTGCGTGCGGCGCGGAAGCAGACAGCCCCGATGAAGTTGAACAGCTCACCGCAAAGATTATTGAGCGACATGATTTCGACGAGACGAGCTTCACGCAAGGCCTTGAGGTCGCTCCCGACGGGACCCTGTACGTGGGCACTGGGCAGATCGGCGAGTCACGTATCTATCGCACCACCGTCGATGGGCAAGAGATCATCAGCAAAGACCTCGATCCGGAATTCTTCGGCGAGGGCCTCACGCGTGTTGGCGATCATGTGTGGATGTTGACATGGCAGGACAACACCGCAATCAAGCGCGATGCAAAAACGCTCGAAGAAGTCAGCCGCGCCCACTTCCCCGGCGAGGGCTGGGGCCTATGCTCACGGGAAGACGCAGACGAGGTGATCTTCTCCGACGGCACCGACCAATTGCGCCGCGTCGATCCCGAAACGCTCGATGAGCGCGAACGCTTCACAGTCACGCTCGACGGCCAACCGGTCGACGGCCTCAATGAGCTCGAATGCGTCGGCGACGATATTTATGCCAATATCTTCACCACGACGGAGATCGTGCGCATCAACGCCGAAACAGGCCAGGTTGAAGCGCTTATCGACGCCTCCTCGCTCCCCAACAACGCCACCTCCGACCCCAATAACGTGCTCAACGGCATCGCTCACATCCCGGACAGCGACGATGAGTTCTACCTGTCCGGAAAGCGGTGGCCTGATCTTTACCGCGTCACCTTCGAACCGAAGTAGATACCGCGAATAGCTTTCCAGTCCCGCCACTTGGTTAGACTTTCAGCCATGGTGGATAGCAAGGCAGGAAAGTCGAAAACCGCATGGACCGTGGTCGGCATCGTCATCGCGGTCGTTGCCATTGTCGCGGGCTTGTATTTCTTCCTCGATTGGCAGAAAAAGCAGCCTGGCACCCCGCCGGAGCAGCTCGAAGTAACAGCAGAAACTGGCGATAACGAGGTCACCTCTACCCCATTCAGTGTCTGCGAATTCGGCAGCGAATGCCCTGAGGGCGAGGTCGCGCGTATCGACGTCGCCGGCGCAGATGCCATCAACATCACTGTCCCAAAGGAAGTCTCCCAGCAGCAGTGGTCAGTACTGAGCATTTACGACGATCCGGCCGCTAATACCGAGCGCACCTTCACCCCGGGCGAAGCTGATGAAGTAGAGGTGCCCGTTTCCACTGAGCACGAAGGTACAGACACGAACCTTGTGGTCGTGGAGGTCTCCACCCTGCTCATTGGCACTGATGATGCGAATGAAGAAACCCCCGTGGTGACCACTTGGGCATTCACCACGGAGGTTGAAAACTAATCGCCTAATTCGGCTTAGGCATCCAATTCCTTAGCCACTGCGCGGAGGATCTCCGCAATCTGACGGGATTCCTTCCGTTCCGGGTAGCGTCCCGCATCAAGCGCGGGCTGCACCTGGGTTTCCAGCATGGACATCACATCAGCGAGCATGCTTGCCAGCTGGTCCGGCTTACGGCGGTTCACCGGGCGGCGACGCGGCTGGTCAAGCACCTTAATGCGCAGCGCCTGCGGGCCACGGCGACCAGCGGCAAAATCAAATTCGATCCGCTGACCTGGGTAGAGCTCATCTACGCCCTCCGGCAGGACATTCCTACCTACATAGACGTCTTCCTCACCGGGGTTCGAAGCGAAGCCGAATCCCTTCTCGGCATCGAACCACTTCACTTTTCCTACTGGCATGCGCGATCACCACCGATTCTTGATTGTCATTTGCCTGCGCAAGGCCCTGTCTTCGGATAATTGTGGCACGGCCGACGAAGACAGAAAAGATTCAGTGTAGCGCCCCGCATTCATTGCGCCTAGTCCTCTTTTGGCGACACGCGAGCACACCAAGATGTGACACATGTTACATATCTGAAGTTTGTGCAGTTAAACCGTAGATAACCGCATCACATTCCGTTCACACGGTTCACATTCATCACAAAACGTGCCAGTAACGTGACTCAATCGTTATAAACCGATACAGTTGCCGTCATGCCCTTCGTACGGGCGTGGCCTTTAACGCTGCCAGCCACGTTCAGTTTTGTCCGGCTGGCGGAACAATTGAACAAAGAAACCAGGACAAAAGCGGGGGACCCACCCGCACGCAAAAACGTGCACCGCGGAACGAATGAAGATCCACGAGATCTCTTGATAGCTCCGCTTGGGGTGAAGCCGCCACTGGCGGCCAGGCACCTTAGATACCTCAGCCTGAACCCGACAGCTCACTCCGCAGACGTACAACAAGAGAGGAAACACACCCGAATGGGACGTCACAGCAAGCAGACTCGCAACTTCTCCACCAAGGCACTGGCAGGCGCTACCGCAGCCCTGGCTACCACTGCCCTGGTTAGCCCGATCGCTTCCGCTGCGCCGGATTCTGACTGGGACCGTCTGGCACAGTGCGAGGCTGGTGGCAACTGGAACATCAACACCGGCAACGGTTACTACGGTGGCCTGCAGTTCAACCCGGGCACCTGGCGTGCCTACGGCGGCGGAGAGTTCGCTCCCCTGCCGCACCAGGCAACCCGCGAGCAGCAGATCGCTGTCGCTGAGCGTACCCTCGCCGGTCAGGGCTGGGGCGCATGGCCGGCATGCTCCGCTCGTCTGGGCCTGAACTCTGCTCCGACCCCGCGCAACGTCTCCGCTAACAAGCCGGCTGCTGCGCCGAAGAAGGCAGCTCCGAAGCCGGCTGCACAGAAGCCGGCCGTGAAGAAGAGCCAGCAGCTCGAGGTCGACGCTGTTTACAACTCCATCACCCGTGAGCTGAACAACCGCGGCATCGCTGTCCCGGCTCAGGTCACCGCAACCTACAAGGCCAACCGCAACGACTACAACGCGTTCTACCTGGCCAACAAGACCCTGGTCGACGCAGTTGTCGCTGGTGACAACCAGGCTATCGCTGGCGCTATCCAGGCCAACTTCAACGACTACGTCTCCGATCTGAAGACGCAGTACATCGGCCGCTAATTAAGCGCCAACACAAAGAGCGCCCACCCAGCTCAAAGGGTGAGCGCTCTTTTTATATGCCTTAATCAGGCTTAGTTCGCGGCATCCTTGACCACGGTGATCTGCCAACCAGCATCCTGGTTTTGCACGAAGTCCTTCACACCGTGACCATTGTCGGCAGCCCACTGCGGAATTGTCTCGGTGGCCTGGGTGCAATCGAAGTCAATGATGAGCTCTTCGCCAGGATCCAGCTCGGAGATCGCCTGCTTCGCATCAATCAGCGGGAATGGGCAGACAGCGCCAAGAGTGTCCAAGATGTAGCGGCCGTTACCCAACGGACGTGCAGTGGTCTCCTGCTTCGGCTTGGTTTTCAGCGCTACACCACTAGAGGCGGACACGATATTGAATTTCGGTGCAGCCTCCACCTCCGTCTCGCGGGACTGCACGCCAGCGAGCTGCGGTTCACTGATGGACTCGTCAGTGCTGTACACACCAGAGTTCTGAGCGCCCTGCTTTACACCGGACGGCTTGAGCCACAGCTTCGCACCGACATAGACGCCGGCCGCAATGAAGGCCATAGCCACCCAACCCTGGTAGCTGAACAGGGAGGTCTGGACCATGCCGTTGCCGACGGTGCAGCCACCGGCCAGCGATGCGCCAACGCCCATGCCGATGCCACCGATGATCGCGCGGACAGAGGTACGGCCATCCGGAACACGGATGCGGAATTCACCAGAGATCTTCGCAGCGATGTAGGAGCCGACAAGGATGCCCAGGACCAGCAGCGTGCCCCAGTTGAGGTACTCGGCCTCACCCGTGGTGATGTAGCTGGTCAGGTGCGCGGAAGGGGTGGTGATGCTCAGGCCGGTATTGCGACCGGTCGCCGCGGACAGCGGCCATGCCAGCACACCGAGCAGGCCGATCACAGCGCCGGCGGTGTACGGGTGGAGCGACTTGCGGTACCACGGCTGCTGCAGAGTGACCTTCGGCTTAGCTGCATCACGCGCGAGGTAACGCTGCGCAACATAGGCCGTGGCCAGAGCCAGCGGAATAGCGAACCACCACACGGAGATGCCGAAGGTCTGCGGCAGCGTGGTCCAGCCGGTGTCCCACTCCTTCAGCTTGTCGTTGAATCCGGAGAGGAAACCGCTCTTCATCGCGGACGCAGACAGGCCGTAGAAAAGCAGAGCGAACCAGGAGCCGACCAGGCCTTCGCCTGAGCGGTACCAGGTACCGGAGGCGCAACCGCCGGCGAGAATGATCGCTAGACCGAAGATGAAGCCCCCGACAGCAACAGCGATCGGCGCAAAGGTCCGGTACTCCGGCGAGATAACGCCGAGCGATGTCAGCGCGGCAAGACCGATCGCGTGAACCGCAATCACAATAAAGAATGCGACAAGACCACGCCCCTGCTTTTGCAGGAAGACATCGCGCAACATTCCGGTCACACAGAACCGTCCGCGCTGCATGACGATGCCAAGTGCCGCACCGACCGCTAAGCCAGTCAAGACCATGGAAACCTCCAGTGTTTTTCTTGAATCACTAAAACACTGGGGAGTCTACAATCGCCATACCGTTTAGTCTAGATATCTACTTAATTTTATGAACCAAGCTGTCTACCCCCCACAGCAAACAAAACCGCGCAGCACCCATCATCTGAGTGTGCGCGGTAAGACGCCGAAGCGTAAACCTACGGCAACATTCAACTACTTCTGCGCAGTATTGATGCGCAGAGTGTTGTGAACATAACCGGTTTCCTCCCACGGACGGGGCAGGATCGTCTCATTACCAAATGGACTGTTAGCACCCGCAAGCTTGGAGGAGATCTCCGTCACCGGGTGGCCGTTACCCGGGGTGTGCGCAGGCCACGCCGGGTTGATCTGGGTGATGTTGTCAACGTCTTTAGCCATAAACCTTATTCTTTCACGTCACCGCCTAAAACGCACGTAAACTCACCCCCGCAATGAATTCCTTCACCCATTCGCTCAACGAGCTTGACGACGACGCACTGCGCACGCTCATCACCGCGCGCCCCGACGCATTCTTTCCTGCCCCGCCGCAGATGAATTCTCTCGCCACTCGCCTTGCGCTTCCCGGCTCAATTACGCGCGCTTTAAAACGCCTCACTGCCCCCGACCTTGGCTTTCTTGAACGTCTTACGGATGCTGGTGCAGAATTCGAGCCTTTTGATGCGACACGTGAAGCAAAAGAAGGAAAGCTCGACAACCTGCGCACCCTCGCGCTCGTCTTCGGACCAGACAAGGAACTGCAGATTGCACCGGGGGTACTCAGCGCGGTCCCTTCCGGCTGGCGAGTGACCGACCCGGTTCCGGAAAACCTCGAAGAGCTGATGGCGGACGTTTCCGCCCCTGAGCGCAAAGTGCTGGAGACCCTCGCCGCCAATGGCGGTGTAGGCACTACCAAGGCCGCCGCCCCGGATGCTGATCCGACCCCCCCGATCGCGCTACTCATTTCCAAAGGCCTGCTCGTCCGCGTCGATTCCAATACCGTCCGCCTCCCCCGCCCCGTCCGCGATGTCTTGCGCGGACATGCGCCCCGGACATTCCCGATGACGGAGCCCGCCACTCCCGACATCGACCAGGACGCAGTGGACACCGCCGCTGCTACACAAGGCCTCGACGCCGTGCGTCAGCTCCGCCAACTGATCATGTTGCTGCTCGCCGAGCCTGTCCCCCTAAACAAGGACGGCTCCGTCGGAGTGCGCGCACGGACGAACCTGAATAAGGAGCTCGGCTTCGATCCCACACTGCTGATCACCATTGGCGAATCCGCAGGTCTGATTGGTCGCGGCAATGTCGATGACATCGATGTTCTCGCCTCCACCAAGGACGCACTTACCTGGGTAGATGCTACTTTGCCCGACCAGTGGGCGATTCTGCTCGCCGGTTGGGTCGCCTCTCCGTGGCGAACAGACACAGACGCGAAGCTCCTCTCCCCGGAGATGCACTTCCCCGATGCACGCAGTGCGCGGCTGACCATCCTGCGCCATCGCGGTGATGTTGAGCAGCTCTTCTTCCACGCGCCCCTACCGGCTTCCCAGCTGCCGTCCACATTCATCGAGCAAACAGTCAAGGAGGCACGGTTCGTCGGCGCGCTCGATGCCACGCCAGCTGCTTCTTCACCCCTAGCAGCACTCCTCGAGAACACCGACATCGCCGCCGCGACCCGCGCGCTCGTCCCACCACCAGTGGACACACTCATCGCCCAGGCGGACATGACGGTGCTGGCACCCGGTCCGCTCGAACCGGAAATGGGCAGTTTCCTAGAAAGCATCGCGGAGCTCGAATCCCCGGGCGTGGCCAGCGTCTGGCGCATCACGGATGCTTCCGTCCGCCACGGACTGGACAGCGGACTCACCGCCGACGAGATCCACGCCTGGCTCACTAAACACGTGCTTGGTGAGGTTCCACAGGGGATCAGTTTTCTTGTCGACGACACCGCACGCACTCACGGATCCATCCGCGCTGGCGCGGCCATGAGCTATATCCGTAGCGCCGATCCTGCGCTCATCACAACAGCGACGGAGAAACTTCCTGGAATTCTCCGCCCTCTCGCCCCAACGGTCGCCGTTGCGCAGCTACCTCTGCCCAAGCTCATGGACGCGCTGCGCAAGGCCGGCCTACAGCCAACGGCCGAGGACGAAACCGGCGCTCAGCTCAACATGGCGCCAGAACCAGCGCTCGTACCCGCTACCCCATCACACTTGCCGCAGCCGACGTCTGTTTCTACAGAACAGGCCGACCAGATCATCGCGCGGTTGCGCTCTGAAAACACAAGCAATACCCCCGAAGCAGCCCCTACCGGCAACACCCTGGAAACCCTCCGCGCCGCGGCGCGTGGGCGGAAGCAGGTGACGCTGGGTTACGTCGATAAGCATGGCCGCGGGCGGACACTGACAGCCCGCCCACTCTCGGTATCCGCCGGCCAAGTCGATGTCCACATCGCCGCGACCGACTCAGTGGTACGCATCGCCCTGCCACGCATCACCAAAGTCGTGATGGCCTAGCGGCTCACCCGCTCGAGCACCTCCAGCACATGTTCGTAGTCCTTGCCCGTCGCAGCCGTCAGGCCCAGCTCGCACGTGCGGTTGGACGAGGCGTGGCACTGGGAATCAAATTCGGCGACTTCCCCCGCCTCCCGCTTGGTGGCGGCCTCGGTCAGCTCCGGGTGCAACATGCCGCGGTCACCGGCGTAGCCACAGCAGTTCCACTCCGGCGGCACGTTGACCGTCTCGGCGGCGGCAGCGGCGACCTGGGAGAGGTCGTCGATAAGCGAAAGGTGCGTCGCGGAGCACGTCGGGTGCAGCGTGATCGAATCGACCTTTTCTGCAACCTCGAGCTTGTCCACCACCTTGTCGCGCACGAATGCGACGGCGTCGATGACGGTGATACCGATGGTCTCCGCCATGTCTTGGAAACCGTGGGTGCAGCTGGTGGCATCGACGATGACTGACAGGCGGCCGCCGTCGGTAGCGGCGATGAGCTCGTCGTTGACGCGGCGCTGCATGATGTCGTGGCCAGTCGCCATGCCTTTCGACGCCCACGGGGTGCCGCAGCACATCCCGTCGATGCCGTCGGGCACGACAAGGGAGAGCCCGGCGCGCTCAACCAGTTTCGCGAATGCGGCGGACGCGCCAATACCGTCGCCCTGCGGGCCGAACATGGAGTTCACGCAGGCAGGAACGAACACGCCGACGGGTTCGGCGTTCGGGTCGCCGATGCGCGTGCCGAAGGCCTTGGAACGGGAGGTGCCGCCCTTGGTCAGCTCCGGGCGGTACGACGGCACAGTGTCCTCGCCGACGAGCGCGCGTGCGACGTCGGTGACCTTCTCCACCAGAGATGCGGGCAGGTAATGCGCGCCGGTCAGTGCGGTGGAAGCGAGCTTATTGCCTGGTCCCCATGCCTTCGCGGCGGCCGCCCAGCCAGCCGACTCGACCGCGCCGGCCTGGCCGCGGCGCAGGGACTTGATGAACTTACCGGTGTCGATTCCCACCGGGCACGCCGTCACGCACATGGAGTCGACAGCGCAAGTATCGATTCCCTCGTACTGATATTCGGCGTCAATGTGCTTGACCAGCTCGGTATCGCCTTCCTGGATTGCCTTGGCGCGGGCGCGGCGGACGACGATGCGCTGGCGCGGAGTCATGGTGAGATCGCGCGACGGGCAGACCGGCTCGCAGTAGCCGCATTCCACGCACGAGTCGATCTCGACTTCGACCTGCGGGTTGAGCTTGAAATTCTTCATATGCTCGCGGTCATCGTCGGTGATGATCACGCCCGGATTCATCACGCCGCGCGGGTCGGCCGCGCGCTTGAGCTCCACCATCACCTCGTAGAGCTCGTCGCCGTACTGGCGGCGCACGTACGGCGCCATGACACGGCCGGTGCCATGCTCGGCTTTGAGGTTGCCGCCGGCGCCGAGCACGAGATCCACCATCGCCTCGTTGAATCCGTCGTAGCGGCCGAGGTTCTCATCGCCCTCGAAGCGGTCAGTGATGAGGAAGTGGATATTGCCGTCCTTGGCGTGACCGAAGATGACGGCATCGTCGTAGGAATACTCGTCGAACAAACCCTGCAGCCCACCGCATGTATCGGCGAGGTCTTCGACCGGCACCGCGATGTCCTCGAGCAGCGCCGTCGTGCCGGACGGGCGCGCCTCCGCGACCTGCGCGTAGAGTCCCTTACGGAACGCCCACGCCTTCGCCGCCTGCTTCGGGTCGGTGGAGAATTCCGCCGGCGTGGCCAGGTCGAGCTCACCCAAGAGCTTCGTGCCCGCCTGCTCGTACTCGCGCAGCTGCTCTTCCTCGTTCGCGTGGTACTCGATCAGCAGCGCCGCGTGCTGGTCCAGCTCGAAGCCAGTGATCTGCTCCGGCACGGAGTCGAAGCCGCGGCCAACGGCAATGGAGCGCGAATCCATCAGCTCGAGCGTGGCCGCCTTTGAGTCGAACAGCGCGGGCAGCGAGCGCGTCGCGGCGTCAACCGTCGGGTACACCGCGATCGTGGTGGTCTTCAGCTTCGGCACCTCGACTGTGCGCAGGACAGCCTCCGCGATGAATGCGAGCGTGCCCTCGGATGCGACGAGCAGGTGCGTGAAAATGTCGAGCGGCGACTCGTAGTCGAGGAACGCATTGAGCGAGTAGCCCATCGTGTTCTTGAGCGCAAAGTGCTGCTCGATCTTCGCCACAGATTCCGCGTTGCCGCGCACGCGGCGCTTCAATTGCTCGAGCTTCTCGACGAGCTCTGGTTCCTCCCGTTTAAACTGCGCCTCCGCATCCGCATGCGCGGTGTCAATGACGGTGCCGGACGGCAGCACGAATGTCAGCGATTCGAGTGTGTTGTAGGTGTTGTACTGCGTGCCGCACGCCATGCCGGAGGAGTTATTGGAAATCACGCCGCCGAGCGTGGCCGCGCCTTCGGAAGCGGGATCGGGACCGAGTTTCCGGCCGTAGGGCGCGAGGTGCGCGTTGACCTGCCGCACCGTCGAACCGGGTTGGACGCGCACACGTTTACCGGCATCGAGAACCTCGACACCGCGGAAATGCTTGCGGACGTCGATAAGCACGCCCCCTCCGCCAGCCTGCCCGGACAGCGACGTGCCGCCCGCGCGCAGGACGACCGGGGCGCCGGAAGAAATCGACGCCCGGAAGGCCGCGGCGACGTCGCTGGCGTTGCGCGCCTCCGCGACCACGTGCGGGGTGTAGAGGAAGTGCGAGGCGTCGTGAGCGTATTTGATCCGGTCGATCTGGCGGGTGGAAATCGTCTGGTCGGAGCCCAATTCGCGGACCAGGTGCGCAGCAGGGGAAGTGATTGTTGCAGTCATAGTTTCATGCTATCCACATCGGGTGCTCCACACTTTTTTCACTCTCCCCCGTTGACGGATTGTTGGGTTTATACAACACTCTATTACGTGGCAGCACGAAAACAACCGAAGAGTCCGATCCATAATCGGGTTCGCGTCTTGCGGGCGGAGCGCGACATGTCGCGCAACCAACTCGCCGAACTGATCGACGTGAACCCGCAAACCATCGGCGCTTTGGAGCGTGGTGATCACTCCCCCAGCCTCGATCTGGCTTTCCGGGTCTGCGACGTGTTCGACCTTCCAATCGAGGCAGTGTTCTCCCGCACCGAATTCGCCCCAATGTCGAAGGAGCTGTACCCGAAATGACCCGCCTAGACCGCGAGAGAAAAACGAAAGCTCTGATCGCCGTTTTCTTTATCTTCATGTTCGCTTTCATCGTGTGCACCGCACTCCAACTGGCGCTGAGTCAGTGGTGGCTGTCCGTGCTGTCCTTCATCTTCTTGGTGATCAGCATGCTCGCGTGGGCGCAGATCAGAGCGGAGAACGGCAACGCCGACAGTGTCCCAGAAGACCAGCTCGACGAGTACGAGCGCGGCGTGCTGGACACCTGGCGAAAGCGCGCGATGAAAGTGTTTGCCCTGCTCAACGGAATCGGCGGCTTCGCTTTCATGCTTACCGGTGAGCTGATTGACCACCCCGGCAGCACGGCTCTCATTGCCGCCGGCTATTTCATGCTGTTCACTTTCATTATCGTCTACCCGCTGCCCATGATCGGTTACGCGATTACCTTCAACCGCAAGGAGGACTGAAAATGACCACTCTTGAAATCAGAGACCTACGTAAACGCTTCGGCGACACGCAAGCCCTGGACGGAATGAGTTTCAGCGTCGGCGACGGCGAGCTCTACGGCTTCGTCGGTTCCAACGGCGCCGGCAAGTCCACCACCATGCGCATCGCGCTCGGCGTGCTCGAGGCAGATTCCGGTGAGGTGCTGCTCAATGGCACCCCGCTTGATGATGCCTCACGGCGCCGCATCGGTTACATGCCCGAAGAGCGCGGCCTTTACGGCAAGGAGAAGATCCTTGACCAGCTGGTTTTCCTGGCCAAACTGCACGGCGTGGACGGTGCTGCCGCAAAACAGCGCGGCACGGAACTGCTGGAGGAGCTCGGCCTTGGTGAGCGCGTAAACGACAAGCTCGATGACCTTTCGCTGGGTAACCAACAGCGCGTCCAGCTCGCTGCGAGCCTGATCCATGACCCGGAGATCCTCATTCTCGACGAGCCGTTTTCCGGCCTCGACCCCGTCGCCGTCGATGTCATGAGCACCATGCTCACCGACCGGGCACGTGGTGGTGTCCCCGTCGTCTTCTCCTCTCACCAGCTCGACCTGGTCCAGCGTCTCTGCGATCGCGTCGGCATTGTCACCCGCGGCCGTATGGTCGCTGAAGGCACCGTCGATGAACTCCGCGCAGGCGGTCCGGTTCGTTTCAAGGTCGGCACCACAGCTCGCGGGTGGTTCCCGGAGGGCACAACGCTTATCGACGACGCCCCCACCCACGTCATCCTCCAAACCGACTCCGTTAATGATGACCAGCGCATTCTCCATGCTGCGCTTGCTGCTGGCGAAGTCCACGAATTCAGCCGTGTTGTCCCCGACCTGACAGACCTGTTCAAGGAGGTCGTGAAGTAAATGACT
>ERZ1031176.80-NODE-80-length-17832-cov-6.162345_pt1 | contig 17832 bp, 23 predicted proteins | sample MGYA00518586_ERZ1031176 | MGnify/ENA primary metagenome ERZ1031176 (study PRJEB33718, sample SAMN03159775) | human skin metagenome | collected 2014-05-20 | study: EMG produced TPA metagenomics assembly of the PRJNA266117 data set (Human skin bacterial metagenome and... | reverse complement strand
GTAAATGGACTCCCCGATCTGCTCCAGGTGAATAGCGGTGCCACCGAAGATGCAGAACCAGACGGTGGGCAAACCAGCCGGGATCAACGTGACACCAAGGCAGAATTCACGAATCGTGCGGCCACGGGAGATACGTGCCAGGAATGTCCCCACGAACGGGGACCAGGAGATCCACCATGCCCAGTAGAAGATGGTCCAGCTACCCAGCCACTCCCCTGCAGTCGAATCAGCGGATTCGGCGGTGCGGGAAGCCATGATGAAGAACTGATCCAGGTAGGACGCGATCGCGGTCGGCAGCAGATTGAGTTGGGTTAGGGTCGGACCGAAAATGAACACGAATATCGCCAACAGTGCGGCAATGACCAGGTTGAAGTTGGAGACCCACTGAATACCGCGACCCACACCGGACATGGCAGACAGCAGGAATGCAAGGGTGAGGACACTGACGATGCCCACGGTGAGCATTGTCGAAGGCGAATCAACCACACCAGATGCCTCCAGACCAGTAGAGATCTGCAAAGCACCCAGGCCGAGGGAACAAGCGGTGCCGAAGATGGTGGCAAAGATGGCGAGGCCGTCGATAAGCTTGCCCAGCCAACCGTCAGCGCGCTTCTGCCCAATCAGCGGAATAAAGGCGCTGGAAAGCAGCTGCTTGCGCCCAAGACGGAACGTGGAATACGCGATGGCGAGGCCAAGGACCGCATAGACCGCCCATGGGTGGAGGGTCCAGTGGTACATGGTCTGCGCCATGGAAGTACCCACAGCATCAGCACTATCCATGCCGGGGACACCGTCGCGGTAGAAAGTCAACGGCTCGGAAGCACCGAAAAACATCAGACCAATGCCCATGCCGGCCGCGAACATCATCGCAATCCACGACATGGTGGTGAATTCCGGTTGCTCATCGGTGGCCCCTAAACGGATCTTGCCGAATTTCGATGCGGCGATCACCATGATGAAAACAACGAACAGGGTGCCAAAAAAGACATACGCCCAGCCGAGGTTCCCAATGACCCAGCTAAACGACGCCGACGAGAAGGCGCTGAAGCTGTCCTTAAAGGCAAAACCCCACACGACTACCGCGACGACGATCGCGGCGAGGGGGCCGACGATGACCCAATCAATAGAGAGGTTCTCATCCTCTGAAGCGAGTTCAACGGCGTCTTCCGGATCGGAGATCGTCTTTTGATTGCCGTGGTTCCTCACATCAAGAAGATCCTGCAGTTCCGCCGTTGCGGGGCGGTTGTGCGCCTTGATCGGATCTTCTGCGTGCGGTTCCGCATCGGGATCGTGCGGATCACGAATCTTTTCGTTGCTGGTCACTGAGGCTCCTTTCTCACTCCAAAAACCGTAACGAAGATGAGCAATCGGTGCGTTTCAGGGCCTAAGGAACTGTTTAGAAGCTATTCAGGAGCTATTTAGGAGCTGCGAGAAGCGATGAAAGCGTCGTAAAGCTCGCTTGCTTTGATGCCGGTGCTCTTGGCGACTTCCTTGACTGCGTCTTTCGCGCGCATACCGTCGTCAACGCGTTGCTGCACGAGGGCGAGCACATCTTCGGGTTCGGCCGTATCCGTTCCGCCATCAATCACGACGGTGACCTCGCCTTTGACGCCCTCCCGGGACCACTCAGCGAGCTCAGCAAGTGTGCCTCGCTTGACCTCCTCGAAGGTCTTGGTGAGCTCACGGCACACGACTGCTCCTCGTTCGCCGAGGATTTCCGCGGCTTCCGCAAGAGTGGTCTCAATGCGGTGTGGCGACTCGAAGAAGCACACAGCACGCTTCTCATTTTTCAGAGATTCAAGCCAACTCCGGCGGGCACCAGTTTTACGCGGGGCGAATCCATCGAAAATGAAGCGCCCCACCCCGAGGCCGGATAGAGCAAGAGCGGTCGTCACAGCAGACGGACCAGGCAAGCACGTCACCGGGATGTCTGCGTCGTGTGCTGCAGCCACGATTGAATGACCGGGGTCAGAAACTAGAGGCATGCCTGCATCCGTGACCACGAGCACCACGGAGTTGCGGGCATCCGCAATCAGCTCGGCGACCCGTTTGTCCTCGTTGTGGTCAAAATTGGAAATGACCTTGCCGCGGATTTCCACCCCAAGTGCTGAGGCAAGATTTCTCGTACGGCGCGTGTCCTCCGCAGCAATCACATCGGCGTGCTCCAACGCATGAACAAGACGGGGGGATGCATCGCCGATATTGCCCAGGGGCGTTGCGGCAAGCACGATGCCGCGTGACGGGAGATTCTGTGATTCCTCCATGCACCTAGCTTGGCACACCCACCGGCTAAGATCATTGCCGTGATTTCAGCCGTGAATTCAACAGTGTCGCGACGACCTCAACCAACTGCACCGGTGACGGTTCCTTGGTCCCGTCGTGACACTGTAGTGACCGCGATCATTGCCGTGATCGCCTTATTCACACGGTTTGTTCGTTTGGGCGCCGCAGAATCCGACGGCACCCCTGTTTTTGATGAGAAGCACTACGTGCCCCAGGCATGGGATATTGCGCGTTCCTGGTTCAATCCGGTGCTTGGCGGTATTGAATCGAACCCAGGCTATGGCCTCGTCGTGCATCCGCCACTGGCGAAACGGATCGAAGCGCTCGGCGAGATGGTCTTCGGGTACACCCCCCTCGGTTGGCGTTTCATGGCTGCGCTTTTTGGATCCGCGGTCGTCGTGTTCACCATGCTGCTCGCACGACGTGTGTCGCAATCATGGCTCATTGCGCTTTTCGCCGGCATTTTCGCGCTTTGCGACGGAGTGTTGCTGGTCATCGGCCGCTTCGGCATGCTCGACGTGTTCATTCTCCTTTTCGTGGTCGCCGCCGCTTGGACGCTGGCTGGCGATATGCGCCAAGTTCACCAGCGCTTCCACGATGCGTATGTGGAAGGTGAGATCAACCCTCGACTGGGTTTTCGGTGGTGGCGTTTCGCCACCGGCGTACTGCTCGGGTGTGCTCTGGCGGTGAAGTGGTCGGGCTTGTACTACATCGCATTCTTCGGACTGCTTTCGTCCTTCTACGACCTGTGGTTGCGAAACCGTTATGGCGTGAAGCACCCAGTGCGAGAAACGCTTTTGAAGGATGTCCCGTCCGCGCTCGCCTCAATCGTGCTGATTCCGGCGTTGCTCTACGTCTGGTCGTGGCGCGCCTGGTTCGCCTCCGAAACAGCTGTCTACCGCCACGCACTTTCCGACGGCACGATTGCCGATTCCGACTGGCCTTGGCTAGCCAAACTGCCTGAGGCCGTCGCGGGGTGGTTCTACTACCACTTCTCAGTCCTTGATTTTCACTCCCAGCTGACGTCTTCTTCAGGGCATTCTCACCCGTGGGATTCCAAGCCCTGGTCCTGGCTTGTCGCCGCCCGCCCGATTCTGTATTTCTCGGCGAACACCGATGATTCTCGCCGCATGATCTACCTGTTCGGCACACCTGCAATCTGGTGGTTAACGGTGCCGATTCTGCTCTGGGCAATCTGGGTGTGGATCACACGCAAGGACCGTCGCGTGATCCTGCCACTCGTCGGTTTCGCCGCTGGATTCTTGCCCTGGCTGGCTGCCTTCGATCGCCAGATGTACTTCTTCTACGCCGCTCCTCTCGTCCCCTTCACCATCGTGCTTTTGGCGATCGCTGTCGGGGAACTGACGAAGCGGGGCAAACCAATCCGGCAGGCGCAAAAGCTCGTCGGGCCACTTACTTCTGGTCAGCTCGCCGCAATCTTTTACGTGGCCGTGGTGGTTGGGATGTTCTTGTACTTCTCGCCGATTCTGTACGGCATTTCAATCCCGAACAGCTTCTACAACCAGATGATGTGGCTGCCGAGCTGGAAATAACTAGATCGGCCGGGCGTTGAGCACTCGCAGTGGGTTGCCGTAATCGATCACCCAGGTGCATACGAGAACAGCGCACGTGACCAGCAATGTGGCAAGCTGCGCCCATGGTGCCACTCCCCCGGAGATGGCCTCCAGCACCCCGAAACCGAGGCTGAAGCCGAACATTGCACCAACGATGAGCAGGACCCCTGGGATTTGGCTGGGCTTCCACGCAACGAAAAGCAAGGACACCGCAATGCCGACGCGCACGGAAGCTGAACTGATATCAGGGTCCCCGGAGGCGAGCAGACGACCAGCCCACACGACATAGACGAACGCCAGGATCATGAGAAGCACGCGGCAGAAAGACATCAGCACGACACGGCGGGAAGAGACGCGACGGAATTCGTCTTGCACCCCGGCATAGATGGCTTCAGACAGGTCATCTGGCGGCGCCAACGATCCATCAGCTTCCACGTAGCTCAAGGAACGCGACAGCTGCAGGGATTGCTCCCAATATTTTTGGCATTCCGGGCACTCGGCCAGATGAGCATCGACGACGTCGTTGTCGATGCCGGCTTCTTCACCGTCGATACGCGCAGAAAGCGCAGCTTGAACATCGCTATGGTCAACCATCGATCAACACCTTGTCCAAACTGGCACGCCCCGCACCAAAGACCACGACCAGGCCGAGCAGCGATGCAAGCACCAGCGGGTATTCGAAGCCACCATTCTCAGCAAAGAATCCGGCATGAAGATGGATGAAATAGCTAGCCATAAGCGCCATCAAAGCCAGCATCCCTGCCACGATCGTCGTCAACAGCCCAATGATCAGCAGCGCACCACCGACGAGCTCAAACGAGCCAGCAACGTAAGCGGCCAGACGTGGTTGAGGGATTCCCGCCGCATCAAATTGCTGGGCGGTGCGCGCCATTCCAGTTCCAATCCAGTGCTGGTAGCCCCGCGCGATGAATACGACACCGAGCACGAGACGCGCCACAAGCAGGGCGAAATCGCGGACAGCAGGGCTATTCATGAGTTAAACACTACAACGTGGAACCTTTTGGGCGGTGACAGCAGTCAAAGTAAGTATGGAAACAGCACTAAAGACAACACCAAACACAGCACCGCTTAGCGACGACAAACATGCCTTTGAACTGCTCACCCTAGAAGTATTCCTGCCAGGGTTGTCCTGGGCGCTCGTAGAGAAAAAGCGCGAAGCACTGCGGGATGCCTTCTGCGACTTCGACCCGGAACTGATCGCCGAGTTTGATGAAGAAGATGTTGAGTATCTATTGAGCAACCCCAAGCTCATCCGTAATCGCCGCAAGATTGAAGCGGTGATCACTAATGCAAAAGCCGCAGTGGCAATGCGGAAAGATCAGTCATTGTCTGAGCTGATCAACTGGTATCTCGAAAACGACGACTTTAAAGACGGGTTGTCTTTGACTGCCTATCTACGGCCGTTGGGCTTTGTGTACATCGGCCCAACGACCATGGATGGGATGATTGCGATGATTACTTCTTCTTCGCAGTGACCCACACGTCGATCTCGGCGGTGATCGGCTCCACGCCGGCATCGTCGACGATCTCGCAATTAATGGTGACCAGCTGGCCGCCGGTCTCGCGTGTGATCGTGTCAAAGTCCGGGAAGTCTGCAGTTGCTGTAATCGTCAGTCCGCCAGTGGACTTCGCCGGGTAATCCGCACGCATGCCACGCGGGATCCAACGGTGAGTATCCGGCACGGTCACCTCACACAGCAGCCCCATCGCTGCCTCTGCGCCATTCAGGCCCGCGATGACGTGGAAGGTACCGATGTGGTTCTGCACGCCCCACCACTTGCCCAGGCGAACAACACAGCGACCGGGCTCAGCGAGCTGAACACGCGGCATGACCGTGCGGAAATAAGGAGCCTTAACGGAATAAAACGCGGAGAAGATCAGTCGCTTGAGCTTTGTATCGCTGAATTTCTCCCACAGCTGGGCGGACTTTCCAGGATTATTGTTCACAGAAGTAGAAAAAGAGGTCGTCATACCCGGCGATACTACCGGGGATGACGACCTCTTATTGGCGAAAAAACTAAGCGATTTCGCGGACGCGCTCCGTCTCATGGCGCGGGCTGGTGTACGTGGGCAGGTTGGCAAAGTCCGCGCTTTCATCATCAACCTCAACCACCACGGCACCCGGGCGCCGCATGTGCGGCGGAACCGGCGCATCCTCAGCAGCGGTGACAACACCGAGACGTGCGCGGCGCAGCTGCCGCACGCGACGTGCCTGCAGTGCACGCTCCTGCTTCACTGTGGTGCGCAGCGCGGTGAGGAACCATGCCAGCAGACCCGCTGCCGCTAGCGGCGCCAGCCAAGCCCAGCCACCGGAAACAATTCCGAAGACAAACGAAATACCGAAGACGACTACCAGGCCGAGCAGCGTGCGCTGACGGCGACGGAAGCGATCCTCGCGGACACGCTTCGCAGTCTCCGGATCCCAACCACCACGGCCACGACGCGAACGAGCAAAAGCGATTTCCTCGTCAGTCGGCTCAGTGTCGGCCTGGTCAGTGTCAGCCTGGTCAGTGTCGGCCTCTGCCTCCGGCACTACTTCCGGCTCCGCGTCATCAATGGAGACGACGGTGGAATAACCGTAATCCTCTGGGGAGAGGTAGGACGCATCGAGTTCGTACTCGGTGTCAGATTCGGCGTCAGAATCGGCGTCAGATTCAGTGTCGGTTTCTACATCGAATTCAGTGTCGGTTTCGAGCTCAGCTTCTGCTTCTTCCGGTTCGACGACTTCGCCGTCAATGGGCTCTTTGCGGGTGAAGAGCTTCTTCAGGGCGGTGGAGCCATCGGTGTCGTCGATAAGCACTGCTTCGTCTTCGGCGACGGCGTCCAGCACCTCGTAATCGTCGCTGTCCTCGTCGAAGCTATGAATGTCTGCCTTGGTCACGCGCGGACGGCGACGCGCCTGCAGCAAAGTGTTTCCTTCATGCAGGACACGGGTCTCGTCATAGCCCTCACCGGAACGACGGATCGGCTTAGAGTCCCCCAGCACCATTGGGGCGAGAACGATCGCCCACACCACCACGATGAGGACGATGATCAGGCTCAGGCTGCCGGACATGTGCCACGACCTTTCTATTTTTCGGGCAAAGTTTCCACGCTGAGGTTATCTACGGAAACGATCGTGATGAGCTACCCACGCCGCGAAAAAACAGGCGATTTTCTAGATCCACAAACGGCCCTGCGCAGCGAGCCTTTCAGCCGCTGACCCAGGCAGGTCATCAATGTTCTGAGCCACGAAATGGTGGTCGCGCCACGCACCGTCGATGTGAAGGTTTTCCCGCAAATATCCCTCAGTGCGAAAGCCTGCATTGGAAAGAACTTTCCCGGAAGCGGGATTATCCGGCAAATATGTTGCGGTGACACGATGAAGGCCGATCCGGGCAAACGCATGATCGACCCCAAGCGCACATGCCACGGTGGCGATTCCGCGGCCAGCCAAACGCGAATACACCCAATAGCCGATCCAGCACTCCCCGATCGCACCGTGCTGAATATTGCCGAGCGTGACCTGGCCGATGAACCGTCCATCAAGCTCAATCGCGAGTGGCACCACCATGCCGTCGAGGGCGAAACGACGGAGATTCTGCCAATTCAAACGCCACGCGAAAGGCGAATGAGCATCCTCCCATGTGCCGCGAACAGTGGGTTCGACCGGACGGAGAATTGCTTCGTCCTCAATGCGCATGCGGGCCCAGTCTTTGCCGTCTCTCTTAGACAATGGACGCAGGCGGAGCGAATGCCCGCCGGGAATATTCACCGTCGGCGTCGACTCCGGCCAGCCGGGATGATTCGCCCGGCCGAAAAAACTGAACATATTTAGGACCGCTGCTGCAAGAAGATGACGTCGACGATATCGCCGGGACGAACTTCAGAGACGTCCTCCGGAATCCGGATCATCGCATTTGCTTCCGCAAGTCCCGCCAACAGGTGGGCCGGGCTGCCGGAGACGCCACCGATGCCATCAACCAGATAGTCATGGGTTTCCGCATCGCGCATGAGACGTGCACGAATGAAACCAAGACGGCCCGGGATCGACTCGATCCGACCCAAGGCACGAGCCTTTACTGTCCGGCGGGTAGGCACACGCTTACCCAGCGAGGTCCGGATCGCGGGACGAATCAAGGATTCAAAAACAACGAGTGCACTCACTGGATTCGACGGCAGCAGGAATACCGGAATGCGGTCCTCGCCGATCAAACCGAAGCCCTGCGCAGAACCAGGGTGCATTGCCACGCGGGTGGTATCAATATCGCCCAGATCCCCCAGCGCTTCCTGGATCGGCTTCGCGCTCGACCCACCGACAGCGCCAGTGATGATCATGAATTCACTCTTCTGCGCCTGGATGGCCAGCTGCTCTTTGAGCTTGCGCGGCTCAGCATTGATGATGCCAACGCGGTTGATATCTGCACCAGCATCCTTCGCCGCGGATGCCACCGCATAGGAACTGACATCGAAGACCTGGCCAAGGCCTGGTTTACGGTCAATATCGACGAGTTCAAGGCCATACGACATGACCGTGACGCGGGGACGCGGGTAGACGAGTACCTTATCGCGCCCGGTCGCAGCCAACAGGCCGATCTGGGCAGGACCCAACACAGCGCCAGCACGAACGGCGATATCTCCCGGCTGAATATCGTCGCCCTCACGGCGGATGAAATCACCCGAACGCACCGGGCGGTGCGGGGTGACGCGCTTGCGACCACGGTCGGACCATTCGAGGGGCAACACAGCGTCGGCAAGCGTTGGCAATGGTGCGCCCGTGGCTACACGCACGGCTTGGCGCGGCTGAAGGCGCAGTGGCTTCTGCGATCCCGCTGCAACTTCGCCGACGACAGGGAGGGATGCTTCCGGCGCGGGTGAATCTTCCTTGTGCCCAAGACTCTTGCCACCGCCGACATCAACGGCGCGTACGGCATAGCCGTCCACCGCAGCCTGGGGGAAGCCCGGCAACGGCGCAGTCGCCTGCACCTCCTCAGCACACATCAAGCCGAGCGCATCAGTAATGCCAATCCGAATCGGCTCAGGTGTCATCGTGGCATCGATGATCATGGCGAGGTGGTCGTCGACACTGCGCATGGTCCCCTCCTAAAGGATGTCCGGGTTCTCCGCCTCGAAGTCCGCCACAATCTGCTTGATGGCCTTGTACAGCGCCGGGCCGTACTTCTCGTGGTGCAAACCGAAATCGACGTTAGCCGGAATATAACCAGCAGGATTACCAAGGTCATGGCGCTTGCCATTGTGAACAACCACGTGGACCGGATGCCCCTCGTTGATCATCAGCTCAATAGCATCGGTGAGCTGAAGCTCGCCCCCCTTGCCCGGCGTGATCCGACGCAGCGCATCGAAAATGTCACGGTCAAGCAAATAGCGGCCGGTAGCGACAAAATTCGACGGGGCATCAGCCGGGTCCGGCTTCTCCACCATCCCCACAACACGCTTGACGTCATCGCCCTGGCCGTCAACCTCACGGACATCAAACACGCCGTAGTTGAACACCTCTTCCGGGCTGACCTCAAAAGCACACAGCACAGACCCACCGAGCTCAGCGCGAACAGCCGCCATCTTCTCCATCACACCGGTCGGCAAAACCAAGTCATCAGGCAACATGACAGCGACAACATCCTCGTCATCATCGAGGACGGATTCAGCACACCCGACCGCGTGACCAAGCCCCAATGGCTGTTCCTGCACGACAGCTTCAGCAGTGATGATCTCTGCGGCGCGAGCAACCTTCTTCGCTTGTTCATCCTTGCCGCGCTTCAAGAGAGTGTTGCGCAGCTGATCAAAATTGCCGAAGTGCTCCATGACTTCGCCCTTGCCCGGCGCGGTCACAACAGCAAGGCGTGCAGCACCAAGCTGGGCTGCTTCCTCAGCAATCAGCTCGATGCCTGGGGTGTCAACAACAGGCAGCAGTTCCTTCGGGACGGTTTTCGTCGCCGGCAGGAACCGCGTGCCCATGCCGGCAGCCGGCACGACGACGGTCTTCACAGCTGCGGTCGAATCGGCAGCGTGTTGGCCATGGTCAGAATTCTGCATGAATGTGCAGTTTACCTACAATGAGGCCGTGTTCCGTGTAGCCCACTCCGCAAACAAGCGACCGGTTTCCAAAGCTGAAATACGTACCCTCACTCGTCAGCGAAGAGCAGCAGGTGAGCATGAGCTTATCGACGCTACGTTGATCTCCCATCTCCTTGATTGGCTCGGATCCGCCACCCGTGTGGCCGCGTATTCCCCAATGCCCGGGGAGCCAGGCGGTGCTGATTTGGTTGCATCCCTCGCGGCGAAATATGAGGTGTGGTTGCCAATCACCCCGAAGAAGGGCGAACTGCGTTGGGGGCTTTTTGATGGCGAGCTCCACCAAGGCGCACATTTCGGGATTTGGGAACCAAAGGGCCCAGGCGAAGCTGATTTAAGTTCACTTGAACTTGATGCGGTGCTTGTTCCCGCACTAGGGATCGACCGCTCAGGAGTGCGACTTGGGCAGGGCGCCGGTTATTACGACCGTGCGCTGGCCAAGGTGACGTGCCCGATCATCGCAGTTGTCTACGACGATGAACTGCACGAAGAATTGCCCAGTGAGCCGCACGACCACCCAGTGGATGGCGTAGTGACCCAATCAGGATTTCAGTGGCTGGGGAACCATAAAGGGCAGTAAGACAGTCCAATAAGGCATGGGCTTTATTGAGAATGCTGCCGATTTTCTTCGCACCCCAGGCTACCGCCGATCCGTAGTGCTACGCCGCTGCGCGGCAGTCGTACTCGTTATTGCTGCCGGGGGCTATGCGCTGCTTGATCGCGCTGGTGCTGATTCCGGTGTTGTCGTTTTCACTCGTGATGTTTCCCCGGGCGATGTCATTGGCAGTGATGATGTCGCGGTGAAGCCCCTGCCGGAAGACATAGTGCCGGATTCCGTGATTCCGTCGATAGCTGATGCCGAGGGACAAGTGATCGCTTCGCATGCCTCTGCCGGCGAAGTAGTCACTGCTACTCGGCTGCTCGGCCCGGACCTCGTCTCAGCACTTGTTGGTGATAAAGCTGAGGGCTACACCATGGTGCCGGTGAAACTCGCAGACCCTGATGTGATTCCAATGCTCCACCACGGCAACCACGTTTCCGTGGTGACTGCTGGCGATGGGTCGGCTCAAACGGTCGCGGAATCCGGGATTGTTGTCAGTACTGGTGCAGAGGAAGATGAAAACAACTCAGGCGTGCTACTGCTGCTCAAGCACGAAGATGCAGAAGCTGTCGCTGCTGCTTCGTTGACTTCGCCACTCACCGTGGTGCTTGGAGTGAAAAGCGTCACCTAGCTGATGGAAGATTAGTTCGCTGACATTTCCACAAACTTTGGCGCACAATAATGGCTTTTACCTGCTTGATGTAGTAATTTTTCTCAAGTACTAAGAATCTTAACCCCATTAGGAGGGACCCCTAACATGCTTCAGGGCTTCAAAGACTTCATCATGCGTGGCAACGTCATCGACCTCGCAGTCGGTGTTGTCATCGGTGCTGCGTTCACCGCAATCGTGACCTCGTTCTCCGACAACATCATCAACCCGCTGATCAACTCCATCGGTGGCGCTGATTTCTCCGGCTTTGGCTTCAAGATCATTTCCGGCGACGAGTCCACCTTCATGGACTTCGGTGCACTGCTCACCGCAGTTATCAACTTCCTGCTGATCGCTGCAGTTGTCTACTTCCTCATCGTTGCACCGATGAATAAGCTCGACGAGCAGCAGAAGAAGCGCAAGGGAATCTCCCCGGAGGCTCCGGCCCCGACCGAGCAGGAGCTGCTCAGCGAGATCCGCGACCTTCTTGCAGAGGGCAAGAACCCGCAGATCAAGGGTTAAGAACCATGATGGGGTGGCCGCTCTTCTTCATAATTAGCGGCCGCATCTGATTCACCATCATCCGACGGCTCGTCTTCAAAGAGGACAATTCTTTCGCCGTCACCAGCGGACTGTCCAGTATCTGGGCGGTCCGCTTTTCTGTCGTAATCCACGTCGGCGATCCGTATCGCCCGACGCCGTGCGCGTGCAGCCATATCCCCTACTGCACGCTGTACTTACGAAGTTCGCTGATCAAGTGGGCAACCAGCGGCGCAATGGTGGACATACCATCACGAATCGCGGCACGAGACGGTGCTAGATTCACAACCACTGTTGAACCGGAGACACCGCAGATGCCACGCGAGGTGCACGCATCAACCGCACCGCACGCCTGCCCGGAGGAGCGGACGGCCTGACCAACGCCAGGCACCAACTGGTCGATAACAGCACGGGTCGCCTCTGGTGCCTTATCGCGTGGGCCAACACCGGTACCACCGACCGTGACCACCAGGTCGACGCCACCGACGACGGCGGTTTCGATCACCTTGCGGATCTCGGACTTCTTCGACTTCACGCTGACCACACCGTCGACCTTGTAGCCCATTTCCTGCAGCAGCTCGAAGACGAGCTGATCAGTGCCCGGCGCGATTGCGCCACCCCGCTTATGGTCACTGATCAATACAGCGAGCGCACACGGCTGAGCAGGCACCTCCACTTCAGCCTCAGCGGCGAGCAAGAAAGCCTCATCCGGCTCGTGCAGGTCTAGCGCATCAAGGGTGTCAGACATGATCGGGCTCCTGGTGGGCGTGATTGGTGGGAAGTTTTGTCACTTAGAAAATCTACTCGGAACTTAGAGTCACATCTACCGTTCTGGTTTCTTCAGAATCTCGGCTCTGCACCTGCAGCTTCACTGTCTCTCCGAAATCGAAGGAGCGAGTAGCCGCAACGAGCGCGTCAGAGGACTCAATCGGTCGGTCATTGATGCGGGTTACCACATCGCCGGGCTTAAGTCCGCCTTGTTCCGCTGGGCTGCCTGGCTGCACCGAATTGATCAGTGCGCCGCCGCTGGCGTGGCGGATATCCACCTCAACACCCATCAGCGGTTGGCGGGCACTGCCCTCATTGATGAGTTGGTCAGCCACTCGGCGGGCGAAATTAGACGGAATAGCAAAGCCCAAACCGATCGAACCGGCCTCACCTGATGCACCCTGGGACAGGGATGCGATCACAGAGTTCATTCCGATCAAGTGGCCATTCATGTCCACGAGCGGGCCACCAGAATTGCCTGGGTTGATCGCAGCGTCTGTCTGAATGCCATCCATCAGCGAGCTTTCGCCACCACCTTGCGCAGCACGCACTGGACGGTTGAGAGCGGAGACAATACCAGTAGTCACGGTGGCAGACAGGCCCAATGGCGAACCAACCGCTACGACCGACTGGCCCACAGCCAAGTTGTCTGAGTCGCCGAATTGAATCGTGGGAAGGTCTTTTACACCTTCGATCTGGATCACGGCGATATCAGTGTTCACATCGGAGGCGATGAAGGTGGCGGGGTGCTTCGTGCCGTCGTTAAGCGTGACGCTGATCTTTGCCATGCCATCTGCTGCTTCGCTGACTACGTGGTGGTTGGTGAGCACCTTGCCGTCGGAGCTGATGATCGAGCCTGAGCCTTCTGCCCCACCCGCGAGTGACGCGACCTCGATGGAGACAACAGCCGGGAGGACCGATTCGGCGACCTGCTCGACAGAACCATCTGGTGCCGGTGGCTTCTCTGTCTTGACCGGCGCGTCGAGAGCGTTCTCGTTCTTGCTCACACCGATTTCTGGCTGCTCGGAAGAATTATCGCCCGCAAGGCTCACTGCTGCATACCCACCGCCGATGCCAGCGACGAGACCCGCAATGAGCGAAAGGGCAATCGCAGTACCTGCCCCGATCCCCTTTTTCGCTGAACGCGCCGGTGGTTGTGCACCGTAATTATGCGGCGGAAATGGCGCTCCGAAACCGGGGTTATTGGGGTACTGAGGATTAGTCATGTTCGGTGATTGTCCTCTCCATCGCTGTGCCAGTTCTCTTTAACTTCACCGCTTTATCGTAATGGTTACTGCGTAATCGCTGTGAGCGATCACTGTGGGGGCGAGACGGGCCAGCCGGGGAACACGACGCGGATGCGAGTACCGCCGTCATCGGAGCTCTCAATAGAGATGGTGGCGCCATGGCGATTAAGCACTTGATGGGCGATCGACAGGCCCAATCCCGAGCCTGGCATCGCGCGCGATTCGGATGAGCGATAGAAGCGCTCAAAGACCTGATCACGTTCTTCGACTGGAATGCCAGGCCCCGAATCATCAACGATGAGCACTGCGCTTCGCTGCGCAGCACGCAACGACACACGCACTACTCCCCCGGGTGGCGACCATTTTGCCGCATTGTCAAGGAGGTTCACGGGCGCACGTGACAGTGCAGTGCTATCAGCCCGCATCATCCAAGGGTCCGCGTGGAAGCGGAAATACACATCCGGGCGGCGACGCTGCACGCGGTCCAGCGAGTCTGCAAGCAATGTATCCAAACGGACCGGCTCAAATTCTCTGGACACGTCATCTTCACGCGCGAGATCAACCAAATCTCCGATGAGCTCTGAGAGCTCTTCCATCTGTGCGTTCACGTCGTCTTCGAGCTCTTGGAGCTCCTCTTCCGGCAAATGCGCCATCTGCCCTGAACGCTGCAGCATCATCAGCAGTTCAATATTCGTGCGCATCGACGTCAAGGGCGTGCGCAATTCATGTCCGGCATCAGCCACCAATTGGGCCTGGCGCACGCGCGATTCTTTGAGCGAGGCCATCATCGTGTTCAAGGACCGGGCAAGCTGTGCATATTCATCGTTGCCTTCAACCTCAATCGGTTCCAGCGTCTCTTCGGCGGAAACTTTGTCCACTAAGCGGCGCAGCTTACTGATGGGACGCACCGTGGCGCGCGCAATGATCTGCCCGGTCACCGCCGCGAGGATCGTGCCCAATCCGACAATGCCGATCAATGTCGCTTGTAGGCGGCTCTGCACACGATAGAAATCCTGGGTGCTGTGCGCGACAGCAACAGTCATTCCGTCATCATCTCGAAGGACTGCCACAACCTCCGGCCCAAATTCCACATGGGACCAGTCAGGAGATGCGCCCGCAGTGGCCATCCGGTCGACCGGAATCGCATCGCCAACGAAAACAGCTTTTTCCTTCGGCGAAACAGCGGCACGGAAGCCCGGGTTATCAGCACGGAACTTATCGACGACTTCCCGCAGCGCCTCCTCATCCCCGTGCGTATTATCGGCCTGCCGCATAAGGGCCACGGAACGCGAATTGATCGAACGCATCTCATATTCCTGCATCTCATTAGACACAGCGAAATATGACGTTGCTGCAGTTGCACCAATTGCGATAGCCACGCAGACAGAACCGACCGCCGCGATCCGTCTTCGCACGGGCGAAATAGAGCTTGGACGCTCCCCCTGCTCGCTCAGGGTTCGCAGGATCACAGAGTTGTCTCCCGCAGCACGTACCCCACGCCACGCACGGTCTGGATCAGACGTGCCTCACCGCCCGCCTCAGTCTTGCGGCGCAGATAACCGATGTAGACCTCCAGTGCATTTCCGGACGATGGGAAGTCCTGCCCCCACACTTCCTCAAGAATCGTCTGGCGGGACAACACGCGACGCGCATTGCGCATCAGCAGTTCCAGCAGCGCGAATTCTGTGCGGGTCAGTGTGATTCTGCGATCGCCACGACGCACATCGCGGGTAACGGTATCTAGGTGCAGGTCATCAAAAACCAACTCAGCTGAGCTTCCAAGTGTCGGATCGAGCGCATCAGCTTGGGCGCGCCGCAGCAGTGCGCGCACTCGTGCGAGCAGCTCCTCCAAAGCGAAAGGCTTCGGCAAATAATCATCCGCGCCAGCGTCGAGGCCCGCTACGCGTTCCGCAACGCCGTCTCGCGCAGTCAGCATCAAGATAGGACGGTCATAGCCTTTGGAGCGGAGCTCACGGCAAACATCCAACCCGTCGAGCCGTGGCATCATCACATCCAAGATGGTCAGATCCGGTTGTTCCGATTTGATCAGTTCCAGCGCCTGCATGCCGTCCTGCGCCAGCGCAACGTCGTAACCGTTGAAGCTAAGCGAGCGGCGGAGGGACTCACGCACTGCCTGTTCGTCATCAACCACCAGAATCTTCATGCGTTCCATTATGACAATCCGCCCTGGGCATGAAAACAGCCGGTCACCACACAAGGATGACCGGCTGTCGGTTTAGGGCTTTAAAACCCTGCGAGCTTAGAACTGCTCGACGTCAATCAGGCCCTGCTCAGCAGCCTTGACCAGGCGGCGCGGGATACGCACGGTCTGACCATTGACCTTGACCTCCTGCAGTGCAGCATTGTCTGCCTTCCACTGCGAACGGCGGTGGTGCGTGTTCGAACGGGACTTACGGAACTTCGGTGTTGCCATGGTGTCTTTCCTCCTTTACCGCGATTAGTTGGCGGACTTCTTCTTACGGCGGGCCATGCCACCGAAGCGGCGGTTGAACTTCTCGACGCGGCCAGCGGTGTCCATAACACGCTGTGCGCCGGTCCAGAACGGGTGGGACTCGCTGGTGACGTCAACGACGATCAACGGGTACTCGTTGCCGTCCTCCCACTCAGCCGTACGGTCAGAAGTAGCGGTGGAACGGGTCAGGAACTGGTGGCCAGTACCTGCGTCCTGGAAGATCACCGGATGGTAATCAGGGTGGATATCTTTCTTCATCTTCGCTTCCCTCAGGATTGATACTTCAGGTCGGTTCCGGGAGCACTTTCCCGGATCGTGCCTGAGTTGGGTTCGAAATGGTCATTCATCCGCCACGCTAGAAAACATGCCTAGCGGACAACTCGAAACATATTACAGCCGGTAATGGTTTTTCCGAAATCACCGTGGCGTCGATAAGCGAGGCAGCGATTATGAAAAGAGACCTTGCGCGTGTAGTGTTTACTCTCGCTGTTGTCGAAGTACACGTTTACGCTTAGTCAACCGGTGACTTGTGACGCCCTCGAGCACACACGGCCATCCTCACATTTCCGGCCGATAACCTGCTAAAGAGTGCGGCGTCCACCTCATAGTCTCCGTGGCTTTAAGCGGCTAGGAGAAAGAAGTAACCAATGTCGGCACATTGCCAGGTCACGGGAAAGAAGCCGTCTTTCGGCAAGACCGTGTCTCACTCGCACCGCCGCCATTCGCGTCGTTGGAACCCCAACGTGCAGAAGCGGCGTTTCTACCTGCCCTCTGAGGGCCGTACCATCACGCTGAACGTTTCCACCAAGGGTCTGAAGATTATCGACCGCGACGGTATTGAGTCTGTCGTTGCTCAGATCCGTGCCCGAGGGGAGAAGATCTAGCTCATGGCACGTAACGATATCCGCCCGATCATCAAGCTCAAGAGCACCGCGGGCACCGGCTACACCTACGTAACCCGTAAGAACAAGCGCAACAACCCGGATCGCATCACTCTGAAGAAGTACGACCCGGTTGCGCGCAAGCACGTTGAATTCCGCGAGGAGCGATAAGAATGGCGAAGAAGTCTAAGATCGCTAAGAACGAGAAGCGCAAGGAGATCGTCGCGCGCTACGCTGAGCGCCGTCAGGAGCTCAAGGCGATCATCCGTAACCCGGAGACGTCCGACGAGGACCGTCTCGAAGCTCAGTTTGAGCTCAACCGTCAGCCGCGCGATGCCTCCCCGGCTCGCGTCCGTAACCGCGACTCGCACGACGGCCGCCCCCGCGGCTACCTCCGCAAGTTCGGCCTGTCCCGCGTCCGTATGCGCGAGATGGCCCACCGCGGTGAGCTGCCGGGCGTCCGCAAGTCCTCGTGGTAAGCAAGGGAGTGCATGTAAATGAAGCGCAATAACAACCGCAAGGTGCGGATGGAGCAGTCCCGCCGCCCGAAGAAGAATCCGCTCAAGGCCAAGGGCATCGAAGCTGTGGACTACAAGGACATTGAGACCTTGCGTCTGTTCATCTCCGATCGCCACAAGATCCGTTCGCGTCGCGTCACTGGCCTGACGCCGCAGCAGCAGCGCCAGGTCGCTACCGCTGTGAAGAACGCGCGCGAGATGGCTC
>ERZ1031176.76-NODE-76-length-18334-cov-6.922972_pt1 | contig 18334 bp, 17 predicted proteins | sample MGYA00518586_ERZ1031176 | MGnify/ENA primary metagenome ERZ1031176 (study PRJEB33718, sample SAMN03159775) | human skin metagenome | collected 2014-05-20 | study: EMG produced TPA metagenomics assembly of the PRJNA266117 data set (Human skin bacterial metagenome and... | reverse complement strand
CGATAGCAAATGGCAGCGCAGCGAAGCCGACCACACCGACAGCGAGTCCAGCGTGGAAGGGGGAGAAGCCGTCGACAAGCTGAAGGCGCTGCGTCGTGGTCATCTCCACGCCGATGGCGACGAACATTGCGCCCGCGGCGGCAATGGCGCCACCAGTGAAGACCCGGTTGCGGAAAATATCGAATTTCAGCAACGGATCATCCATGTTCTTTTGTCGGTGGCCGAACAGGAAGCCGCCGATGAGCATGACAATAATAGCGCCAACAAGAATGACTGGGTTCGTGTCCAGGCGGGCGGCTTCCTTGATGGTCATCGTCAGACCTGACAGGGCGAACAGGGCGTAGAGCGAAGACAGCAAATCCCAGTGCTTTTCCGGATTCGGCTTATTGCGCGGCCCAATCAAGAACGTGCACAGCAATGCGATCACGACGACTGGGACGTTGATCAAGAAGACCGAACCCCACCAGAAGAATTCCAGCAAGGCGCCACCGACAACCGGGCCAAGTGCAGCGCCCAGGACAGCGGATGCCACCCAGATGCCCATGGCCACGTTGAGTTCCTTCTCCTCCGTGAAGATCTGCTTAATCAACGCCAGGGTGGCTGGCATCATTGTCGCAGCGCCGAGTCCAAGGAACGCACGAGCAGCGATCAAGGTCCACACAGTAGGAGAGAAGGCCGCGGCGAGAGAAGCGAGACCGAAGATGATCAGGCCGATGATGAACATGCGACGGTGACCAATGCGGTCACCCAGCGTGCCAGTGCCCATCAACAAGCCAGTGATCACCAGTGGATAGGCGTTAATGATCCATAGCGACTGTGAAGCTGTCGCACCGAGCTGCTCATCCAATTCAGGCAGCGCGGTGTAGAGAATCGAGTTGTCCAACGCCACCATGAGGAGGCCCAAGGATACGACAGCGAAAAACGGCCAACGGTTCGGGTTAGCCGCTTTATTACGGCGCTTACGGTCACGGGAAATCACCCCGGTGAACATACCGTTTAAAGTGGTGTTTTGTCACAGCAGGGCTGAGTCGAAAGCGCTACCTGCGAAAAATGTGGGAACTTTCTTACCCATCGGGGGTACTAGTACGGCAACGTTAATTTACGCACGACAACGTCGAACAGAGGAGACAGTCTTCAATGGCACGCACCAAGGTAGCTACAGCAACCCGAACACTGCTTGCAGGAAGCGCGACTGCACTGCTGGCAATCGGTAGCGCCCCTTATGCTTCCGCGCATGATTCGGTAGTGGATGCGCGCCCAGGAATTGATGCGACGGTGACGGAATTCCCGAAAGAGATCGTTCTGGAATTCTCTGGCCTGCCGAAGGATGACTTCAACACGATTGCACTTTCTCGTATTGCAGACAACGAAGTCGTCTTCAGCGGCGAACCGGAGATCAATGAGCGTGAAGTGTCCATCGCTCTGCCAGAAGACATTGATGCCGAGCCAGGGGAATACCGCATCGGTTACCAGATCACTTCCTCTGATGGTCACGCCACAAAGGGGATGACCAGCTTCACCTTTGAACCGGCCGGTGCTGAAGGGGAGAGCACCGCGCCGGGCGGGGAGGTCGCGCAAGATGACCAGGAGAACGGGAAAGCAGATGCTGCGCAGACCAGCGCTGAGGCAGAGCAGGAGACTGGTGCGGGATACAACTGGCTGTGGATGCTGCTGGGGGCGCTGCTGCTTGGTGGTGTCGCAATTGCGGCGTTGAGCCGCCGCCAGCGCAATGATGATGCGAACCAGCGCGTGCGCGATATGGAGTCCCTCGACGAGGATTCGAAGGACTAAGTAGGGAAGTCCGGGTAAACCGACTCCGGGGGCAGGGGTAAGATCACCCCCAGTGCCCACGCGGCAACCATCATGCGATGAGTGTCGGTGCGGGTTTGAGATATGAACACACCGCGGGCGCGGCCAGGTATGCCGACCCCCGCACGAGCGCAAAAGGAGCGCTGAAGAACATATGTCCAGCGGGATTGCCCCAACTGCCCTGAACCACGAGCCCTTCGAGGTCCCCGCCGGCACACCGGTCGGTGCAGCGATGCGTGAGCTGGAGCTGCCCAATAAGGGCGAAGACGCCATCGTCGTTGTGCAGGATGCTGAAGGAAACCTCAAGGATCTCTCCCACGTCCCGGAGCAGACCGAAAAGTTCATTCCGGTTGCGGCCAATACTGAACTGGGACGCAGCGTGATCCGCCACTCGTGTGCGCACGTCCTCGCACAGGCCGTGCAGGAGGAATTCCCGGACGCCAAGTTGGGCATCGGCCCGGCGATCAATGACGGCTTCTACTACGACTTCGATGTCGCTGAGCCGTTCACCCCCGAGGATCTGAAGACGCTTGAGCGTCGTATGAAGAAGATCATCAAGCAGGGCCAGAAATTCGTTCGTGGAGTTTACGATTCTGCGGAGGAAGCTGCTGAGGATCTGAAGAATGAGCCGTACAAGCTGGAACTCATTCAGGACAAGGGCTCTGTCGACCCGAATTCGGATGAGGCGACGGAGGTTGGTGCGGGCGATCTGACCCACTACGACAATGTCAACCCACGCACGAACGAAGTCGTGTGGCATGACCTGTGCCGTGGCCCGCACGTGCCCACCACCAAGTACATTCCGGCGTTCTCCCTGACGCGTTCCTCAGCTGCGTACTGGCGTGGTGATCAGTCCAATGCCGGTCTGCAGCGCATCTACGGCACCGCTTGGGAGTCGAAGGAGAAGCTGGAGGAATACCAGCACATGATCGAGGAAGCTGAGAAGCGTGATCACCGCCGCCTTGGTTCCGAGATGGATCTGTTCTCCTTCCCGGACGAGGTTGGTTCTGGCCTACCGGTCTTCCACCCGGACGGCGGCATTGTGCGTATGGAGATGGAGAACCACTCCCGCAAGCGTCACATCGAGGCTGGCTACTCGTTCGTGAATACCCCGCACGTGACCAAGGGCGATCTGTTCCAGCAGTCCGGCCACCTTGATTGGTATGCAGACGGCATGTTCCCGCCGATGCAGCTGGATGGCGAGACGAATGATGCCGGCGAGGTAACCAAGCAGGCGCAGGACTACTACGTCAAGCCGATGAACTGCCCGATGCACAACCTGATCTTCGATTCGCGCGGTCGTTCCTACCGTGAGCTCCCGCTGCGTCTCTTCGAGTTCGGCACCGTGTACCGCTACGAGAAGTCGGGTGTGGTTCATGGTCTGACTCGTGCGCGTGGCTTCACGCAGGATGATGCGCACATTTACTGCACCGAGGAGCAGCTCGAGCAGGAGCTCACCGATGTGCTTGAGTTCATCATTTCCCTGTTGAAGGACTACGGCCTCGACGATTTCTACCTGGAGTTGTCCACCAAGGACCCGGAGAAGTACATCGGTGATGATGAGATCTGGGAGCGCTCCACGAATATTCTCCAGTCTGTCGCTGAGAAGTCTGGCCTGGAGCTCGTTCCGGACCCGGCAGGCGCTGCTTTCTACGGCCCGAAGATTTCTGTTCAGGCACGCGATGCGATCGGTCGTACCTGGCAGATGTCCACTGTCCAGCTGGACTTCAACCTGCCGGAGCGTTTCGACCTGGAGTACACCGCATCGGACGGTACGAAGAAGCGTCCTGTGATGATTCACCGCGCTCTGTTCGGTTCCATTGAGCGTTTCTTTGGCGTGCTGCTTGAGCACTACGCCGGTGCTTTCCCGGCATGGCTGGCTCCGCGCCAGGTGATGGGTATTCCGGTGGCAGATGATTTCGCCCCGCACTTGGATGCACTGACGGAGAAGCTGCGTGCTCGCGGTATCCGTGCAGAGGTCGACCACTCGGACGACCGCATGCAGAAGAAGATCCGTACGCACACGCAGGGCAAGGTTCCGTTCATGCTGCTGGCTGGCGCACGCGATGTTGAGGCGAATGCGGTGAGCTTCCGCTTCCTCGATGGCAGCCAGGTCAATGGCGTGCCTGTTGATGAGGCAGTGGAACTCATCGGCGCGTGGGTGAGCGATCAGATCAATGAGCAGCCGAATGAGGTGTCTTTTGAGGCACGCCGCGGATAACAACGCCGAAAGCACAGTGGACTCGTCTGTTTCAGAGGAGTCTGCTGCGCCGCAGGAATACGTCGACTCGGGCGTGGGCAACGATGACCGTCTCGTGCGGTTGTGGGCGCCCTTCCGCTCGTCGTACATCTCCAAGATTCCTGGGGATAAGGGCCGCAAGGCGGATCCTTTTCTCGCTGCCCCTGAACAGTCCGACGAAGACGCGTTGATCATTGCGCGTGGCAAAACGGTTTATGCGCTGCTGAACTTGTACCCCTACAACGCTGGCCACTTGATGGTCGTGCCGTATCGCAAGGTCGCTGAGCTGGAAAACCTCACTGATGAGGAAACAGCAGAGCTGATGGTCTTTGCCAAACATGCTGTGCGCACGCTCAAGCACGTGTCCAAACCGGAGGCGATTAACGTTGGGCTAAACCTGGGCAAAGCATCGGGTGGATCGGTCGGTGACCATTTGCACCTGCACGTCGTTCCCAGGTGGGCTGGGGATTCGAATTTCATGACGGTCATTGATGGCACAAAGGTGCTGCCTCAGCTGTTGCGCGAGACGCGTGCGCTTCTTGCCCAAGGGTGGGAGGAAATTTCCGAAGGGGAAGACACCTAGTGCTTAGTCTTCATGGAAGAAAGCCAGCTGCGACGGTGGCAGAGCCCGTCGCAAAGCTGTTTTTGCGTCTCGGTTTCACGGCTAATTCAGTTACGGTCTTGGGCACGCTGGCCACGATCGCGGCTGCGGTGACGCTGATTCCGCAAGGACACCTCGTGTTGGCTGCGGTGCTGACGATTTTCTTCGCCGCATTCGACATGATCGACGGCACGATGGCGCGTTTGCGTGGTGGCGGCACGGCATTTGGCGCCACGCTTGATGCGTCGTGTGACAGGCTTTCCGACGGCGCGTTGTTCGGCGCCATTATCTTCTGGCTCATCTACGTCGATCAGGCAGACAAAGCGACTGTGGCCGTGGCCTTGGTGGTGCTCGCCCTGTCGCAGACGATCAGTTATATCAAGGCGCGCGCTGAGGCTGGCGGCTTGAAGGTCAACGGTGGGCTGATTGAGCGTCCTGAGCGCCTCATCTTGGCACTCGGCGGACTCTTCCTGGAAGGTCTCGGCGTGCACGGTTCGATCGAGGTCGCGCTGTGGATTCTCGCGGCGGGCTCGGTAATCACGGTTGTGCAGCGCCTGATCAAGGCTTCGCAGGACCCAAATGCTGGTCAGCGGATCGCTCCGCCGGCCGGATCGCCGGAAGCGGAAGGTACGCAATAGTCGTGGCGATCCCTGCGAGCTCGTGTTCAGAGCGCATTTCTGCCGCCGGGTATCTCGCCGGGTGGAAGATCGTGCGACACATGCCTCCGCGCGTTGCAGCAACGCTCTTCAATTTTGGTGCTGATCGCGCCTCGGATCAAGGCCGTGGCGCTGACATGTTGCGACGAAACCTCACGCGTGTCGTCGGTGCTGAAAATGTCACGAGGGCACTCGTGCGTGATGCGATGCGCTCATACGCACGGTATTGGAACGAGGCTTTCCGTCTTCCTGCTCTCGCTGGGGATCCCCACTTGCTTGAACGCCTCGATGCAGGAGTGCAGGGCCGTGAGCACATTGAGACAACATTATCGCGTGGTAAGGGCTTAATTCTTACCCTTCCGCATTCAGGCAATTGGGATATGGCCGGCATGTGGCTGGTCTCGCGTTATGGCGGATTCGCGACAGTTGCGGAGCGTTTACGGCCCGAGGCGCTTTTCGACGCATTCGTTGACTACCGTCAGTCCCTTGGTTTTGAAGTCCTGGCGGCGAGTGGATCAGCTCAGCCACCATTTGAACGGCTCAAGCAAGTGCTTGCCAGTGGTGGAATCGTGTGCCTGATGGGGGAGCGTGACATGACGCCGCGCGGAGTGCCAGTGAACTTCTTTGGTGAGGAAACAACGCTGCCGGCAGGTCCAGCCAAGCTGGCGTTGGAGACTGGGGCGGGCTTGCACGTCGCGCACTCGTGGTTCACCGGGACAACAGCTGAACCGGGGTGGGGCCATTGTGTATCCGCGCCACTTAAGGTGACGGATGTTCCGGAAACGACCCAACGGGTCGCCGCAGGATTTGCTGCAAATATCACTGCACACCCAGCGGACTGGCATGCTTTGCAGCCGATCTGGCCGGTAGACCGGACTCCGAGGAAGCAGTGATCAGTCATGCGGATCGGCATGGTGTGCCCGTATTCATTCGACTACCCAGGTGGAGTTCAAGCGCATATCCTTGACTTGGCGCGGATTCTGACTGGCCGTGGGCATGAAGTGCAGGTTCTCGGCCCGGGCAGACCCTCGCTTAAAGCGCAGTCGGGGTACGAGATCCCCGACTATGTCACTCTCGGTGGGCGAGCAGTGCCGCTGTCCTATAACGGTTCGGTCGCCCGAATCTCATTCGGCCCGAAGACTTTCCTGACTACTCACCGGTTCCTGCGCGATGGCGAATTTGATGTCGTGCACATCCACGAACCAAATGCGCCGAGTTATTCACTGGCAGCACTCCTTCTCGCCAGTGAGCCGGTGGTGGCTACCTATCATGCCTCAGCGGCGTCCTCTCGAGCGTTGCAAGCAGCTCGACCTCTACTGCGACCGGCGCTAGAGAAGATCCAAGCCGGGATTTCCGTCAGTGAAATGTCGCGCCGCTGGCAGGTCGAACAGCTCGGCGGTGATCCGCTGTTGATTCCCAATGGGGTGGAGACCAACAGATTCCTTCATGCCCGCGCGTGTGAGGACGCGTCGCGTGAAGAAGGGAAAGATGGTGGGGCAGACGTGGCGTCGATAAGCGATGCTCCCGCGCATATTGTGTTTTTGGGACGTTATGACGAACCGCGTAAAGGGCTGTCGATTCTGTTGGACGCTCTACAGATCATGGATGACTCCCCGCGAGTGACGGTGATCGGCGGTGGGGCCCATCCGCATGGGAATGTGCCGCAGAATGTGGAATTCGTTGGGCGGGTGAGTGAGGAAGATAAGGCGCGGTTGTTGGCAGCTGCTGATATTTATGTCGCGCCGAATACCGGCGGTGAATCCTTTGGCATCGTGCTGGTTGAGGCTATGGCTGCTGGTTGCGCGGTGGTGGCAAGTGACCTGGAAGCATTCGTGGATGTCTGTGGTGGGGAAACTGAGACGCCGGCGGGTGAGTTATTTCCTGTGGGCGATGCGAATGCGCTCGCGGTGACGCTGCAGGGGCTGATTCGTGACCCGGGTGCACGCAGCAAACTCGTGGAAGCCGGTACGAAACGCGCACGGCGTTATGACTGGGCGGTGGTGGCTGATGAGGTTGAGGCTGTCTACGCTGCTGTAGCTGGACAAACGATTGGGAGATCAACGGGAAGCAGGTGATGGGCATGGCAAATGTTCTTCTTTACCTGACTCTTGCTGTTGTTTTCGCCATCGTGGTCTGGGCGGTGCTGACAGCTCGACGGCTTGATCGCCTACACATCCGGCTTGATCGTGCGCGAGACTCTCTCGACACGGCGATTGCACACCGTGATGTGCTGGCGCGAGTCGTGGACACGACTACTGATGAAGCCGCTGCGCGCGAAGCGCTTGGTGCTGCACAGCGTCAGGCAGATTTGGCGCTGCGGCTCTACAACGATGCTGTTTCGGCGACTCGCGCAGTGCGCTTGAAACCCGGAGTGCGTGCCTTGGGTTTGGCTGGAACTGCGCCGATGCCGCAATTCAGGAGTGTCGATTCCGGGACGCGCGGTATTTAAACCTGGTTTTTCTGGTGTCGAAACTATGAAAGCTAACGCGCTAGAAGGTGTAAGTTATGTCACATGCAGTTCGACATTCCCAGTATCGATGAGATCCTGAACCTGGAGCAGCTGGACGACAATATCTTCCGTGGCACCGGCGTGTACTCCGGTTTGCAGCGGACGTACGGCGGACAAGTTGCAGCGCAAGCACTGTCTGCTGCGACGAAGACGGTGAGTGATGGCAAGCTTGTCCACTCACTCCATAGCTATTTCATCCGCCCCGGCCAAGCGGATAAGGACATGGTCTTCGTGGTGCGCCGAGTACGTGACGGTCGCAGCTTTGCCACCCGTATCGTCGATGCCGTCCAGGGTGGCGAGACAGTTTTCTCGCTGCAGGTCAGCTTCCACATCACGGACGATGAAGGCATTGAGCACTCCGACAAGATGCGCGCCGTGCCGGATCCGGAAGATGTGATCCCGCTGGAGGAAGCCGGTGGGCCACTGAAATTCTTCTCCATGTGGTCCAAGGACTGGGATGTGCGCATTGTTCCGGACGAGGATTTCGAGCACAACCCGTACACCCCGAGCCAGCAGGTGGTGTGGTTCAAATCCAAGCGACAGCTGCCGGATGACCAGACCTTCCACATTTGTACGCTGGCCTACATGTCGGACCTGACGTTGCTGCACTCGGCGCTCGTGCCACACCGCGACCACGAGGTGCAGATGGCATCACTGGATCACGCGATGTGGTTCCTGCGCCCATTCCGAGCCGACGAATGGATGCTCTACGACCAGGTCTCACCCTCCGCTCACGGTGCTCGTGCTCTGACGCAGGGGCGCATTTTCGACCGCCAGGGCAACCTCGTCGCCATGACAGTTCAGGAGGGTCTGACACGAACTTTGCGCGAGGGAGGAGTCTCCTATTCGTAGACGCGCTGACTTCCTGCCCCAAAAAACGGCGGGGTAATGCGCGCGTATACTGAACAGCCGACACTTTTAGCCAGAGGAAAGGGGAAGGCGCATGGCAGGCCACTCAAAATGGGCTACTACCAAGCACAAGAAAGCCGCTAACGACGCGAAGCGCTCCAAGCTGTGGGCGAAGCTGATCAAGGACATCGAGGTTGCGGCACGTACTGGTGGCGGTGACCCAGCTGGTAACCCGACCCTCGACGACATGATCCGCAAGGCACAGAAGGCTTCTGTGCCGAAGGACAATATCGAGCGTGCCCGCAAGCGTGGCTCTGGTGAAGAGGCTGGCGGTTCTGACTGGGAAGACATCACCTACGAGGGCTACGGCCCGAATGGTGTTGCCATGCTCATCCAATGCCTGACCGACAACCGCAACCGTGCGGCTACTGAGGTCCGCACTGCGATGACCAAGAATGGCGGCAACCTGGGTGAGTCCGGTTCCGTTGCTTATATGTTCAGCCGTAAGGGCGTGAACACCGTGGTCAAGGGTGACCTGACTGAGGATGATCTGCTTCTTGCCGTGCTCGAAGCCGGTGCCGAGGAAGTCAACGATCTGGGCGAGCACTTCGAGATCATCTCGGAGGCCACCGACCTGTACGCTGTGCGCGATGCGCTGCGCGAGGCAGATATTGAGGTCGAAGACACCGAGCAGGATTTCCGCGCATCGGTCGAGGTCGATTTGGACCTTGATGCTGCGAAGAAGCTTGAAAAGCTTATCGACGCACTTGAGGACGCCGACGACGTTCAGAATGTGTACACCAATTCGACGATGTCGGATGAGGTGGCTGAGGCTCTGGCTAACGAATAAGAACGCTGTGGCGTTTTAGCTCACGGACCTGGCTTTTTGCCGGGTCCGTTCGCGTTGCAGCCTAGTTGTGTTCAGCCCGTGTGGTAGAACAAATGTGTGACTACGACGGAGGGCTTGCGCGTAATGGGGATCGACCCGGGACTGACCCGGTGCGGTCTGTCTGTGCTGCAAACAGGAAAAGGCCGCCAGGTCATTCCGGTCGCCGTCGGTGTCGTGCGCACCCCATCGGACGCGGAGTTGGCTGAGCGCCTGCTGCGGTTGTCCAATGCGGTCAACGAATGGTTGGACGATTACAAGCCGGATGTCGTGGCGATGGAGCGCATCTTCGAACGCAGCAATGTCTCTACCGTCATGCACACCGCCCATGCCGTCGGAGTGATGGTGTTGGCCGCCGCGCAGCGCGATATCCCGGTGTATATGTACACCCCGTCCGAGGTCAAGAAGGCTATTTCGGGCAATGGTCGTGCGGATAAGAAACAGATGACCGCGATGATCACGCGCATTCTGGGCTTAAGCGCACCACCAAAGCCAGCGGACGCGGCGGATGCACTGGCGATCGCTGTGTGTCACTGTTGGCGTGCGCCACTTCTGGCACGGACTCAAGCGGCTGCGGCATTAACTGGAAAAAGGAGCTTTAGACAGTGATTGATTCGCTCAACGGGGAAGTCATCTCCATCGGGTTGGACCACGGTGTCATCGAATGCGGCGGTGTGGGCTACCGCTTTTTGGCCACGCCACCCACGCTGGGGCGTCTTGTCCGTGGGGAGAATGCCCGTGTGCTGACCACGCTGGTGGTCAAAGAAGACGCGATGACGCTGTATGGCTTCAGTGACGACGATGCGCGTGACATGTTCCACCGGCTGACCACGGTGACAGGACTTGGCCCGAAACTGGCGTTGGCATCTTTGTCCGTATTTGAGCCAGCGGAACTAGCTGGCCACATCACTGCGGGTGACTCGAAGACGATTCAGTCGATCCCAGGTGTGGGCAAAAAGATGGCAGATCGCCTCATCTTGGAACTCAAGGACAAGCTCGCCGGGCTCTACGGCGAGCAGCCAGGCGCGGCAGTCGCCGCAGTCCCCAATCAATCCAAGGGCGCGTCTTTGGCTACGGAGCAGGTCGTGGAAGCTCTCGTCGGCCTCGGCTTCCCAGAGAAAAGCGCGCGCACCGCGGTTGATGCTGTGGTCGAGGAGAGCCCGGACGCTGAATCGTCTGTGTTGTTGCGCAGCGCACTGAATCGCTTGGGTAAAAAGTAGTCGAGGAGGTCGCGCCGAATGTCTGATGTGGAAAAGACGGAATTCGAACTGCCGCCAGATCTTGCCCGGCAGGTCGATTCCCCAGTGGATGCCAATGAGCACACTGAGGAACGCGATTTTGAAAAATCGCTGCGCCCGAAATCGATCGATGAATTCATCGGACAACCCAAGGTGCGCGAGCAGCTCGGACTCGTGCTCACCGGCGCGAAGAAACGCAATGTGACACCGGACCATATTTTGCTGTCCGGGCCGCCGGGACTGGGCAAGACCACGATGGCGATGATCGTGGCGCAGGAGCTCGGGACGTCGTTACGCATGACGTCCGGTCCAGCGCTGGAGCGTGCTGGTGATCTGGCGGCCATGCTGTCGAATTTGATGGAGGGCGATGTGCTCTTCATTGATGAGATTCACCGCATCGCGCGTCCGGCGGAAGAAATGCTCTACATGGCGATGGAGGATTTCCGCATCGATGTCATCGTGGGCAAAGGCCCGGGCGCCACGTCGATTCCGCTGGAGATCCCGCCGTTCACCCTGGTCGGTGCGACCACGCGTGCAGGCATGCTCACCGGCCCTTTGCGGGACCGCTTCGGTTTCACTGCGCAGATGGAGTTCTACGACGTCGCGGATCTGACCGATGTGATCACCCGTGCCGCATCGATCCTGGGTGTGGAAATTGATCAAGATGCTGCTGTGGAGATCGGTTCCCGTTCCCGTGGCACTCCGCGTATCGCGAACCGTCTGCTGCGTCGTGTGCGTGACTGGGCGGAAGTTAACGGCGATGGTCGCGTGACTGTGGAAGCCGCACAGCAGGCGCTCGATGTCTTTGATGTCGATGAGTTGGGCCTCGACCGGCTTGACCGTGCTGTTCTGGATACATTGATCCGCAGTCACGGTGGTGGCCCAGTTGGTGTTTCAACGTTGGCCATCGCGGTGGGCGAGGAGCCCTCAACGGTGGAGGAAGTTTGCGAACCGTACCTCGTTCGTGCCGGCCTGATGGCCCGCACCGGTCGTGGTCGTGTTGCTACCGCCGCAGCGTGGCACCACCTGGGCATGACTCCGCCGCCGGAAGCGCCGGGGCAGCTTCACCTTTATTAGTCGCCTATCTTCCGTGACGGGGAGGATCTGTACAGAGCGGATCTGTGGGGACATCCCCAGGTATGCCACAATGGTTGACCATGGAATACCTTCTTATACTCCTTGTCTTCGCCATGTTCGCGCTGCCCAGCATCCTGCTGTCGCGTTCAAACCGGAAGCGAGTGGAAAAAGCACGCGCGCTCCAAGCTTCCGCGAAGCCGGGCGATCAGATCATTTCCGTGTCTGGTTTTCACGGTGTGATCGTCGCAGCGGGGGAGAGCACCGTCGATGTTGAGATCGCTCCTGGCACCGTGGTGAAGATGGAGCGCGAAGGCGTGTACAAGGTGCTCAATGATGAGCAGAATGCTGCGACTGCTGAGAACGCTGCACGCGTCGAAGACGTTGAGGCGGATGACATCAGTGAGCTCGGCGACGATCAGGCGAGAGAAGAACGATAGACACGTCACTTTCAAAGTGACGTAGCTTTCGCCATAGCCCGGCATGTGACCAGAAAAGTCACGCCGGGCTTAATCATTTCCGCGTCCATGACGTACGATCACTGTTTGGACCTTTTCTAGCTTTAGGATTGGCGCAGCACCTCTGTGTCTGGGCTGGGCGGGAAAAGACAACGGCAAGACCACCTTGAACGGGGCAGACCTAGTCCGCTTTTCTGAGCGGTCCTACGGCCGGTTGCCGCCTTAGGGTGGATAGAGCAGCAATGAGGAGAACACGTACGTGACTTCGAAAACGTCAGGTAGGCGACCGGCCCGTGAGGGAGGGGCGAAGCGAGCGTGGCCGAAGCGCGCGATCGCGCTGTTCGGTCTCATTTTGATCGCGACATATGCTCTGGTCTTCCTCACCGGGGACCGTGAAGCATCCCCGAAACTGGGCATTGACCTTCGCGGTGGTACCCGCGTCACACTCGTGCCGCAGGGTGAAGAGCCGACTACTGATCAGCTGAATCAGGCGCGCACCATTCTGGAGAACCGCGTCAACGGCATGGGTGTTTCTGACGCTTCTGTCGTGGTGGATGGCAACACCCTTGTCATCACCGTTTCGGGTGAGGATTCGGCGGAGGTCCGCAATATTGGTCAGACATCGCAGCTGATGTTCCGTCCGGTCGCACAGCCTTCGCAGCAGGTCGACCAGGCGAACTTCCCGAACGTGCTGCAGGATATGGCCAACCGCTGGGTTGAGTACCGCGTGATCACGCCTGAGGATGCAAAGACGGCGATGACCAACTTCGCGGATGCTTATAACCAGCAAGCAGAGGCGATGAAGAAGGCGCAGGAAGAGCAGGGCGAGGATGCCCAGCCGATCGCCAATGTTGAGCCGATCGAGGCACCTGAAATCACTGCTGAGCCGAAGCCGGAACCGGAGAACAGCCTTGAGTCTGCTGACTTCCGACAGGAGACTACGGCAATGCTCCGCGAGGACCGCCAGGCTGAGGACGAGACCAAGCTGCAAGCTGCTTCCTGGCTGATGAAGTGCCAGCCGGCAACCGAGGACAGCCCGGCACCTGTTGATCCGTTGGCAGGCACTGACGACCCGAAGCGTCCGCTGGTGGCATGTGATTCGAATTCCGGCCAGGCACTGCTTTTGGATCCGGTTCCGCTGCTGCAGGGCGTTGAGGATCCGGACGGCCCGCGCCTGACGGGTAGCCAGATTGATACGAACCGTCCGATCACCGGTGGATTCAACACTCAGACTGGCCAGATGGAGATCAACTTCGCGTTCAAGCAGGACGGCGAGTTCAATGGTTCCTCTACCTGGGCGGCACTGACTGCGGAGATGCTCCAGCAGCAGATCGCGATCACACTGGATTCCCAGGTGATCTCTGCCCCGCAGATTCAGTCGCCGACTCCGGTGGGATCCGCTACTTCCATTACCGGCCAGTTCACTCAGGAAGAAGCTGAGGGGCTGGCAAATAACCTGCGCTACGGTGCGCTCCCGCTGTCTTTTGCTGGTGAGAATGGTGAGCCGGGCGGTACTGCACTGACCGTCCCGCCGTCATTGGGTACCGCATCGCTGAAGGCAGGCTTTATCGCGGGTCTGGTTGGCCTGGCCATGGTGGCGATCTTCGTGTTCGTTTACTACCGCCTCTATGGTCTGATCTCCCTGTTCACTCTGCTGTCCGCTGGTCTGCTGGTATACGGCTCGCTCGTGTTGCTGGGGCGTTGGATCGGCTACACGCTCGACCTGTCGGGTGTGGCTGGTCTGATCATCGGTATTGGTACGACGGCAGACTCCTTCGTGGTCCTCTACGAACGCATCAAGGACGAGGTGCGCCGCGGCAGAACCTTCCGCTCGGCAACGCTTAATGGTTGGGAGCGCGCGAAGGACACGATTATCACAGGCAACATGGTCACCCTCATCGGTGCAGTGATCATTTACTTCCTCGCTGTCGGCGAGGTTAAGGGCTTCGCCTTCACCATGGGCTTGACCACCATCTTCGACCTGCTGGTCACCTTCCTTGTCACCGCACCGCTGATGATCTTGGCGTCGCGCAGCAAGTTCTGGGCGAAGCCATCCGTCAACGGCATGGCCAAGGCTTTCGAAGCTGGCCGCAACAAGAAAGTTTCCGCAAGCACCTCCAAGCGCGTAGCCGAGCCGGTTGCGGCTTCCAGCGAAGAGGAGAAATAGAACATGAGCACCTCAACGAACGCTGCAACTTTGTCGACTGCTGAAGAAACAGAACTGAATGAAACCAAGGCGACGGGCACCGAGCGCCTGTACGAGGGCAAGGGCGCCATCGACTTCGTTGGTCGCTCGAAGCTGTGGTACGCCATCGCGATCGGCTTGGTGGTCATCTCCGCCGTGGCGATGCTGCTGCGCGGCTTCAACCTCGGTATCGACTTCGAGGGCGGCACGAAGATGTCCATGCCTGCCGGCGAGCTCGTGGCAGAGCAAGTGGAGGACACCTTTGTCGATGCCACCGGTGTCACACCGGAGCTGACGCAGATCGTCGGTGCCGGCGATTCGCGCACACTCGAGATCAACTCCGAGCGTTTGACGCAGGAGCAGATCGATGCCGCACGCGAGGCGATCTACACCGAGTACCAGCCGCTGGATTCCACCGGCCAGCCTTCGCCGGATGCGATTGGTGACTCCACGGTTTCTGAGTCCTGGGGTTCGACGATCACCAACCGCATGCTGTTGTCGATGGTGATCTTCCTGGTCGCTGCAGCCGTATACGTGGCGGTCCGCCTTCAGCGCAACATGGCGATCGCAGCCATGGTGGCATTGCTTTTCGACGGCGTGGTCATCCTCGGCATCTACTCCCTGTTCGGTCTCGAGGTCACCCCGGCGATGATCATCGGTCTTCTGACCGTTCTTACGTTCTCGCTGTATGACACGGTGATCGTCTTTGACAAGGTCAAGGAAAATACCGAAGGCGTGCTTGATTCCCGCCGTTCTACTTACGCGGAGGAGACGAACCTCGCGGTGAATGAGACCTTGATGCGTTCTATCTCCACCTCGGTTATCTCGGCCCTGCCGATCATCGCGTTGATGATTGTGGCTGTGTGGCTCCTCGGTGTTGGTACCTTGCAGGACCTCGCCCTGATCCAGCTGATCGGTGTTGTCGAGGGCGTTATTTCCTCGCTGTTCCTCGCATCCTCGCTGCTGGTCACGCTGGTAAATTCGCAGCGCAAATACAAGGAGCACAACAAGAAGGTCGCGGAATTCCGCGCTGGCAAGGGCGAAGCAGCGCTTATCGACGCCGACGTGGACTCCACCGACGCTGACTCCACCGCTGTTCCCGCTGGCAAGCGGACCGTGACCGTTCCGCACGCCGAGACGGAAACGACCCATGCGACGGAGCCGGGCCGCCAATCGACGGCGACGTGGCGTCCGAACCAGGGGTAGAAAAGACTAAAAGTAGTCAACACAGTTGAGGAAATAGGGAAGAAGAATCACCGTGAGTCGCAAGCATCTGGTGCGCGTGGCCGTAGCCATCACCGCAGTGGCCACGCTCATGGCGGGCTGCTCTAGTGCGGATAAGGACCCGAAGGATCCGACTGCCCTGGACTATTTCGGCTACCAGCTTCCGGTTCCGTTGGTGACCACGAATGCGGCCACCAACCTCGGTGACTCGCTGAAGATGCAGCGCCTGTCCGGCCGGATCTTCCCTGGCGCGTTCATTCCGGGGCCTTCGGGACAGCGCATCCCTAATACTGATCTGGTGTCCACCCAGGTTCTGCCCGGCCCGCAGCGCCAGGTGATTTACACCTTGTCGGATCAGGCTGAATTCTCTGATGGCGTCCCGGTGACGTGCGACGATTATGCTTTCGCATTCGCTGCGGGCTCTAACCCGGATGTTTTTTCCTCGCACATGCCGCAGATGCAGCAGGTTGAGCGGGTTGATTGCACTCCGGGATCCAAGCAGTTCACTGTTGTCTTCCAGCAGGGCAAGGGTGGACGTTGGCGGGAGCTCTTCGGTGCCGGCACTGTGCTTCCTGCTCACGCGATTGCCAAAAAGCTCGGAATGGAAACAGCGGATCTGACCGCTGGTTTGCAACAGGGCGACCAAGAGCTGCTTGGCCGTGCAGCGCATGTGTGGCGGTTCGGTTATGCCCTGGACAAATTCGATCCTGAACTCCAGGTCTCTTACGGCCCATTCAAGATCGAGTCGGTCGGTGATGAAGGCGAGGTCGTCTTGGTCCCGAACGACAAGTATTACGGCGATACCCCAGAGGTGTCCAAGATTGTCGTGTGGCCGTCCACCAAGGAATCCGCTGAGCTCCAGGAAGCTGGCGCTTTGATGGTCGGTGACCTAAATGACTACAACCCGGAGTGGTACCAGGCGCCGCCTGAGCCGGATGACGGTGCGAATGCCGATGATGTGCGTACGGGTAAGGACGGCAAGCAGGCCGACGAATCTGAGGCCAGCGAGGCAGGGGAGACCCCAGCATCCGACTCCGTGGACCCCCAGTCCCCAGAAGCCCACCAGGAACTTCAAACCGTTATTGGTGAAATGACGGACACGCTCGTCTTCGCCGATGCTGGTCCGTGGGCGCTGAAGGAAAACCGTCAGGCCTTGGCGAAGTGTCTGGACCTGCGGGCGGTAGCGGCGGCGTCGTCAAGCGTTGCTGGCATTGAGATTCCGCCGTCTCCTGTGCACGTGCTCACGCACAATGACCCGATGTCGCGTCGTCTAGGTGATATCGCGTACCCGCACCTGAATGTCGACATTGAGGGCGCACGCGTGGCACAGGGCCTGGAGCTGCAGGTTGCGTACCCGGTGCCCAGCACGCGTTTCCACGCCATGGTTGAGGCCATGAAGAAGTCGTGCGAGCCGGCTGGCATCACCATTACGGATGTCACCGGTAACGGCAAGACTCGTGCGGACCTGCTCTCCGAAGAACCCGTGTGGAATGAGATGGGTGAGCTTGACCGTGGCGGAAAGATCGATGCGTACATCGGTGCGGTTGATCCGATGATGGAATATGAATCCGCCACCTCTCGCTCGGAGGAACTGCGCAGCCTGCGTGCCGAGGAACGTCGCCTGTGGGACGAGGTTCCGTCGATCCCGCTCGCCCCGCAGCCACGCACGTTCATTGTGGATAACAGCATTAAAAATGTGGTGGTCTACACTGGCCCTGTCGGAATCGGCTGGAACATGGACCGCTGGCACGTTCCCGGTCTGGAACCCACAACGGAGAAGAAAGACAACTAGTAGACCGTGACTACTCCCGATCAACCGGATGGTTCGACTTTGCCTGCACATTCGCCGAAAGAATCTGCTTTGAACGAACATGGGCCTGCCCCGAAGTACCTCAACGCGCGTGAAGCCCTCGCGGCGCGCATGCGTTATGTGCAGGACTTCCCGGAGAAGGGTGTCTTGTTCGAGGACCTCACGCCTGTGCTAGCTGATGGTGACGCACTGAAGATGCTCATCGCCGAAATGGCCGAAGCATGCGGGAACCTGGGCTCGGACATGATTGGTGGCCTGGATGCCCGTGGATTCCTGCTCGGCTCGGCCGTGGCTTTCGATCTTGGGCAGGGCATTTTGGCGATCCGCAAGAAGGGCAAGCTGCCCCCACCGGTGATCAGCCAGGAGTACTCGCTTGAATACGGCGAGGCCGCATTGGAGATCCCCGCTGAGGGCATGAACCTTGAAGGCAAACGCGTCGTGCTTGTCGACGATGTTTTGGCCACCGGTGGAACCCTCATGGCCGCACGCGAATTGATCGAACAGGCCGGTGGCGTTGTAGCAGGTTGCGTAGTGGTTCTTGAGGTTGATGGCCTGGGTGGCCGCGAGCGTCTGGATGGCATTCCGCTGGTGGTCATCAACGGCGGCGAACGCGAATCGGCCTAGCCTTCTGGTCACAACCACTACCCAGTGGCATAAGGTGGGTCCATGACGTCTCAAGACAAACCGCAGCGGCGAACGGGCTCGTCGATGCGCAGTGTGTCTGCTCGGTTGGCCCGTTCCCTTACTGGCTGTCTCTTATACACATCTCCGAGCCCACGAGACTCCTGAGCATCTC
>ERZ1031176.75-NODE-75-length-18474-cov-76.749335_pt1 | contig 18474 bp, 10 predicted proteins | sample MGYA00518586_ERZ1031176 | MGnify/ENA primary metagenome ERZ1031176 (study PRJEB33718, sample SAMN03159775) | human skin metagenome | collected 2014-05-20 | study: EMG produced TPA metagenomics assembly of the PRJNA266117 data set (Human skin bacterial metagenome... | reverse complement strand
ACTGAACCGCTACCCGAAAGTCACCACACCGCTACCAACTAGCCGGTCGCAACAACGTCGAACAGGCGGTAGACCACCGCGTCGATCTGCCACAACTCGCACACATAATCACGGGCAAAACGCTTATACGAGCTGCGGGGGCGTTTGCGAGCATTGGCGTCGACCAGCCCGGCTTTATTCAGCCACGCTGCAATCGTTGGTCGTGACGGCGTGCGATCCGGTCCGACGGTGTCGAGCAAGTGGTAGTGAATCGAGATCGGCCCGTAGTCCAACCCCTGCTGCTTGAGTGCAACGCGGGCATCGAAGACGGCCTGGCGGTCGGCATCGGTGTACTTCCGAGCTGGGTTTTTCGGGGCGGTGCTGTCCGGCAAAATACCCGCCCGGCCGTGCTTGGCGACACGATCTTTCAGGTTGTGGAACGTCTGGCGTGAGATCCCTTCTTCCTTGCAGAACTGCGTGATGGTTTTGTCGTCGCGGACAGGATCGAAATCCGCGATCTTCCTACGTAAATGCGATGAAATGAGAGTGTCCGATTTTTTGTGTGCGGGGGTTTGGTTTACAAGTAGTCCGCGAATCGGTCGGGGTAAGCCACGGCTAGTTGGTTGATGGCTTGTTTCCACCCGGTGGCTTTCGCTCCTTCAATATAGCCGTTGCATTCAACGTCGCGCTTTGCTTTCTTCGCTCGCTGGGCAGCGCGCTTGTCTTCGATGTTGCAGATCATCAGCCACAGCGTCTTCAGCGCCGCGGTATCGTTCGGGAACTGGCCCCTGTTGCGGGTAGCTTTACGCAGTTCAGCATTGAGCGATTCGATTGAATTGGTGGTGTAGAGCACCCGGCGTGCCGCTGGCGGGAACTGCAGAAACGGCACGAACCGCTCCCAGGCGTCGCGCCAGACTTTGACCGACTGCGGGTATTTCCGGCCCAGTTCACTGGCCTCGAAAGCATCCAGGCTGGCACGTGCGGTGTCCTCGTTTGCGGCCGTGTAGACCTCACGCAGCGCCCGGGAGACACCTTTGCGGTCCTGATACGACACCCACCGGTTCGCAGCCCGAATCAGGTGCACAATGCAGGTCTGCACCATCGAATTCGGCCAGGTTGCCTCCACAGCTTCCGGCAAGCCTTTGAGTCCGTCGCAGCACACGATGAACACGTCCTGGACACCACGGTTGGCCAGATCCGCGCACACCGATGCCCAGAATGCAGCGCCTTCGTTTTCCGCGATCCACAATCCCAGGATGTGCTTGATGCCGTCCATGTCGACACCAACCGCCATGTAGCAAGCCTTGTTGACCACGCGGTGGCCGTCACGGATCTTGACGCGCAGCGCGTCGAGGAAGATCACCGGGTAAAACTCGTCGAGCTGACGGTTCTGCCAGATCAGTACCTCTTCCAAGACCGCATCGGTAATGGTGCTGATCGTATCCGGGCTCATATCCACCCCGAGCGTGGTCGCGAGGTGATGCTGGATATCGCGCACGGTCATCCCGCCGGCGTACAGCGAGACGATCATGTCATCGAGCTCTGTGAGACGGCGTGCGCCCTTGGGCACCATCTTTGGCGCAAACGTGCCGGCACGGTCCCTGGGCACGGTCACTTCCACCGCGCCGTAGCCAGAATTGACGGTCTTGGTGTACGACCCGTTGCGGTGATTGTTGCCCTGTGCGGTTTCCACTTGGGCTTTGGCCTTGCGGTCGGAGTGGCTATAGCCCAAATGCGCATCCATCTCCGCCTGCAGACCAGCGTTGATTGATGCCTGCAGTAGGCCTTTGACCAGCTCGCTGGCATCATCAGCGGAGGTCGACAGCTCGCTGATCAAGCTGGCGAGCTCAGGATTTTCCATCAGCTTCTCGCTGATCTCATTGACCCTCGCCGGGTCATGGTTTTTCTTCGGTGACACCGTAGTCATTATCGGTGAAACTCCTTCTAGATCAGAGCCTCACACACAAACTTCCTGACACCCTCGATGAAATAGCCATCCGGCTATTCCACCGCAGTGTCCAACAAGTCATCAGACATGATGTCCAATAAGTCACCAGACTCCGCGTCCAAAAACTCACCAGACTCTGCGTCCAAAAAGTGTCAAGACATGACAACAAGATTCTTAATGCCGTGACGCAATCTCTAGTTAGCAGCCGTACACTCCCAGATATTCATATCGCTTGAAGTATTCGGCCACCAACCGAGCTACAGGCATCCCATAGCACCCGTTCCCGACGGTTGGGCTGTCTCTTAGAACATGCTCACTCCCGCACCATCTCCTCAAACCTCTTATACGCCTCCCGCATATCCGCCTCCCGGTCCAGCTGCCTAAACGGGTACTCGTACACGTACTCCACACCCGACTGCGGATGCATCCACGTCCGATCCGCCACCGACAACTCCGCGCTGTCCTTCAACTTCGCGTCCGCCTTCACTATCTCCTTCGGGACCTTCCGACCATTCGCATCAAACCGATCCTCCTGGTCAAACAAGTGAACAACCTGGAACTGTGTCCGGTAGATCATGCACAACTCATCCGCCGTCACACCTAGCAAAAGCGCCACAATCGCATCAATCTCTACCTGTGCGGCACGCCGCTCCTCGTCCTTACGCAGAGGCGTATCGACGTCCCAAGGTTGCCCCACGACCTCTTCCCATAAGGGCGCATACGCCTGAGTTACACAATTAAGTCGCAGATAGTTTTCGACAAGCAGGTCATCTAAAGGGCTCTCGTCCGGCAGCATAAGGTACTTGACGTTCGAGGAACGCAGGTCAGAAATACCCGTCCCCCTGACAACGAAATCCGTTAAGAATGACGTCAGAACAGCGCCAGTCTTTAGAAGCAGCTCTGGGTTATCGGGTCGCGCCAACGTTTCCACACCTAGATGGGTAGGCCCTGGCGGAACGAGTGCAGTCAGTACGGATCGTGAACCAGTTGAGCCAATCCTCCGACGCCAACCAATCCGGAAGAAGTCCCGAGAGTTTCTGATTTTCCCTTCGACCTCCCAATGGGTGAATGCATTTAGAAATCGATTCTTATTCTCAATAATCGGCTGGATCCCGGTAGCCGGAATGTGGGTGGACCCGACCGCTTCGAAATCCGTGTTCTTCCAATCACCCTTACTCTTCAAAGTTGGATTTGGTTCCTTGACAAAAGGAGCTGCGAGACCAAAGTGTGGCCCTTGGAGAATTACGTCACTCAAGTCACTATTTTTGGCCCAACCGATCTCGAAGAGACCCTCCTTTTTACCTGCGGATTCATGCCACCCTGGAGAATAATAGAACTCTTGTTCCCCAATTTGTGGAGCGTAGGCAAGCTTCGCGAAAACATCGCTGGTCTCATCCGTAATCAAGAAGACCATCCGAGTATTAAGCAACGGAGTTCCAGTCTCCTCAATCATCGAGTTCCAAACGCTAAGAGTGCGAATATCAACTGTTTGAATTCTCGCTCTATGAGGCCTTACATCCCATTTGTAGTCCTCATCTCGGAAGCTTGGCAGGGGCCCTTGATTGTTATGCACGAGTGAGTTAATAGCGGTGGATGGGTGATACATATGTACCGCGTTAATAAATTTCGGTGTCTCTCGCTGCGAGCCGTAGACATGCACCCCATATTCAAACATGTGCGCGATATCAAAAAGTTTTAGCTCATTGACGAACTGCCAGTGTCGCCTCAACCGTAGGTAGCTCCCACGGCGCAATTGCACTGCCTTCTTTTCCTTGAAGTGTGAATCCGGATGAATCAAGGAAGTTACTCCGGCAGTTGAGGCATTGTTCCAAGTTCGATCTATGAAACCACGAAACAAATCCGCCTGTTGCTTGACAAGGTGCGGATATCGTGTGGCATCGCCTAGCACTGCAGCACTGGCTACTAACTCTCCGATTCCATCAAATACCACACGACGCAGTGCTTCGGATCTGATCCACCGCTCGCTACGATCCCGAAGTTCGCGTTGAGTCGGCCTCACCACCAGAGAGAACCAAGGGTCGATCTCAGAATACAGCTGGTTGATCTCTACGATTGGTCTAAACCACGGCGGGTTGCCCACCTGCAGGTCGAAACCACCGCGGGCAAACACAGCGGCGAAGTCGAGATCCCAGTGGAAGAAGCCCTGCTCGGCGGCCACCGTGCGGACCGTGTTCAGCCACGGATGCTTCTCCAACGCAGTCTCGATCTTGCGTGCGCCGGAGAGTTCGATCTCGGTGCGCTCGAGCTGCACCAGATCATCCCAGCTGTCGGCGCGGCCAAGCTGTCCCTGCGACGCATCACGTGCGGTGACCTCGGTACCCAGAATGTCGGTGAGAGTCGCCAACCACTCGTCCAGGTCCGGCAGCTCATCGGTAGCGGTGAGCGGCCAGAACGTCAGGGCGTTCCAAGCGTCCATGACTAGGCGTAAGCGCAGGTAGGCACCTTCGGCGTCGTGAAGCAGCTCCCGCTCGATCTGTTCGCGGCGCACGTTCTTGGCGGTGTGCTCGGTCTCGCGGCCCCAGAGGTCGATGTCGCGACGGATCTGTTCTTCCGCAATGCGCATCTTCGACAGCGTGATCGCCCACAGGGACTCCACGCGGGCGGCGAGGTTGGTCAGCTTCTTCGTCTGTTCCTTGGTGGGTGCCTTGCCGGTGACGGAACGTCTCCAAGCCTTCATGGCGGTGATCTCGTCTTTGGCCAAGGTCTTCAGATCCTTTGCGTCCGCTGCCGCGCCCCAGGTGGAGGAGGGGAGGAGGAAATGATGGATGCGGCCGGCGGTATGGATGTCCTTGGGTTCGCCGGCGTCGATAGCCTCGGCGAGGTGCTGCACCGGTTCCCGGCGCGGCACGGCGGTGAGCCACTCGCGCTTCTTCAGCTGCGCGGTGGAGTAGGTCGACCGCAGCGCGCCGATGAGCGAGTTGCCGCGGCGCAGGTGCAGGCCGAACCACGGTGCCTTGAGCTGGCTGGTCATGGTGTCCAGCCAGAGGGAGATCTCGGCGAGCTCCACGGCGGTAGGGTTGAGGTCCACGCCGTAGACCTGGTGCAGGGCGATGTGGGCCTTGACTTTCTGCAGCTCAACGGCGCGGGTCTCGGGGTCGACTTGGGTGTCCAGTTCGTCCTCGCGCAGCTTCAGGTACAGCTCAGCCAGCTGACGCACCGCTTCCACGGCGAAGGCGCCGGAGCCCATGGCGGGCTCGCAGATGGTCAGACTGAGTACGTCGTCAGATGTCTTGATGCGCCCTTCTTCCTGGAGCACCTCGATGGCCTGGCCGACGGTGAACTCGGTGAGCACCTGCGGGGTGTAGAAAGACGCGGAGCGCTCGCGGTCGCGGCTGGACTGGCGGAACACGAAGGAACCGGCCGGGTGTTCGCGGCGCACCTTGGAGGTGCCGCCTTCCTCCATCTGCTTGGTCTCCATGACAAAGCTGTCCTGTGGCACGGTGTCCGCGGCGTGGGTGGGCAGCACCCAGGAGCCCTTGGAGGCATCGCCCTTCGGCGCGACCTCGTAGAGGTCTTCCTGGGCGATGAAGCCGTGGTAGGACATCAGGCCCTCGTAGACCTGGCCGAGCTCGGTCACGCCCAGGGTGGCGTACGAGATGAAGCCGCGGTCTTTCCCGGCGGATACCTTCGACAGCAGCAAGTTCTGCAGGACGCGGGTGAGCGCGTCGTTGGAGAGCTTGGCTTCGTCGATAAGCGAGGTGGCCTCGCGCTTGAACAGGTCCGCCTCCAGGTTGCGGAAGGTCAGGCCCTCGTTCTGCGCGTCTTCGTCGGCGCCTGCGGTCTCGAGCGGGTCGTGGCCGTCGTTGACCTGCGTGAACAGCAGCTGCAGCGAGTCGTAGAGGTGCGTGCCCCGGCGCGCCTTGTCGGTCACGGGTGGGCTGAGGATCTGGTCGCGGAGACGGTCCAAGCCGTAGCCCTCCACGTACTCCGGTGCGCCGGTGGGCAGGATGGCCAGCTCCGGCGAGGCCTCGGCGAACAGCAGGAAGAGGATGCGGTAGAGGTAGCGCAGGGACTGGTGCGCCAGCTCGTTGCCGTCGACGCCGTCGATGGGCAGGTTCTGCTCCCGGCGGCGGTTAAGGACGTCGTTGCCGATGATCTCGATGGACTCGCGCACCGCGTCGCGCAGGTCGCCGGAGACCTTCACGGCGTGCTGCTGGGATTCTTCGCGGGTCTCGGCCCACCAGGTGGTGCCATCGGCAGCGCGCTCTAGGTTCTCGCGGGCGAGGATGACGGCGACGCGCTCGAGCTCGCCGGCCTTCTTGGTGTCGTTGCGCTCCACCGCCAGCTGCAGGTTTACGGCGAGGTAGCGGCCCAGCGGCCAGGACTCGCGCTCGGCCAGCACGGCCCAGGCGCCTGCGAGGACCACGATGAACTCCGGAGGTTCGGCAGCGAGGAAAAGGCCACCGACCAGCTTGGATACCTTGGCCTGCTCCGGTTCCTTGCCCTCTGCGGCGATGCCGCCGGTGACGGGGAGTGTGGTCAGGTCTTCCTCGGTTGTGTCCTCGTCGACCTCAGCGCTGATCACCACCAGGGTCCCGGCGTTGCCCACCCAGCCTTGGTAGGTGAACGTGTCCCCGGCGCGGGTGTAGCGCTGCGTGGTGGGGGAGCCGTAGCTGAACGCCGCGCGCACGAGCGCGTCGGTGTCGGCTTCGGTGGCGAAGGCTTTCTGCAGCTCGCCGCGCTCGGCCTGGAAGCGCTTGACGGGGGAGGGGGTGTTGGATTCCTCCTCCAACTGTGCCCACTCCTTGGTGCGGTTTTTCACGCGTTTGGTGAAGGACTCGCCTTTGGTCTCGTCGGTGGTGAAGTAGTGGTCGCTGATCCACTCATCAACGTTGATGATTGAGTCGTAGGTAGCCATTGATCTACTGCTCCTTCGGCAGGACGAGGACGAGCGGGCGGATAAGTTCACGGTCTGGTTCAAGCGAGGCGATCAGTGCGCGCTCCTCGGCTATGAGGTTCGCGGAACGGCCAACGCGCAGCACCTGCTGGCTGTCGTCCTTGGCGTGCTGCCAGCGGTCGGCGCGGTCGATCCAGTACTCAATGCGGCTGGTTGCGTGATTGCGGGCGGCGGCCATCATCGGCTGCAGCTGGTTGCCGGCGATCTCCACAGACTTTGCGACGAGCTCCTGCGCGTTGTCCGGCAGGGTGAGCGTTTCCGGGTTGATGGCGTTTTCGGTCAGCCCAATGCCGCGCAGCCAGGCCACCGGATCCTCGATGGTCTTGGGCAGCATGCCGCCTGCGACGGTGACAAACGCGCGGGAGACCACCTGGCCGCGCTTGTTGGTCAGCGTGGCCATCAGCAGCACGGTGGGCATGTCCACGTCGCCCTCGATGGCGGTGATCTGGCCGGAGGACAGCGACGCCAGCGCGCGGTCCGTGGCCCAGTCCGTCACCGGGTGCAGCGGGCCCAGAAAGTGGGCCTTGGGCCACGTGGAACCGTCCTGGCCGGTGCGCGCGTTGCGCAGGATCTCGTTGCCCACGGCGGTGTTGGTAGCCAGCAGGAACTTCTCGCGCACCTTGCGGTCCGCCAGGTAGTCCTGAGGCAGCACGTCCAGGCGGCGGCGCAGGTCCTCCGGCGGGGCGAGCTCGGCGACGCCGTTCTTGCCCAACTCGTAGGCCACGCCGTTGGCGGTAAGCGCCTTCTCCGGTGCGCCGTAGAAGGCCTCGTTCAGCGCATCTTCCAGGTAGGCGATCTCCGAGACGTACAGGCTGGTCGTGTGCGGGGCACTTGGGTCGGAAGCGGGGTTTTCCGAAGGTTCGTCGTCAAGCCCGAAGCCCGACATCCACAGATCGATGAGATCCTCCTCCGACTGCACATCCGCACTCGCAACCTGCTCCGGGGATTTGACCACCTCATCGAAGCCGGCCTGGTTCTGGATCACCCGGCGGATCTCATCCTCCTCGCCGGAGACGGTGTGCTTACCGATGAGCGAGCCGGCGTCGCCAAGCAACGCATGCGCCTCGTTCTCACGGTTGATCAGCTTGGTCAGCACATGCAGCTCACCCACGTAGCCGCCCTGCTTCGTGTCCAGCAGGAGCGCGGCGATCTGCGGGGGCTCCATCTGCCCGTAGCGGTCCACACGGCCGTTGCGCTGCTGGATGCGGATCAGCGACCACGGGATGTCGTAGTGGACCAGGTTGTGGCACAGCGTGTGCAGGTTCACGCCTTCAGACGCCACATCGCCCGTGACCAGGATGCGCAGCTTGGAGTCCTCGCGCTTGAACTCGTCTACAAGCCGCATCTGCTCCTCGTCCGAGAGCCCGCCGTGCATGACCTCCACCGAACCGGCCGGCATCTTCAGGTCCTTGGTCAGGTTCTCCTTGAGCCAATGCAGCGTGGCCACGCGCTCCGAGAACACCACCGCCCTGGTCTTCTTGCCCTTGCCCACGCCGATCTCCTGCAGGTAGTTCACCAACGCGGCGTACTTGTTGGAGTTCTGGCGGGTGACCTTCGCATTGAGTGCTTGGAGACGCTCCAGAGCCTCGCGCTGGTTGATGTCCGCTTGGGGGACGCGTTTGAGGCGGTTCTCGATGGTCTCGCCGAGCGCGGCGGGGGAGGAGAGGAACGCCTTGACCAGCGTCCACGGGAACAGGCGGTCCTGGGCCGGGTTCGCCTTGGCGTTATCCGGGTGGATCCAGGTCTGCTCCAGCTCGCCCGCGACGGCGTTTTCCTCCGCGGAGGCCTCCACCGGGATGTTGATGGGGTCCTTGCGCTCCGCCCATTGCTCGCCGACCACGCTGGCGACCTCGTCGCTGTGGCGGTGGCGGCGGATGAGCAGGCGGGACACTGCGTCCTTATCGATCTCCCCGTTGGGCAGCACCGCGGTGGGGTCCAGCAGGCGCAGGATCTCCTTGAAGCTCTCCGGGTCGCCGTTGTGCGGGGTGGCAGACGCCAGCAGCAGCGCCTCGGTGGTAGGGGCGAGGGTGCGGGCCAGCTCGTTGTTCTGGGTGCCCACGTTGGTGGCGTTGTGGATCTCATCGATCACCACCGCGTCCCAGCGCACCTTCTCCAGCTGCGCGCGGTACTTCGGGCTTTTCAGCGTGTCCATGGACACGATCACGCGCGGGAAGTACGTGAACGGGTTGCGGCTGGCCGGCAGCATCTGGCGCACGCGCTGGATGCCTGTGGAGTCCAGGCGCACCAGCGGGATGGCGAAGCGGGACCACAGTTCCTGCTGGAACTGCTCCATGATGTGCCTCGGCGTGACCACGAGGATGCGCTCACCGCGTCCGCGGCGGATCAGCTCGGAGAGGATCATGCCGATCTCGAGGGTCTTGCCCAGGCCGACGGCATCCGCGATGAGCACACGGGGGCGGAGGTTGTCGTCGCTAAGCGCCTTGCGTACTGCGGTGAGCTGGTAATCCAGCGGATCCATGAGCATCTGGTCCGCCACCGACAGCTCCTCCTGGTAGAGGGGCACCGGGGTCTGGCGCAGGGTGGTCTCCAGCCACAGGCGCGTGGTGCGGTAGCCGGGGGAGCGGTCCGGGACGACCTCCACCTTGGCGGGGTCAAAGACCTCCACGTCGTCGATGGCGGTGTAGAAGCTCGCCGTGGTGTCGCGGACGTAGTCCGACAGGCCGCGGACCTTGAGCAGGTACCCGTCCACGGACTGGGTGACGCTGGTGATCAGCCACAACTCGTCGCGGACCTTGACCATGAGGCCCGGCGCGTAGGCGGTGGAATTCGCCGCGTTGTCGGTGCGCGCTTCCTGCGCTGCTTCCTGCGTGGGAGAAGACATACTAGGCAGGTTATCCGGCGCGCACGATACGGGGGAGGTTTATATCGGACGGGTGTTTGAGCGGGGGTTAGTGGCGTGACGTTTCACGTGAAACGCGGCGATGGTTTCCTGAGCTAGCTGGCCGGCTGGTGGGTGTAACCGGCTTCAGGCGTGTAGGTCCATTGCTCATTGAGATGGTCGATGAAGCTGATCTTGTCCACGCGCCACGTGTTGGCGTACACCACGGGCTTGAACCGCTCGTTCTCGTTGATGGAGACGAGGTTGCCCCAGCCGTACTTCGTCGTTTTGTGCTCGATGAAGAACTCGCCCACGGGGAGTGCGACCATCTGGTGCGTTTCATGGCAGGTCCGCTCCTTGTCCTTGCACTTGACCTCCACCCTGAAGTCCTTCACCACCGTCGCACGCGGCCCCTTGTTACTGATCACCACTCCCCACTGGTTGTCGTCCCGCTTCGCCCAGTAGGCGTAGACGCTCATGGCAACCGCATTGCGTCGTTGCTCCTCGTCCTTCTCGCGTTCCTCGTCCTTGAACTTTTGGTTGTCATCCCGCATTTTCTCCGCGAGATCATTGGCCTTATTCGAGGTTTTCAGTGCCATGGCCGCCAAAATCGCTGCGGCGGCAGCCGCAATTGCCTCAATCAGCGAGATGATGAAAGTTCCCATGCGGTTGAAGATAAAGGTCAAACGCGGGGCTTGCAGGGCAAGTAGTGGCTAAGGGTACTTTGCCTTACGCGCTCACGAGCTTAAAGAGTGACGCATAAGTGCTGACGCCGAGGTGGCGGGACACTTCGCTATCCGCAATTTGCCCATGGCTCCATGCATGAGTGATCGAGTCGAAGAAACGGCTGCCTACGCGCAAGCGCACCATTGTGCGAAATGGGGGAGCGCCCCCGCTTTCACGCTTGTCGGATGGATGTGCTTCGAGTAACCCGGCCGCGTCTCTAGCTTCTGCGCGTGAGGTGGGGTCCTGCTCCACTGCCTCCAGCGGTGCAATCACCGCGGTCGCGAACCTGTTGCACCAACGCTCGACGTCCGCATGCTCAGAGTGATCAGAGATACCAGTGCGCCCAAGAACAACGTGGCCCAATTCGTGGGCCAAGCTGAACAACTGGGCAGTTTTGGCATCCGCGGTGTTAACAAACACCAAGACGTAGCCGCCGTCTTCGATCGTGAAGCCCCGGAACTCGCCAACGCTGAGCCTCCTCGAAGTGGTGTTACCGACGATCGAGTTTCTCGCCACCAGGATTCCGTTTTCCTCCATGGCTGCAGCGAGCTCACTTACCTTGTCGCTTCCCGGGAGTGGCTTGCCTCTCTCGACACCAAGATGCTCCCTAGTTCGCTCTGCCGTTTCAACCGGGTCATGCTCGACCGTGGCCGAGGCATACATTGTCGGTGGAGCGATATCCTCTTGAGCAGCGAACTCGGCGTACCAAGTGAGCCTGCTCTGGCTCGAACGGATAGTCTCCCGCAAATCGGCACTCACGGTACCCATCGCCTTGTTGCCGACGGTCCGAAAGTCCGTCACACCCACTCGCTCACCCGACGGCTCATCCAACAGCAATCGGCCGAAAGGAATGCGAGCGAGCTTCGAGAGCTCCCTCGCCTGTTTCAGCGTTGGGCGACTCTCACCCGAGTGCCACTGCGGAAGCTTTGGAAACCGCTTCTCCAATTCGCCTTCTGGCAGGCCAGTGCAATCCACCGCCCAAGCAAGCATGCGGGGCTGGATATTGACCCGGACAGCGCTCATCCCGACCGAAGCCCCTTTTACCCGCTCGCAAGCTTTTGCGTCACCCACGCGTTCAAGGACACGCCCTCCCGCGCGGCGTCCATGGCAAGACGGCGGTGGAGGGAACTGCTGACACGTACGTTGAACCGTCCGGAAAAGTCGCGCTGACCGAACGGCTGGGGGATAGGCTCCCCGGTTTGCTGCATGTCCGCGATCACATCAGCAACAAGCGTCCGGAGCCCCGCACTCGACCGCTGGGCGTCCTCATCGAGCCAGATCAAAGACGGGAACTCGGCAACGGTGGACACGTACTCACCGTCCTCCTCGGACCAGGAGGTTTGGTAGGTGTACTTATCCGACAAGCGTTCAGTCATCGTCTACTCCTGCGTCGGCAATGGTACCGCCCACGGTACCACCCCACACCGCCGCAAACTCCGGTATCGCCAACGCCCACTCCAAGGACACGCGCTCCTGCTCCAACCGCTTCGCACCGGAGGCGACCAGGAACCGGCGGGCGCGGTCCTCGTCGTCGGTGAGGTGGGGGAGAACCCGGGTCGTGTCGCCGGGGTCGGCCACGGCGAGGTGCAGGAAGCGCTCCACCGTCTCCACATCCATGGCCACGCTGACGACGGGGACGGGGGCGCCGTCGGCAGCCAGGCGGGTGCGCAGCGCGTTCAGGATGGCGTAGCCGTCCGCATCCGCGTCGCCCCAGTACAGCACCCGGCGCGCCCCGCGCACCCACGGCAGCTCTGGAAGCGCGCCTGCGGTGTACCCGGAGCCCCACACCAGGACCGCGCCCGAACCCTCAGGAGCCTGGGGGAGGGCCAAGAACGTCTCTTTGTTCTCCACCACGATCACCAACAGCCCCTCCGGCAGCGACAACGACCCGAACGGTACCGCCACGTCCACCAGCCCCTTGGCGGGCGCAAGCGAGCTATCCAGGAACCGCACCCGCATCAGCCGATCGCCCTCAGCAAGGCCCAGGTCAGCCACCCCGAGCAGGCGCTGCAATAGCCCCCGGTGCGCCGCGATCCACTTCGTGTCCAGGCCCTCGATCGGCACGGCGCGGGCCCGCAGGCCCGACGAAGGTTTCACGTGAAACCATCGCAGAGCGAGGCACAGGCGGGTGAAGTCGTCATCCTCCAACACCAGCCACGACGACCACAAGTGCGCCGCCCGCTCCCGAAACCCCGGCCAGTCCGGGAACAACCCAACCAACACCGCAAACCGCTCGCGGGCCAGCGCAACCTCCCCGGCGCGGCCGGCCACCTCGGCCACGCGGTCCCACCCGAACAACGTCACGCGCACGGGCACGTCCTGTTTGCCCAGCCCCACCCAGGACCGGGTGGCCCACTCCACCTCTTCGGCGGGCTGCCAGGCCTGCCAGGCGCGGACGAATGCGCGGGCGGCGGCTTCGTCGGCAAGCACCTGCGCGCGTGTTGGGGGATGCAGGGGAACGGAGACGGCCGAAGGTTCGTCTAGAAGCAAAAGCTCCATGTTGAACTTGACGGGCAACTGGTCAGGCAGGCGCATGGGTGTCAATGAGCTCGAAGGTGGAACGCGCGACGGGGTCCTCGGTGTAGTGGACCACGATGGTGCCGTCGACGTAAGGGGAGAGGGTCTTGATCAGCTTCATCGGCGTGGCCAGCACCATGTGGAAACCGAAGCTTTCAAACACGTCCATGGCGGTGCGGGTGAACACGGGGTCGGCGCGGTCGAATGCCTCGTCGAGCACCACGGTGGCGTAGCGGGGCACGTCCGCGTCCACGCCCGCAAGGCGGTAACGCAACGCCGCGGCGAGGCAGAAGAACACGAGCTTCTGCGCCTGGCCGCCGGACAACGACGCTGAATCCACGTGGGTGTTGTGCACCGTGCCCTCGGCGTCCACCTCGTTGCCCACAAACTTCACATGCCTGCGGGTGTCCAGCACGACGGTGCGCCAGCTGCGGTCCGCGCGCTCGGAGGAACCGAGACGGTCCATGATCTTGGCCAGGCGGTGGTAGCGCTCGATGGCGGTCTTCTCGTCCGCCTCGCTCAAGCTACCGGCGGTCGCCTCGCGCAGGTCCTGCAGGAAATCGCGCACGACGCGGTCTCGGTTGTCGCGGACCTCAATCTGCAGGTAGCGCCCCTCGGTGTACGGGGAGCGGCGCAGCGACGCGTTGATGGGGCCCAAGTTGGTCTCAATGTCGCCCTTCGCGCGCTGCAGCTCCTTGTAAATCGTGTTCAGGTGCATCACGGATTGGCCGTTGAGCAGGTCCAGGAAGCGGCCGCGGAACTCCGGGAGGCGGTCCGAGCGCAGCATCTCCAGCCGCGCGATGGCCTCGCCGGCGAAATCGGCCGTGGCCTGCAGCTCCGCGGACTCGGCCGACCACTGGGACTTGTAGTTGGCCAGGATGTTCACGACGGCGTTGCTGGACTCCGTGATCGTCTTCGCGGACTGCTTCGCCTGCGCGTCCAGCTGCGCGGTGACCTTGAAGGCGCTGTCGCTTAGATTCTCCGGGGTCAAGCGGCGCGTGGTGGCCGCAAGCATCGTCTCGAGCTGCTCCACCAGCGCCGGGTCCACCTCCACGTGCTCCGCCTCGATCCGCTTCAGCCGCGCCTGGTCGTCCTGCAGCGCCCGCTTGGCCACCGCGAGCTCGTCGCGCACGCCGCGCAACTCCTGCTCAGTGGCCTTCAACGTATCGACGGCCTCACGCCACGCCCGCTCCAGCTCCTTGGCTTCGGGGGAGGAGGTGAGCCGCTCAAGCTCCGCGCGCAGGCCCGCCAACTGCTCCTCGACGCTCGCGGTGTCCACGCTGGCCCACTCCATGGCGTCGACAGCCCGGGCCTTAGCAACGTCGCTGGCCAGCGCCTCCTGCTTGCGCCGCACCTCCGCCAGACGGTTGCCCGCCGCCGTCGTTGCGCGTTTCGCCTCCGCAAGCTCCGCGCGCAGCGCCTCCACCTTTGCGTGGTTGGATGAGCCGAGGCGGTAGTTGCGCCGCTCGCCCAGACGCAGCCGGTCGTTCTTCACGTACCGGGCGGAGCCGGTCTTATCCGCCGGGTTTCGCTCCAAACCGTCGATGGTGGCCGCGCGCTGGTCTTGCCGCTCCAACTCTTCCACGGTGCGTACCAAGGCGTAGTCGAAGGTCGTCTTCAGCATAAGCATCAGCCACGGGCGCATCGGGTGTTCCACCACGCGCACCTTGTGAAACAGGCTCAGCGGGTTCCTCGGGCCGCGCGGCACCTCCACGCCCTCGGGCACGGTGCGGTACTCCAGCCGCATCCCCAGGTGCCGCCCGTTGACCCAGCTGCTCACCTCCCGCTCGCGCTCCGCCGGCACCAAAAGTGTCGCCGCAAATCCGCCGAGCAGGCGCTGGATCACGGGTTCCCATTCGGCGTGCTCGGGCAGCACGTCGATAAGCTCGCCCACGTACGGCAGCTCGCGCACCGTCAGCCCGGTATCCGCGCACAGCTGCGCGCGCACCTCCACGTAGCGCTGGTCAATGTTGGAGGAGCGGTTGCCTAACGACGCCAACTCCGCCCCCACCGACGCCTCCGCGCCAGCAAGCCTCTCGTGTTCGCTTCGGGCATTGAACCACTCTTCGCGCAGGCGCTCCTCCTGCTCCGGCGCGGCCGCCAGCTCCGCCGACGCCTGGGCCTTCAGCTCCGCGAAGCGCTCGGTGTCCAACGCCCCGTCCAACTGCACCAGAGCCGCCAGTTCGCGCAGCTTCGCGCTCCGTACAGAAAGTTGGTGTTCCTCGCGGGCGATGTTGCGCTCGATCTCGCTCAAGCTCTGCCCGGCCACCTGCTCCCGCTGCACCACGGCGCGCTGCACAGCCGCCTGCTGCGCTTCCTTGCGGGCCTCGAGAGATTGCGCCTGCACTTCTAGGGCGGCGAGTTGGGCGGAGCTGACGTCGATACGCTCGCGCAGCTGCTTCGCCTCAATCGCACGCCGCACGTTGGGCAGGGCGGCAGACAGCGCAGCGGTGTTCTCCTGCGTCGCCTGCGCGTCCTTGAGCTTGGTGTTCAGGCCAGGCAGGGGAGCGAGCGTCTCAATCTGCTGGTGCACGTCCTCGAGCCGCTCGTACGCCTGGCGCAGGTCCTCGTGCGTGGCCACGGCGTCCTCCGCGACCTGGAACGTGCCCGGTACGTCCAGCATGTAGTTGCGGAACAGCTCGTCCATGCTGGACAGGGATTTCGCGGACTGCGTGCGGTGCAGCAGCATCTGCGCTTCCTCGCTGCCGATGCCCAGCTTGGAGCGGAAGCGGTTGGCAAACACGGAGTACTGCTCCGTGAACGTCACGCCGGCCGTTTTGTACTTCGCCTCCAGCTTGCGTTTGTCCAGCGAGTTCTGCAGCAGCGGCACGAACCCGTCCACGTCCACCTCGCTGGGGAAGATGCCGTAGAGCGTTTTCACCTGCGCTTCCTGCTGCTGGCCCGCGTTTAAGCGGTAGATCGCGGCGAGCGTGAGCACCTCGCTGCCGGCGCGGTAGGTCAACGCGACGATGCTGGCGGTCGCCCCGGAGCGCAGGTACTGGCTGCGGATCTCGCCGGTGGCCGGATCCTCGCTGCGCCGCCACGCGCCGCGGATGTAGGACACGCGGCTGCGCCCCTTGTCGCGGCCCGTTTCCTGCTGTGCCGCGGCGTTGAAGCGCAGTTTCCCGGGAGGGACGAGCACGGCGGAAAACGCGTCGATAAGCGTGGACTTGCCCGAGCCGGACGCGCCGGTGATCAAAAACCCGCGCTCGCCGACCGGGATGTCGTAGTAGCCGTCGAACGTGCCCCAGTTGACCAGCTGCACGCGCGCCAGACGGAATTGTGCTGTCACTGCTTATCCCCTTCCTGGGCCAGGCGCAGGTACTCCTCGCGCAGCGCGTGGACCGTGTCCGCGTCGAAGATGTGGCGCAGCACGGGGGAGACCTCCCAGCGGCCCTCGGTCTCCGTGTCGGTGAGCAGGCTGTACTTGCGGATGGTGTTCACCGCCGCGGTAAACCGCTTCTTAAACCCGGACTCGTCCCGGTTGTCCACCGCGCGGACGTAACTGATTGCGCCGTACAGCTCGTCTTCGCCCACCACGACGCGCTCGCCCGGGGTGGACATGCCCAGCTCGTGGCGCAGCTGCAGCAAAATCGCGGTTTGCAGGTGCGTCAGCGCCTCCGTGCGCAGCACCGGCGGCACCTTCACGTCCTCGTTGTCCGGGCGGACGTGGCGCGTGAACGCGATGCCGGCGTCCTCGTCCACCACCAGCTCCAAGAACACGTCGTGCAGCCGCGAGCGCAGCGCCTCCGTGTCGGTGGTGATGGCGTGCCACGTCTCCTTCTTCCGGTCAGCGGTGATCAGCGGGCCTTTGAGCAGGTCCACCAGTGCGCGCCGGGTTTCCTCGGACAGGGTGCCTGTGTCGCCCGTCCACAGCGGTTCCGTCATTGCATCTCCTTTACTGCTGCCGGGTCGAAGTGCCACCGCGGGACCGTCGCTAAGCGAATGCTCCCATCCTCTTCCTCGAAGCGCACCTCTTCGCTGCCGTCCTGCCGCACCCCGTGCTTGAGGGCCAGGTACACAAGGCCCACCACCGACCCCAAGCCCTGGGTGGCGGGGTGGCGCTCGAGCACCTTGCCTATCGACGCCCCTCCGGCCCGCCCCACCGTCTCACCCACCGCCGCAATCAGCTCCTCCAAATCGATCTCGCTTTCGCGCACCGCCTGGTAGAGCGCCTCCGCGTCGCCCTCTCCGGGCTCGAAGGCCTCTACCTCGGTTGTGATGACTTCCGCGCCGGGGTCTGCGAGCTTGATCTGCGCCACCGAGGCGATCTGCATGCCGATGCGCTGCAAGGGTGTGTCCATCTTGTGCGTGGCCGAAAGCTCCTCGCGCTCCGCGGCGTCGGCGGCGAGCTTGCGGGTGTCGCGCAACAGCTCGATCATGCGGCGGTCCTCGGCGAACTGCTCGCTGGCCACGTAGTTGCGCAGGTTGCGGGCCAGTCGCGTCATCATGCGGTTGACCTCGTAGCCGGCGTCCTCCATGTCGCGGAACAGGGTACGGAATTGCGCGCGCTCTTCTGCCGTCATCGCAGCGTTGTCGGCGCGCTCGAGCACCTGCCCGATCCACGTGTCCAGCCACGCGCCGCGCTCCGGGTCCACCACCAGCGAATAAAACGCGTTGAAACTTCTGCCCGCGTCGGATTCGCCGATCAGGTCCACGCCGGCGAAGATCTCGTCCAGCACGTCGCCTCGCGAGCCCTCCGGGTCCAACAGCTGGCGGCGCAGCTGCGAATTCAGCGTTTCCAGCTCGTGCCGCACGCGCGCGAAGTCGCCGGGGATCGCACTCGCCTGGCCCAGGATGTCGCCCACCCGTTCGCGCACAGTCGCTGGGGAGGGCAGCTCAAACTCACCGCGCTCCACCTGCGCAATCTCGGCCTCGATGCGCTCACGTTCGGCCTCGAGGTGCTTCAGGCGCGAGTCAATGTCCGGGTCGGTGTCCCGCGCGAGCGCTTGCAGGGCATTGCTTATCGACGCCACCCGGCTCGCCGTCACCGCCGACCTCGGCGCACTGACCCGGTCCATCATGTGCAGGGCGGTGAGCGCTTGCTCGCTCGGCTCAAGCGTTTCGCCCGTTTCCTTGGTGCCGGACTTGCGCACGAGCCACCCGGCCTTCACCCAGTCGTTGCAGTACGCCTGGGGTGTTTTCGGCAGCTCGAAGGTGCCGCGCAGCACCGCAAAGTCGTCCGCCATGAGCTGGTAGAGCTGCTCCGCCGGCCTCGCCTCAGCGCCGCGCGGGAAGTGCTCCGCCACGACCGCCAGCAGCACCGGGGCGTTGTCCGCGTGCAACAAGCGGATCGCGGCCGACTGCTCCTTCTCACGCTTATACGTCAGCGCCCGGGCCTGGATGGTCATGCCGGCTATCTTCCCATAACCCCCTCCCACCTGCACCGAGAAACTTTTTCGCTCTACATGTAGACACGTTAAGGCCGATAGTCTATATTTGCTTTTGGGCCCCTCCGCCCACGGTCCATCCCCCCCCGAGACCGGTTGAGCACTCACCCTGTCTCTTATACACATCTCCGAGCCCACGAGACTCCTGAGCATCTCG